>Ga0209164_1000265_pt1 | contig 150158 bp, 131 predicted proteins | sample MTBNYHSulfiMetaG_FD_187458 | JGI IMG/M metagenome (GOLD analysis project Ga0209164, IMG submission 187458) | Enrichment culture microbial communities from rom New York Harbor, USA that are MTBE-degrading - MTBE-NYH (New York Harbor Sulfidogenic)... | ecosystem: Environmental > Aquatic > Marine... | reverse complement strand
GAATATGGTATTATGGTGAGCCAAGGTCAGATATCCTCCCTGTTTTGCAAGATTTTTAGGTGAAATCATTGTAGCATAAAACATGAGGATTCTGGCCTTTTTCTTTAAACTTTATGGGACAGCAGTGGCCGAAGCATTAAGGAGATTCATGAATCATGAAGATGATCTCTGGTATTATCAACTACATAAGTTAATTTATATCAATCAATTAAAACGGTATTGCTAAATTTCAAACATGGGGGTTGTTTAGATGTTAAAAACAAGGATCACGGAAATGTTAGGCATCGAGTATCCAATAATACAAGGTGCCATGTTGTACCTCAGCAAGGCTGAACTGGTATCAGCCGTCAGCAACGCTGGAGGATTGGGGACCCTTAGTTCGCCTACCTTCCCTACTAAAGAGGAATTCCGGCAGGAGGTATTGAAGACAAAAAGGCTGACCGATAAACCTTTTTCCGTAAATCTAGCTTTTCTTCCAGCCCTTAGAGAGATACCGAATGATGATTACGTAGAGGTCATGATTGAAGAAGGGGTCAAAGTGGCTGAAACCGTTGGCCCAATCAGAAAGTCTCTGGTGGAAAAGCTTCATGATGCCGGTATAATTCATATTCACAAGGTTACTTCTTCAAGGCATACCCTAGCTGCTGAAAAATTGGGCGTTGATGCCGTCACTGTTGAAGGTTTTGAATGCGCGGGCCATCCAGGAATGGATAATGTCACTTCATTGATCGTCATTCAGCGTGCCGTTGAGCAAGTAAAAATCCCGGTTATTGCGGCAGGAGGATTTGGTGATGGCAAGGGCCTAGTCGCGGCCTTGGCCTTAGGTGCGGAGGGGGTTCTTATGGGGACCCGCTTCTTTAATACAAAGGAGTGTCCCGCACATCAGAATATTAAAGATTGGTGTCTAAAAGCCGAGGAAACCGATACGGTCATGGCCCTCCATTCACTGAGAGATCCCGTCAGATACATGAAAACCAAGCTCGCCGAGAAAGTATTAGTTATGGAAGATAGAGGGGCCGGCCCTGAAGAATTAATAGCGGTGGCCAGTGGACTCAAGTATAGAGAATCAATGGAAAAAGGTGATTTGAATATAGGTCTTTGTTCCATTGGTCAGTATGTCGGTCTGGTTCATGACATACCAAGTGTCAAAGAGCTTATTGAAAGAATCATGAATGAGGCGGAAGAATCCTTGAGCCGATTAAATTCCATGAGATAAAAGAGTCGGAAAAGGTTGGGCATAGACTTAACAGATTCATGATTAGAAGAGCAATTGTCAACACAATTCCTGACCACTGCAATTAAATGAAACATTCTTTCATTCTCTGGGAAACCTCTCTATAAACATCTGAAAACTGCAATAATCCAACAATTTCATCACTTTTTGTAACAAAAAGGGTATCATGGCGATTCATAATGAAGAGATGGAAGCAATTTACCAAAGGGTCATCTATACTTACGGATTGTCCTTCGTAAGGGAGCTTGATAAAATTCTTAATTTTTACTTCTTTGGCTTTGCGACACAAATCTTTGAATGGATTTTCCCAAAGATTATAGTCTTTTTGCATAGATTGCCAGATATAGTCAAATCCGAAACGCTTGACGGTCTCAGCAGAGTTGACTCGGCTGTAATTTGTTTCCAGTCCACGGATCAGATCAATGGGTGAGATTTTAGTGATTACTTTTCCTTGGTCATCCTCGACGAGGAGGATTCTTCCTTCAGATTTCCCGGACAAAAAATCTTTCTGGGCGCTCTCCAAGGCCGCAAGAGCCTCGTAAAAAGTATCGTTTTGGGATATTTTGTGGAATCGATCGACCGGGACCATGAGATCCTGGACTTTCATATTTTCCATGTTCAAGAACCTCCTTTAAAAAACCTCTTATTAAACCATAACATGCCGGTTCCTTTTTGTCCATTTGGCTTTTTTTAATGATTACGGGAAGGAAAACACCAGCCCCGGTATCAACCACTAAGTAAACCTGATTTGCTTAGCATCCTAAGTAGTTTGCATTATGAGTGGCTGTATACTCACAACGAGGATTCCCCTTTTTTGCCCCCCCAATTTTTTAGTTCCTGAAAAAAATAGGGGAATTTATTAACACCGTTCAGTTGGACATGTCTAATAATGGACATGTCCAACTGACCTTTTAAATGGAAATTCAGTTCCTCAATTAGGCAGGGGGCGGTCCGGCTTAAGGAGGCATCCAACTTCTAATTTATTTATATTGCTGTCAAAATGCCGATCCATTCGTCTAGGCGCATAAAAATATATAAAGTTGTAGCTTTTTGGTACGAATTCTGCTACGTAGGAGAAGTTCCAAAAACCTTTGTATCGGCGCCGGCTGTTGGCCTTTAAAGCCGGAGAAGTTTTCATGATCCTGGCGGAAGCTACGGCTTCAGGCGCCCAAGACGGTGGGAATCATGGTCCTTTTTCGGTCCGATAAAGTTCCGATCATTGTCAGAAGGGAATTGAAGACGTCATGAATCTGCAGGCCCCTCAAGCGGAAAGACAATCCAAGGTCTCGATCAAGAATCTCTTTTTGTCCTTCGGCGGCGTGGCCGTTCTGACCAACGTGTCCATGGACATCTACGAGGGCGAACTGATGGCCTTGATCGGGCCCAACGGTGCAGGCAAGACTTCGCTGATCAATTGCATCTCCGGATTCTACCGCCCTCAATCCGGCCAAGTCTTTTTTGAAGGACGGGACATCACCAAATTGAACCCGGTCCAGCGGTTCAAACTGGGCATATCGCGGACTTTTCAAAATATCGAGCTGTTCAACGGCCTGACCGTCCTGGACAATTTGATGTCGGCCCGGATGAACCTGATGACCTATGGGGTGGTCTCCGCCGGGATATTCTTCGGCCGGGCCCGCCGGCAGGAGATAGAACACCGGGAAGTGATCGAGGACATCATTGACCTGCTGGAACTGGAACCGATTCGGAAAAAAGTCGTGGGCAGCCTGCCTTACGGCCTCAGGAAGCGGGTGGACCTGGGCCGGGCCTTGGCCAGCAAGCCCAAGTTATTGCTCCTGGACGAACCCATGGCCGGCATGAACACCGAAGAAAAGGAGGACATGGCCAGGTTCATCCTGGACATCAAAGAATTGTGGGGGACGACCATGATGATCATCGAGCATGACATGAGCGTGGTCATGGATATTTCCGAAAGGGTGATCATGCTCGATTTCGGGGTCAAAGTCGCTGAAGGGCCTCCGGAGAAAGTCAAGGATGACCCCAAGGTCATCAGGGCTTACTTGGGTATGGAAGAAGAAGAGGAGGTCGCCTAGGCTATGTCTCAACAACCGCAGACACGTCCGGACACCCTGCCCAAATGCCTGCTCCACCATTACCGTAAATTCGGCGACACTCGAATAGCTTTGAGAGAGAAAGACCGAGGCATTTGGCGAAGATACACCTGGGCCGATTATTACTCCATCGTCCAGCGCCTGGCCATGGCCTTTCTGGAGCTGGGACTGCAGAAAGGCGATAAAGTGGCCATCATCGGTGAAAACAAACCGCACGTCTACTGGGCCGAACTGGCGGCCCTGGCCTGCGGCGCGCCGGTTCTGGGTATTTTTTCGGACTGCACCCCCCCGGAAATCAAGTATTTTCTCGATCATTCCGATTCGACCTTTGTGGTCTGCCAGGATCAGGAGCAAGTGGACAAGGTCCTTCAGATCAAAGACGAGGTTCCCAAGATCAGAAAGGCTATTTATTGGGAAGAAAAAGGAATGTGGAGCTACAGCGATCCCTTGCTGATTTATTGGGATAAGATGCTGGAAATCGGGGCGGAGCGGGTCAAAAAAGAACCTGATTTATTTGAAAAAATGATCAACGAGACCAAGCCGGATGACGTGGCCGTCCTGTTTTACACTTCCGGCACCACCGGCCTGCCCAAGGCCGGCGTCCAGACCCACCGGAGCATCCTGCTTATGGCCGAGCTTATGGACCAAAGAGACCCATACGACGACTATTACCAGTCCGTGTCTTATCTGCCTATCGCCTGGATCGCCGAGCAGCTCTTCAATGTGGCCCATTCACTTTACACCGGTTTTACGGTCAATTTCCCTGAAAGTCAGGAGACTGTTCAAGAGAACATTCGGGAGGTCGGCCCGCACATCGTCCTGCTGGCCCCGCGCAGCTGGGAGGGATATATTCGGACTATCCGGGTCAAGATGCTTGACGCCGGGTGGCTGAACCGGGTGATTTTCAACGCGGCCCTGAAAGTGGGCTACCGGGTGGGGGACGCCAAGATGACTGGGCGAAAAGTCGGGCTCGGTTGGCGGCTGCTCCATTTTCCGGCCGACAAGGTGGTTTTCCGGCCGCTCCGCGACCGCTTGGGGCTCAGCCGGTGCCGGGTGGCCCGGGTCGGCGGCACGGCCATCAGTCCGGACGTGATCCGTTATTTCCACGCCGTGGGCGTCCCCTTGGTCCAGCTTTACGGCAGTTCCGAGTGCGGCATCGCCACCACGCATCCGTTAAATCAAATCAAGGCCGAAACCTGCGGCACGCCGCTGGAAGGCTATGACATCAAGATCTCCGAAGAAGGGGAGATCATAGTCAAAAGTCCGTGCCTGTTTAGAGAATATTATAAAGCCCCCGAGAAGACGGCCAAAGTCCTTAGGGATGGATGGTACTACACCGGCGACTTCGGCCGATTAGACGAGGACGGGCACTTGATCGTCATGGACCGCATGGACGACTTGCGGACCATCGCCGGCGGCAAGAAGTTTTCCCCGCAGTACGCCGAGATCAGGCTGCGCTACTCCCCTTACATCAAGGACGCCCTGGTCGTGGGCCGGGAAGCCAATGATTACGCCGTGGCCTTGATCGATATCGACTTCGACAATGTGGGCAACTGGGCCGAAGCCCATAAGATCGTCTACACCACCTTTGTGGACCTGAGCCAGAAAAAGGGCGTCATCGACTTGATCAGAAAAGAAATAGAGACCATCAATACTTACCTGCCCGAATGGGCGGTCATCAAAAAATTCATCAACCTGCACAAGGAATTCGATCCGGACGAGTCGGAGCTGACCCGAACCCGCAAAGTTCGGCGTGAATTCATGGAAGACAAATACAAGGAGCTGCTGGATGGTTTGTTCAGTGACCAAGAGAGCGTCGAAATCACGGCCTCCGTCACCTACCGCGACGGGACCAAAGGCGAAATCAAGAGTAAAGTCTTTGTCAACGATGTCTTTTGAGAAATCATAGGCGGCCTTATGCTGTTCCTGCAATATTTCATCAGCGGCATTCTGACCGGGGGCATCTACGGCCTGATCGGCGTAGCTATAGTCATCATCTATAAGGCGACCGAGGTCTTCAATTTCGCCGTCGGCGCCTTGATGACCTTCTGCGCTCTGATTTGTGTCTCCCTGCTCACTGACTTCAACCTGCCCTTCTGGCTGGCCGTGCCCTTGAGCTTGGTCCTGGCCGGCGTGCTGGGAGCCATTGTCGAACGGGCCGGCTTGAGGCCTCTCCTGGCCCAGCCTATTTTGACCCTGATCATGGCCACCCTGGCCATCGAGAGCATCCTGCGCGGGGTCATGCTGTCGATCTGGACGGGCTACACCATCAGCTTTCCCAAGGGGCTTCTGCCCGGAAAGACCATCTTCCTCGGTCCGCTTTTTATCCCCCACGAATTTCTTTACGCCTTTGTCGTGGCCATGGTCACTTTCGGCCTGGTCGGTCTTTTCTTTTACAAAACCCAGACCGGCCTGAAAATGAGGGTCACGGCCGAAAGCCACGAGGTGGCCATGGCTTTGGGGGTGAACATCACCAGGATTTTCGCCTTCACCTGGATGCTGGCCGTCATGGTCGGGGCCTTGGCCGGGATTTTCCTGGGCAACCGCCTGGGCCTCCAGGTGATCATTACCTCGTCCATTGCCTTCAAGGCCTTGCCGGCCATTATCTTCGGCGGCCTGGATTCGGTGGCCGGGGCCATTTTGGGCGGCTTTATCGTCGGCGTCCTGGAAAAGATGGCCGGCGGGTACATCGACCCCAAGGTCGCCGAAATCACCCCCTACATCATTCTTCTGCTTATCCTGCTGGTCAGGCCTGAGGGTCTGTTCGGCAAGAAACGAATCGAGAGGATCTGAATATGTGGCGACCTTGCGGGGCTATCGACGACACTTACGAAAAGGATTTGGCCATTGTCCGAACCCGCCTCCAGTGGGGCGGCATGCTGGCCGGGCTGATCGCCCTTTTTCTGATGCCCTACTATGTTTCCGGTGTGACCTTGAACACGGTCAACCACATCGCCATAACCATTGTGGCCTTGCACGGCGTCAACATCCTTACCGGCATGACCGGTCTGATCACCTTGGGTCAGGCGGCCTTCATGGCCGTGGGGGCTTACTCCATGACCCTGATGATCGAGTTCTGGGGCTGGAGCTTCTGGGCGGCCGTGCCGGTGGCCACACTGATCACCGGCCTGGTCGGCATCGTGGTCGGTTTGCCCTCTATCCGGATAAAGGGTTTTTATCTGGCCATGGCCACCCTGGCCGCCCAGTTCATTATCCCCTGGGTGATCATGAACGTCCGGCCCGACCTGACCGGGGGCACGGACACGATCACGGTCCCGGCGCCAAGCTTGGGCGGCTTCAAGTTCATCAGCCAGGAAAGCATCTTTTACATCTGCATGACCGTGGCGGTCTTGGTCACCTATTTCACGCGCAACCTCCAGCGCAGCCGGTTCGGCCGGGCTTTTGTGGCCATCCGGGACAACGACTTGGCCGCGGAGATCATGGGCATCGGCATCATCCGCTACAAACTGCTTTCCTTCTTTTTGTGTTCACTTTACGCCGGTTTGGCCGGTTGTCTCTACGCCATCTGGATGCGGGGCCTGAGCGTCGAGCACTTCACCCTGAATGAATCCATCTGGTACCTGGGCATGCTCATCGTCGGCGGCATGGGCAGCGTCCCGGGCGTGGTTTTCGGAGCCGTTTTGATCAGGGGGCTCAACATTCTGGTCCTTTACATCGGCCCCTATGTGGGGAATTACTTCGACGCCGCCACGGCCACGGCCATCGAACTGGGCATGGGGCCGATCGTCTTCGGTTTGGTCGTCCTCGGCTTCCTGATCTTCGAACCGAGAGGCCTGGCCAGGATATTCGAGCGGTTCAAGGCTTTTTATCGAATCTGGCCTTTTTCTTATTAACTTTTCCTTCAAGGAGGCAGGGCATGAAAAGAGCGGCCGGTATTCTTTTAAAGGAAAGCGAGGTGGGAAACAAAAAAATTAACATTTAGTGACCGGTGAGTTTGTAAGGTTTTTGTTTTTAGGGTTTTGACCAAAACTGACGGAGGGAGAAAGATGAAGATTTCATTGAAAGGCATAGTTGGAATATTTTTGGCCGTCTTTTTGGCCGCCGGCCTGATCGCTTTCCAGGAAGAAGTCCTGGCCGCGGACAAGCCTGAAGTGCTCAATTTCGGTGTAATCGGCGATTACAGCGGTCCTTACGCCCCGACCGTCGGACCGACCCGTCCGGGGACCGAGGATGCTTGGGAATACATTAACAGCGAGCTGGGCGGGATTAAAGGAGTCAAGGGCAATCCTCTTATCCGGGACATGACCGGTAAGATCGACCTTGGGCTTAATATGTACAACGAAGTCATCAACACCAAGCCCAAGCCGCTCTTTGTGGACATTTACATCACCCCGCTGTCCGAGGCCCTCAGGCCGCGTTACGTGGAAAACGACGTGGTCGGTTTTCACGCCGGGGCCGTGGTCAGCCTTTACCCTCAGGCCAACAGCTATGCGATGTATCCTCTTTATCCCGAGATGGTCGGGGCTGTGATCAAGTACGTCAGGGATCAGTGGAAAGAAAAGCGGCCCATGAAGGTCGGGATCATCACCTGGGACACCTCCTACGGCAGGGCCATTTTGATCAAGGAGTTCTTTGATTATCTGAAAGAAATCGGGGTGGAAGTCGTGGGCGAGCCTCAGGTCTTCGGCATCAGGGAAGTCGACATCACCACCCAGTTGATGAAGCTGCGGGCCGCAAATCCTGATTACCTGGTGACCAACATCACCGGCGGCGGGCCCCTGGCCATTGAAAGAAACCTCAAGGATATGGGCTGGGAGATCGACGTTTTGAACACGGCCGGCTTTGAGTGGGGCTCGGCCAGGCTGGACCTGGCGGCCTTCGAGGGCAACCTGGTCTCCCTGCCCACGGCCAGCTTTGATGAAACCGACAATCCGGGCATCCAGACCATGATGAAATACTTCAAGAAGAACAACCGCACCGTGAAAGATATCAGCATTTTTTATATCTTGGCCTGGCAGTGCGCCTTGATCGAACACAAGGTCATGACGGAAGTGGTGGACAAGCACGGCTGGGAAGGCCTGAACATCAAGAACCTGAAGGAAGCTTTAAATAATTTGAAGGATTTTCAGCCCTTGGGCGGATTAAGCCGGATCACTTACACCGACAAAAGGCGGACGCCCCATTATGTCAAAATTTACAAATGCACTAACGGTAAATTTATTCCGTTGACCGACTGGTTGGAAGTCAAGGACATGAGGCCGCCCGAATTCAAATAACAATTAATCATCCGGAAACAGTCCGGTCCCGGCATGGTCCGGGACCGGACGCCGATTGGATGGTTTAAATTTCCGATAGGACCCGAGGAGAGAGACGATATGCTGCTCGTCCAACAAATAGAGGTTTTTTATCAGCACGTTATTCAAGTCCTCAAAGGCGTGTCACTGTCGGTCGCGGACGGCCAGATCATCTGTCTGCTGGGGGCCAACGGCGCCGGCAAGTCCACCACCCTCAAGGCCATCTCCGGGCTGCTGACCAGCGAAGACGGAAGGGTCACCGACGGGTTCATCGAGTTCGACGGCCAGAGGATCGACAACAAGCTGGCCCATCAGATCGCGGCCATGGGCATCATCCAGGTCTTCGAAGGGCGCAGGGTGCTCGAACACCTGACCGTGGAGGAAAACCTCCGGGCCGGCAATATCGGGGACGCCGGAAAGATTCCGGAAAAACTGGACCTGGTCTATAAACTGTTTCCTCATTTGACCAACTTGAAAAAGAAAGAGGCCGGCTGGCTGTCCGGCGGGGAACAGCAGATGCTGGTCATCGGGCGGGGCTTGATGTCCGATCCCAAGCTCATGCTCCTGGACGAACCCTCCCTGGGCTTGTCCCCGATTCTGGTCAAGGATATTTTTGCCACTATCAAGAGGATAAACACCGAAAGAGGCACTTCCCTCCTTCTGGTCGAACAGAACGCGGCCCGGGCCCTGGAGATCGCTTCTTACGCTTATGTCATGGAGAACGGCCGCATCGTCATGGACGGTCCGGCGGAAAAAGTCAAGAGTAATCCGGACATCAAGGAATTTTACCTGGGCATGGGCGAACTCGGCTCGCGCAAAAGCTACAAGAACGTCAAGCATTACAAAAGAAGGAAACGCTGGCTCTAATCCGACATGGGAGAATCAATGGGCAAATATACTCTTCACAGCAAAGTCTGCGATATTCTGGGCGTGGAATATCCGATCTGTCTGGCTGGCATGGGGGCTATCCCGGGCATGCCTAAGACCGGAGAATATTACACCGGCACCTCGATTGAGCTGGTGGCCGCTGTCAGCAACGCCGGCGGTTTCGGCGTTTTAGGCGCGGCCGGGCTTTCCCCCGAACAGATTCCCAAGGCTGTCAAGGAAATCCGGGAGCGGACCGACAAACATTTCGGTATTGACCTTTTGTTCCCCTCTGAGATAGATAAATTCACCCAGGAGATGGTGGACGAACTTAAGGCCAAGCTGCCTGAACAATATCAACGGTATTACGCCTGGATGGAAGAGACCAAGAAAAAATATCATCTCCCGGAAGGGGAAGTCTCCGAGTACATGAAAAAAGGCCTTAATCCCGACTACGTCCGCGCTCAATTCGATGCGGCCCTGGATGCGGCAGGGCCGACCGCAATCTGCTCCGGCGTAGGGACCTCCAAGTGGGCCGTGGACCGCATCCATGAAGCCGGCAAGGTTTCCGTTTCCTTGGTGGGCAACGTCCGCCAGGCGGTCAGGGTGGCCAAACTCGGCACGGACATCATCGTGGCCCAGGGCACCGAAGCCGGAGGTCACACCGGCAAGATCGGCACCTTGGCCCTGGTACCCCAGATCGTGGACGCCGTGGCCCCTATTCCGGTGCTGGCCGCCGGCGGGATCGGCGACAGCCGGGGAGTGGCCGCGGCCTTCGCCTTGGGGGCCAAGGGCGTTTGGGTCGGCACGGCTTTTTTGGCTTCCCAAGAGACCAGCATTACCGCCGAATGCCGGCAGAAAATCATCGACGCTTCGGAAAGCGACACCATGATCACCGAAATGTTCACCGGCAAAACGGCCCGGGTGATCAAACACCCCATCGCCGAAGAATGGCAGAAGGCCGGCTTCAAAACCCTGGGCATGCCGCTGCAAATATTTTCCATCATCGAATTGTCGGCGGCCATGGAAAAAGCGGCTCGCCCCGAACTGTTCATGCTCCCGGCCGGTCAGGTTTCCGGCCTGATCAAGAAAGTCAGGCCGGCCAAGGAAATCTTCGACGAGATGCTGGCCGGTGCGGTTAAAATGATGAAAGGCGGGGAATATCCGGGCGTAACCGTGGGCGGAGATTGATCGGGATGAATTTTTCACTCAAAGCACGGTCGGAATTGAAATCTGCCGGGAAGACGAAATTTTTTCTTTGTTCAATAACGAAGGTTCGTTCATAAAAAGGCGGTCAGCCCTAAACCGACCCGGCCTCGAGCCGGTTTAAAGATATTTGGAATCTTTCTGGAGAGTTTTAGATGCGGATACCGGAGGAGCATTTACTGATACGGGAAACCGTGCGCAAGTTCACGGAAAAGGAAATCATTCCCCTGGCCGAAAAGATGGACCGGGAGGACTGGTGGCCCGAGGATTTTTTCCGGAAATGGGGCGAACTGGGCATCCTGGGCCCCACCATTCCCGAAGAGTACGGCGGCATCGGCAGCGACCCCCTGGCCCAGGTCTTGATTATCGAAGAACTGAGCAAAGGCGGCGGCGGCGTGGGCTTGACTTACGGCTCCCACGCCAACCTGTGCGCCCACAACCTCTATAAAAACGGCGACGAAGCCCAGCGGCGCAAATACCTGCCGCCCTTGTGCGCCGGCGAAAAAGTCGGGGCCTTGGCCATAACCGAACCTGGCGCCGGTTCCGACGCCGTGGGCATCCAGACCTCGGCCGTCCGCGAAGGCGATTACTATCGCCTCAACGGGACCAAAATCTTCATCACCAACGCCCCCATCGCCGACGTCATGATCGTCTACGCCAAAACGGACAAGGAAAAGGGCTCCCACGGCATCACCGCCTTCATCGTCGAGAGTTCCTTCCCCGGCTACTCCGTCTCCCGGAAGCTGGACAAAATGGGCTGCAACTGTTCGCCCACCGGCGAAGTCGTCTTCGAAGACTGCCTGGTCCCGGCCGAAAACGTCCTGGGCCAAATCAACCGCGGCGTGGCGGTGATGATGTCCGGCCTGGACATCGAGCGGGTCATCGTCGCCGGCATCGCCCTGGGCGTGGCCGAGGCCGCTTTCGCCGAGTCATTGAAATATTCCAAGGAGCGGGTCCAGTTCGGCGAGCCCATCGCCAACTTTCAACTTATTCAAGCCAAGTTGGCTGATATGTACACCAATATCGAGGCGGCCCGGCTGCTGACCTACGACGTGGCCGCCCGCACGAGCGTCGAAAGTCGTCTGCGCAAGGAATCGGCCGCGGCGGTGCTCTTCACCGCCGAAATGTGCACCAAGGTCTGTCTCGAGGCCGTCCAGATTCACGGCGGCTACGGATATATGATGGAGTTCCCGGTCAACCGCTATTTCCGCGACGCCAAGGTCATGGAAATCGGGGCCGGGACCTCGGAGATCAGGCGTCTGCTCATCGCCAGAGAACTGCTTCAATAGACGGGTTTTAACCATGCGTTTGTCCGAAGAACAATTAATGATTCGAGATACGGTCAGGCGGTTCACCGAAAAGGAACTGCTGCCCCTGGCCGAGAAGATGGACCGGGAAAGCTGGTGGCCGGACGATCTTTTTTTAAAATGGAGTGAACTGGGCATCCTGGGGCCGACCATACCTGAAGAATACGGCGGCCTCGGCGCGGACCCTTTGACCCAGGTCCTTATCTCCGAGGAACTGGGCCGGGCCGGGGTCGGCGTCGGCATCAGCTACATCGCCCACGCCAATCTCTGCGCCCACAACCTCTACGAAAACGGCAACGACTTTCAACGCCGAAAATATCTGCCGCCCATGTGCGCCGGAGAAAAAATCGGGGCCTTGGGCCTGACCGAACCGGGGGCCGGCTCGGACGCCCTGGGCATCCAGACCCGGGCCGTCCGTGAAGGCGACTACTACCGCCTCAACGGGACCAAGATGTTCATCACCAACGCCCCCATCGCTTCGGTCATGCTGGTCTACGCCAAGACCCCGACTGAAGACGGCGGCCAGGCCGTGTCCGCCTTCATCGTCGAAAGCGGTTTTAAAGGATTCTCGGTCTCACGCAAGCTGGAAAAGGCGGGGGCCAAGTGCTCGCCCACCGGGGAGGTGGTCTTCGAAGACTGCTTAGTCCCGGCGGAAAACCTCCTGGGCCGGGAAAACCACGGCGTGGCCGTGATGATGGCCGGCCTGGACATCGAGCGCGTGGTCGTGGCCGGCATCTGTCTGGGCGTGGCCCAGGCGGCCTTCGAGGCATCTATCAAATATTCCAAGGAACGCCAACAGTTCGGCCGACCCATCGCCGACTTCCAGCTCATCCAGGCCAAGCTGGCCGATATGTACACCAATATCGAAGCGGCCCGGCTGCTGACCTACGACGTGGCCATCAGGACCGCTACGGAGAAGAGGCTGCGCAAGGAATCGGCCGCCGCGGTCTTGTTCGCCGCCGAGATGGCCACCAAGGTCTGTCTCGAAGCCGTCCAGATTCACGGCGGTTACGGCTATATGCTCGAGTTCCCGGTCAATCGCTACTTCCGGGACATCAAGCTCTTGGAAATCGGAGCCGGCACCTCGGAAATCCGCCGGATACTTATTGCCCAGGAACTATTGAAATAGGAGAAATGAAATGTGGGCTTCAATCGTAAACACATATCTGGTCGGCCCGTATTTCGAGGATTTTGAACTTGGCGAAGAAATGATCACCGAAGGCCGGACCATCGACCGGTCCGATGTGGTCAATTTCGCCGGAGTCAGCGGCGACTTCGCCCCCATGCACATGGACGCCGAGTTCGGCAAGAAGATCATCTTCGGCGAAAACGTGGCCCATGGACTGTGCGTCATGGCCGTCGCTTCGGGCAACATCGTCCGGACCGGCCTCCTGAACAATGTCATGGTCTTCTATGGCATTAAAGAATGGCAGTTCACCAAGCCCTTGTTTTTCGGCGACACCATCCGAGTGAGGATCAAAGTTCACGAAAAAATAGAACATGATAAGAAAGACCGAGGTATTGTTGAACTTTTTATGGAAGTGATCAACCAAAAGGACGAAGTCCTGCAAAGAGGAATCTGGCGAATCATGGTCAGAAGAAAAAACTAAACGTAACGGCCGGGGCCGGCCCGCGGGAAGGCCTGACCGTCTGCCCCCCTGGCGGTCCCGGCGCTGAGGAAGTACGGAGGATGATTTATGAAAATTGGAATAATCGGCTGCGCCCTGGTTGGCTTCGCCGACGAAGTCAAGCTCCGGAGCGACGAACTGGTCTTCAAGGCGGCCAAGGCGGCCTTGGACCAGGCCGGCTTGACCAGGGAAGACCTCGATGTCAGCGTGATCACCTCGCTTGACGCTTATGACGGGATCACCATCAGCAACGGCCTTATGGCCCCCGGCGCCGGCGGATATGAAAAGGACGCCACCAGGATTCAAGGCGGCGGTGTAGGGGCGATCATGTCGGCCTGCGCCAGCATTCTGTCCAAATCGGCCAAAATAGCCATAGTGGCCGGGGCCGACGCCACCATGTTCGACGACCCCATCGTCAGCAACGCCGGCTATGACGCCTTCTTCCGCCGGCCCCTGGGCATGTTCAACCAGGCCGGTTACGGTCTGTTCGCCGCCAGCCTGTTAAGAGACCGGGGGATTACGGAAAAGGATTTCGCGGCCCTGGCGGCCCGAAATTACCGGGCCGCCGCCCAGAACCCCAATGCTCACCGGAAAAAAAGCTACTCGGTCGACGAGATTCTCGAGTCGCCTATGGCCTTCTGGCCGTTGAGGCAATTGGAACTCGCTCCTGTTTCCAAGGGCGGGGCGGCCTTGGTTTTGGCCGTGGAGGAAAAAGCCAAGGAATTGAGCCGGGAGCCCGTCTGGGTCACCGGGATCGGCGGCGGGTCCAATCCGTATTATGGGGCCTGGTCGGACCTGGTTGACCTCAAAGGCCTGAAACACGCCTGCCGCAAGGCCTACAGCATGGCCGGGATCAAAGACCCGGCCGCCGAGATCGAAGCGGTTGAAATCCACAATCCCTTTGCTCCTTTTGAAATCCCGGTCTGTGAAGCCCTAGGGCTTTGCCAAAAGGGCCAGGCCCTTGATCTGTTGCTCGGAGACAAGAAGCTGGTCAATACTTCCGGCGGGACTTTGGGGACCAATCCCCCGGCTTGCGGCGGTTATTTCCGGACCATTCAAGCGGTCGAGTGTCTGCAGAAGAACGGCCGGGCCGGGCGGGCCGTAGTCCAGGACAGCGACATCAATCTCGGCTTCTTCGGCGAAACCTATCATGTCCTGGTCCTGGAGAAGGCGGGGGTGTAACCATGAACAAAAAAGTAGCAGTCATCGGCGTGGGAAATACTGAGTATACCTCCAACCGCCGTGAGACCAGGTCCAAGGCCGAACTGGCTTACGCCGCGGTCAAAGGGGCCTTGGACATGGCCGGCATCGGTCCGGCCGACCTCGAAGCCTCGGTCTTTACCAGCGTGGACGGTTTTGAGGGCAACGTCCGGCCGGCTCGGGTCCTCGAGGCCTTTGGCCAGGGCTTGAATATCCCCCTGGTCGACGTCAACACCGGCGGCACGGCCGGCGGCAGCGGGGTCAAGGAAGCCATCCACATGGTTTCCGCGGGTTTGTACGACCTGGTCATGGTTTACGGTTCGCCTACCTTCCAGGGCGTGGTGGACAATCAGCAGGTCCTCAACACGGCCTCGCCGCCCATCTTCGAAAAGCCCTTCGGCCTGGGCGCCGCCCACATGGGGTCTCTATACTGCGCCGGTTACATGCGTAAGTATAATTTCTCCATGGAAGACCTGGCCCTGGTCTCGGCCAAAAGCCATAAAAACGCAGCCCAAAACCCTTACGCTCACCTGCGGAAAGGCTACACCCTCGAAGAGATTCTCAACTCGCCCATGGTGGCCTGGCCCCTGCACATGTACGAAATCTGTCCCAACTCTTCCGGAGCCGTGGCCATGATCTTCGCCTCCGAAGAAAAGGCCAAATCCCTGTGCTCCACCCCGGTCTGGGTCAAGGCCATCAGCAGCATCACCGATACCTTCCTGACCGGATACCGGCCTTATAACGGTTTCCCTCAACTAAAAATCCTGGCCCAAAGGGTTTACCAAAAGGCCGGCATCACCAAGCCCAGACAAGAGATCGACGTGGCCGAGCTGTTCAATCCCTTCGGCCCGTTCGAGCTCATGGAGTACGAGGCCCTGGGTTTTTGCGGCCAAGGCGAGGGCGTGGCCCTCATGCGCTCAGGGGCCACGGAAATTAATGGAGATATTCCCTGCAATCCTTCCGGAGGCACGCTTTGCACCAATTCCGGCATCGCCGCCTCCGTCACCCGCCACGCCGAAGTGGTCTTGCAGCTCATGGGCAAGGCCGAAGGTCGGCAGGTCGAATCGCCTAAAACCGGTCTGGCCCATTCCTGGGGCGGCAATGACGGACAGTTTCATACCGTCTGCATCTTTTCCTTAAAGGAGGACTAAAATGGAGAACATCGAGGTTCTGAAAAAAGAATATAACATGCACCTGGATTTCAGCGTCTCATTGGGGCCGGCCTACACCAAATGGATGATGGGTCTGAAAGACAAGAAAATTCTGGCCAACAAATGCCCCAAGTGCGCCCGGCTCTTCGTCCCGGCCAAGCCGTTTTGTGAAATCTGCTTCGAAGAGCCCAAAGAGTGGATCGAAACGGACGGGACCGGCACGGTCGAGTGCTTCACGGTCAACTATGGCAAATTCAGGAATTTTCCCGACCCGCCCTATGTCTTGGGCATCATCCGCGTCGACGGGTCGGCCGTCTCCTTTGTCCACTGGATCGCCGGGTTTAGCTACGACAACCCCGAGGAAATCCCGGACAAAATTCAGATCGGTATGAAGGTCCGGCCGGTTTGGGCCGAAAACCGTAAGGGCGACCTGTTGGACATCAAATATTTTGAACCTTATTGATCCAGCCCGGTCCGGCCGGTGTCTTGATTTTAAGAAGACCCCGTGACAATGTAGGGGAGGCTGTCAGCATGTGGTGCGATTACTCAGAAGTCAAAAAAAAGGTCTATCCGGGCATAGATCAGGCCCGGACGGTCAAAGAGGTCTATGAAATCACCGCGGCCTTGGGCGACAAGGTCTATCTGATCGACGCGGTGACCGGCGACCGGTTCACTTACGAGGGTTCCAACCGCCTGATCAACCGAGCGGCCCATTCCCTTATGGGCCTGGGACTCAAGAAAGGCGGCCGGGTCGGATTCTTCATGGGCAACAGCCCTCGTTGTCTTTTTACCATCCTGGGCATCATGAAGGCCGGGATGATCGCCGTGCCCATCAACTCCAACTTTAGGGAAAGGGAGGTCCAGCACCTGGTCAATCGGGCTGAGATCTCGACCATCGTCGTCGACCCGAACCAGACCTATCTCGATATCCTGACCAACGTTTCTGCGGAAAACGACGTCCTGCAAAGGATCGTCATCTACGGGGCCGGCGAGGCCTCGGCCCGGCCCCGGGCTGAACTGTTGCAGATGGAAGACTTGCTGGCCGGGGCCGGAGACTCCAATCCCGACGTCAAAGTGGAAGGCGATGACCCCTGCGTCATCTTCTTCACCTCCGGCACCACCGGCCTGCCCAAGGGCGCGCCGGTCCCCAACTGGATTTTCGTCCTGGCCGCCCAGAGCGTTCTGACCATCCCCTGGACCAACCAGGAAACCCGAAACTACACCTGTCTGCCCCTGTTTCACGCCAACGCCCAGCTCTATTCCATGACGGCTATGCGCTGCCTGGGCGCCTCCCTGGTCTTGTCGGACAGGTTCAGCCCCAAGAAATTCTTCGTCGAGATCAATAAATATCAAGCCACCTATTTCAATTCCATCGGCGGCATGATGCAGATGCTGGCCGCGGCCTTCGAGGACCAGCCCGTGCCCGAGCACACCGCCAAGTACGTCTTTGTCGGCGGCACACCCAAGGTCCTTTGGCGTAGATTCGAAGAAAAATTCAAGGTCACCATCTTTGAGGGTTACAGTCAGAGCGAATCCCCGGTCCTCTTCCTCAACGCTAATCCCGATCCCAATAAACGTAAACTCGGGTCCTTCGGCATCCCCACTTTTCCGGACCTGGGCCGCAAGACCAAGATTCTCCTGGAAGACGGCTCCGACGCCCCCGAAGGACAGGACGTCACCGGCGAATTGGTCCAAATCGGTTTCAACATGCCCGGATATTGGGGGGAGGAAGAAAAGACCAAGGAAGTCTTCACCGACGGCTGGCTGCACAGCGGCGACGTGGTCCGCCGCGACCCGGACGGATACCATTACTTTGTGGACCGCCTCAAGTTCATGATCCGCAAAGGCGGCGAAAACATCGCCGCCTTCGAGATCGAGGACGTGGTCAACAGCTATCCCGGCGTGGCCGAGTCCTCCGTGGTCCCGGTGCCTGACCCGCTCCGGGAAGAAGAGATCAAGGCCTATATCCGGCCGGAGGCGGGGGCCGTCATCGATCTGGCCGATCTGATCCGCCATTGCGCCGGCAAATTGTCTTACTTTAAAGTGCCCCGCTATTTGGAACTGGTCGAGTCCTTTCCCAAAACGGCCACGGAACGTATTCAGAAAATGGAGCTCAAAGAGGCCGAGAAAAAGAGGACCGATCACGGCTGGGACCGGGACAAGGAAATCCCGGACTGGAAAGAAAAGTTCTTTGGTAAATAAAAGGGAGACCGATAGTGGAGATCAAGATTCTGGGCCTTTCGGGCAGTCCGGTCAAAAAAGGGAACGTCGAGGCCTTTCTGGCCAAAATGATGGGGTCGGTCTCCGCCAAGCCCGGCGTGACGGTGGAAACGGTTTCCCTGGCCGAACTGGACATCCAGGACTGCCGCCAGTGCAATTTTTGCTGGCGTAAGCAGACCGAAAAAAAATACTGCGCCATTGACGACGACGCCCAGGCCGTTTTTGAAAAGGTGGAACAGGCCGACATCCTGGTTTTGGCCAGCCCGGTCTACTTCCACCGGACCAGCGCCCGCATGGCCGCCCTGATCGACCGGCTGCGCAACTTCATGTTCGGCAACGTGACCAAAGGGCGGCTGAAGAATAAAATCGGGGTGAGCGCGGCCGTGGCCTTTGTCCGGCATGGCGGCCTGGAAAGCACCCACTGGAGCCATATCCTGGCTTTTCTGACCCTGGAGATGATCCCGGTCAGTTCCCATGACTCGATCAGCATGCTCGGGGCTTCGGCCGTCTCCAGCCCCTTGGGCTCGGGCCGTTTCGATTCTTCCGTGCGAATCGCCGTGGACCACGACGAGGTCGGCCTCTTGTCGACCCGTCCGATCATGGAGCGGGCCATCGAATTGGCGACTATCATTAAAAAGGGGGACAGGGGGAATTCCTAAGGGGCGGTCTGACGTCGAGGCTCGTATTCAAAAGAGTCGGATAATTTATAGAAGTATAAATTCAATAGGCAAACCCGTAGAGGTCGGCTCATCAGGAGTCGTGGTGGAGGATTTACATGAAGGACCGTGTATGCATTGTCGGAATAGGAGTGGTTGAGCCGCCTGAACCGGCGGTCGATTTGTCCCACAAGGAACTGTTGTTTCAAGCCACCAGGCAGGCCATGGACGAAGCCGGAATCGAACGGCGGGACATCGGCGGGGCCATCACCACCAGTTATGATTTTCTGGAAGGCCGGAGCCTGTCCAATCAGTACACCCTCGATTCCATAGGCGGGGTGATGAAGCCCTGCGACCTGAGGTTGGGCGATGACGGCATCTACAGCCTTTTCGCCGGATTCATGGAGGTGCTGGCCGATCCCTCGCTCATCGTCGTGGTCGCCTCGGTCCAGAAGGCCTCGGAGAGGGACGCCCAGGGGCTGGGCTTCCAGAAGTTGATTACCGACGCCATGGAACCGGCCTTTTCCAGGCCCCTGTGCCAATCGGTTCCCGGCCTGATCGGACTGGAAGCGGTGCTGGCCTCCATGGAAGCCCGGGCTTTCATGGACCGCACCGGGCTGACCGAGGAAGACCTGGCCGCGGTGGCCGTCAAAAACCTGAAAAACGCCCGTCCGGGCTCAAAAAAGAAAGGACCGGACCTGAAAGAGATTCTGGGTTCCGAGTTACTGTCCTGGCCCATCCGCCGGGCCACCAAGGCCAGGGAAACCGATGCGGCCTGCGCCCTGATCCTGACTTCCGAGCGCCGGGCCGCCCGGCTGTCCCAAGAGCCTGTCTTTGTTGACGGCGTCGGCTGGAGTTCGGACCACGGCCACTTCTTTCTTCGGGAACACAGCCGGGCCGCAGAGACCGTCATGGCCGCCCGCCAGGCTTACCGCCTGGCCGGCCTCCGGCGGCCCGACCAGGAAATCGACCTGGCCGAAATCAGCGACTGGTACGCCCACCGCGAATTGATGCACTGCGAAGCTTTAGGCTTTTGTGAAACCCAGGACCTGGCCCGGTGTCTGGCCGAAGGCGTGTTCGACCAGGACGGGCCTTTGCCGGTCAACGTCTCCGGCGGTCTGTTGGGCCTAGGCAACGCCATCGGCACTTCCGGCCTGATCCGCGTGGCCCAGGTGGCCCGACAGCTCCAAGGCCGGGCCAACGGCAGCCAGGTGCCCGGGGCCAAGGTCGGACTGGCCCATTCCTGGAGCGGCCCCCCAGTGGCCACGGCCGGGGTCGCCGTTTTGAGCCGATGGTAAACCATAGGCTTTGTTATGTATTTTCCATCTCAAAAGGACGGAGTGTAATATGGCCAGAAGAGTCGCCATTGTCGGCGTAGGCATGCAAAAATATGAATTCCACAAAACCCAGACCGTCGAAGAAATGATCTTCGAGGTCGCCCTGGACGCCCTCGAGCGGAGCAAACTCTCCCGGGACGATATCGAGGCCGTAGTCTTCGGCTCGGCCGTGGACGCCATGTGCGGCATCCATAATTCGGACAAAGTGGCCATCGCCGCTTCCGGCGGACTGCTCAAGCCGACCATGCGCAACAGCACCAGCGGGTCCACGGCTATTTCCACGCCCATCCTGGGTTATGACCACGTGGCTTCCGGCCTGCACGACATCGTCATGGTCATCTGCTACGAAAAGATGAGCGAAAACGAGGCGGCCCAGAAGGTCTTCAGCACCGTGTACGACGAAGTCTTCGTCCGGCCCATCGGCCTGAACGTCCCCATCCAGTGCAGCCTCGAAGCCCGAGCCTACTTGCACCGGTACGGCATCACCGAAAGACAAATGGCCAAGGTTTCGGTCAAAAACCGGGGCAACGCCCTGGGCAACCCTTACGCCCAGTTGCCCATGAAGCTCACGATCGAGGACGTCCTGGCCTCGCCCTACCTGTCCTGGCCGGTCAAACTCTTGGACACCTCCCCGGTCACCGACGGGGCCCGGGCCGTCATCCTGGCCTCTGAAGACGTGGCCCGGGAAATCACCGACGACCCGGTCTGGATCAAGGGCGTGGGCCGCGGAGCCGACTCGGTCTGGTTCATGGGCCGAAAAAATTACGACCTGGGCCGGCTCGACTACGCCTATCTGGCCGGCAAACAGGCCTATGACATGGCCGGCATCAAAAACCCCATGACCGAAATCGATTACGCCGAGGTTTACGATCCGTTCACCTACAAGGAGATGCAGCATTGCGAGGCCATGGGGCTCTGTCCGGAAGGCGGAGCCGGCCGCATGATCGACGAAGGGGTTTCCTTAAAAGACGGCCCCTTGCCGGTCAACGCCTCGGGCGGCCTGATGGGCGAAGGCAACCCCATCGGGGCCGGCATGTCCCGCCTTTGCTGGTGTTATCTCCAGATAAAAGGCGAAGCCGGCGACTGCCAGGTGCCCAAGGAAGTCAACACCGCCGTCACCAACGGCTGGGGCGGCATGTATCAGTACAACGCCGTCATGGTTATCGGCCGAGACTAGGCCCGAACCTTGATTTGCACGCAGAAAAAGTCTGCTGAATTGGAGGATGAAAATGGCCAAGAAAAAACAAGACCTGTTCACCTATGACGGTCAAATTCAAATAAGCTACCGGTGGTCCGTCGGCCAGGCCGGGGAGCGTTTTTTCGCCGAACTTAGGGACCATAAAAGGATCATGGGCGCCCGTTGCCGCAAATGTTCCCGGATTCTGGTCCCCCCTAGAACCTTCTGCGAAGAATGTTTTGTCCAGGAGATGGAATGGGTAGAGGTCGAACCGAAAGGGACCCTGGTCACCTTCGGCGACTCCTACTTCTCCACCGACGGCAAAAGACTCAAAGACCCCTGGATGCTGGGCATCGTCCGACTCAACGGCAGCGACGGGGGCTTGATCCATTATATCGGCGAGGCCCGGCCGGAAGACCTCAAGATCGGCATGTCCATGGAAGTGGTCTTCAACGAAAAGCGAGAGGGAAATATCTTCGACATCAGATATTTCCGCCCGGCCAAAAAATAGAACCCAGGAACAAGGAGGGCGGGGCGGTCGTGACTGCCCCCTCGCCCCCCTGTCCTTGTATGAGTATTTAATCATGATCTTAAAATCGTCCGGACGTTTTTCGGCCGGTCTGCCCGAAGTCTTCGGGGCCAGGATCGAAAACGCCCGAACACCGCCCGGCCGCCGGCCTTCGGAAAACGGCGACGCCTTTCTGGTCAATCTGCCCAGAAAACTCTTCGCCGTGGCCGACAGCCCCGACTGGGCCCCCCAGGCTTCCAGGGAGTTTCTGGAAAAGATCAACCAGGAGGTGGAGAGGTTTTACGAGCAGGCACCCCGATTATGGTCCGAGGGGCCGGACTTGGAAAGCATGAAAAACCTCCTGACCGAGAGGTTCAACCGGTTGATGGGCCAGGTCGATGACCGGACTTCCACGGCTTTTTCCTGTCTCCTGGTCATTTATCGTCGGAAAGGACCGCTGGGGCTGATGCTCCATTCCGGGGACAGTTGCGTTTTTAAAATCGACCTGGGTCGCCGAACCATCGCCCAGGTCAGTTGGACTAATATGCACTTCGTCGGCCGAGCCAACCAGGTTTCTCAGGTCAAGTTCATCAAAATAGACCAACATACCCGCTTTGTCCTGTGCAGCGACGGCCTCCAGGTCCTCTGCCGGAATCAGGACTATGGGAGCTTGACCAAAATCCTTTTGGATTGTTTCACCAGCCAGGAAATCGACCGGGCTCCGGACCACCTGATCGACTATTACGGGCGGGACATCGACTTCCCTGATGACCTCACTGTCTTGGCTTTTGATCCCAACCGGCTGGCAGGACTGGGGGAAATTATTCTGACCGGGGGCGATACCGTTCCCTGCCGGCCGGAAATAAGTCTTTCTTGAGAGCCGCCGATGGGCGGAGACTTTAAATTTGAACACGATTTGGATCCATAACAGCCGGTCTCGACTCGGAAATCGATCATGAGTTTGGGGATGAAGAAAAAGATATGGGAAAGCCGCCCGGACCTGAACCCGGCGGAGGCAAGGCCGGGCGGCCTTGACCTTGGAGGTCGGCCGTGAAAATCGTGCCGGATTATTGGGATGAAGAACTGGAAACCATCTCACCCGAGCAATTCCGGGAGAGACAAACCCTGAAGATGCAAAAGCATCTCAGATACGCCTGCCAGAACTCACTGTTCTATAAGCGGAAGTTCGAGCGGGCCGGACTGCGCCCGGAAAAGATTAAAACCCTTGACGATTTCAGCCGGAAAGTCCCTCTGCTCACCCACGAGGAACTGATAAAGGACCAGAAAGAGAACGCTCCCTTCGGAGACATCCTGACCGTCGGCATTAAGGAAATCAGGCGGATTTACTGTTCGCCCGGCCCCCTGGTCATGCCCTTCAGCAAAAACGACATGGACGCCTTCATCAACTCCACGGCCAACGGCCTTTATATCTGCGGGGCCCGCCGCGGCGACATTGTCGACATCACTTACGGCTACCAATGGGACCTGGCCGGGACCATGCTGGACGACGGCTTCCGGCGGCTGGGCTGCGCCGTGGTTCCCGGCGGCACCGGCATGACCAGAACCCATCTGATCATCATGCAGCATCTCGGCGTGAGCACCATCTTCGCCTTTCCGTCCTTCGGCCTCAAACTGGCTGAAACAGCAAAAGAAATGGGCATGGACCCCCGCCGGGACCTCAAGGTCCGCCTGATAATCATCGGACAGGAAGTCTGGGACGAGGACGATAAGCAGTTGCTGGCCGAGGAATTCGGAGCCGAGGTCCGGGCCATTTACGGCGGGGCCGAAGCCGGGCTGGTCGCCGCTGAATGTCCCTACGGCGGAGGAATGCACTGGTATTCCGATTCGATCCTCGAGGTCATCGATCCGGCCACCGGCCGGCCGGTCCCCGACGGAGAGCCCGGCGAGATAGTCACCACCGACCTCTCCCGAAAAGGCCTGCCTATCATCCGTTACCGGACCGGGGACATCACCCTCGGCCTCAACACCAAGCCTTGCCCTTGCGGACGGACCTCGCCCCGCCTGGGACGCCTCATCGGCCGGACCGGCAATATCCTGCGGGTCAAAGGCGTTTACCTGGTGCCCGAACTGATCAAACAGGTCATCAGCGGATACGAGAGTGTGGGTCGCTTCCAAATCATCGTCGACCGGATCAAACTGAGGGACAACCTGATCCTCCAGATCGAAACTTCGGCCGACGAAAATACAGACCAGATCAGAAAAAAGTTGGAACAGCACCTCCGGGCCGTCACCAGACTCAGGGCGGACATCACCTTTGTTCCACGTGGAACAATACCGGAAAACGCTCCTTTGGTGGCGGACAAAAGATACGCCTGATATAATACCTGGAAGCGCTAAGACCAGGTTCAATCTGTTAATGCCTTCACCACCAACTTAAAAAATTTTCAACCCTTCTCCCTTTGCACCGGTCTCAAGCCCAGCCCCCGGCCCGGAAAAAACCTGATCCCCACACCAGATAAAAAACCGGACGTGGCGTTCAGCTTGTTCTTCAACATATTGATATTATTATAAACCGTAGGTTGGGTTGAGCGAAGCGAAACCCAAGAAATTCATTGCCAGGGCTGGCAGGCGCAGCGGGATTGCTCGGTGAAATTATCCCACAGCGAGGTTCGGGCGACCATTTTCGTTCTTGGCCGCGAACCAACATTATACCTGACCTCTTGTGGCCTTCGGCCTGACGGCCCGGACAACCCCGCCGGGGTTGTCCGGGCTACCCGCCGGTTTGCCGAAAAAGGTCAAGCCGGGGCAAAGGGAACAGAACGGGACCATAGGGGAAGAGGGCGGGAAAAGTTGGGAAATTTTGAACCCGGATTTTTTTCCGGGGGATAATTGGGGGTTTGACGCGGTTTTTAGGATAACCTCTTGAAGATAGGGGAGTTTGTTTGAGTTTAGGTTCATTCGGACCGATCTACATGACTTGATCACCCGCCGTGGTAGGCTTTCAAAAAATCCTCCTTGGAGATACCGGATTGAGTAAGGATGATCCGCAGGGTTGAACTCTTTATAATTCGATGGTTGGGCATGGTCAAAGGCGTCCGCGTGCCGTCAGGATTTTCACGCACCATCGCAATATGGTTACCTTCCCTAACCGACTGAAATCCAAGGCGCTTCAAAGCCTTTAAAACTTCCCGGACCGGGGCGTCCACGGGCAATTTCGTCATCAGATGAATAAACCCGTTTCCGCGATAAAGGCCTCCAAGATCGGCGGATCGGTTTCCAAGCTTTCGGGGCCGAAGGTTTCCAGATGGAAGTGAATCGCTGATTTAACGTCGGCCAAAGCCGCTTCGTAGGTCTCGCCCTGGCCGACCACCACCCCTTTCAGGCCCAAGGGGTAAGCTACGTAAGCATCGGGGTGCTTTTGTACCACGATCTTGATCTGTTTCATAACTGCCGCCTCGAAAGTTTCGAATATTAATATCATACCACGGAGGCCGGCCCAAAATCAAAGTATTGTCCGGGAGCCTCCGAGTCGCGGCAATTATCCTGCGGCATAGGGGGTGCCTCCTTTTTTTCTTCTTGTCAATCTAATGAGGTACCCCTTTCCTTTGTCTGACACAAGATATGATACATTACCTTCCCTCTGATCCGGCTTGACCTTTTTCAAAAAATCGCCTATAATCGACCACAATGAAGACAAATGCCGGCCGGATGAGTGTCCCGCCGGTTTTTTTCGGCCCCAAGCCAGGATTTTCAGGGAAAATCCCGCGGCCGCCCCTTGCTTGGCGGCGGTCCGGATTCCGGACTGAGCGGGAATGACTGTCGTAACTATGTGTAATTCGCGCGAAAGCGGGAATCCATTTCTATCAATCCGGCGATAAAAGACGGGAGATGCCACCGTTTATTGATTGGTTGCCTGGCCCGGTTTTTTGCCGTTGACAATCAAAGGCTCTAATGGTTTAAATAATCAGCCTTCGGGGGTCAGCCCATGGCCGAAACACGCTACATCGTCATTGAAGGTCCGATCGGGGCGGGCAAGACGGCCCTGGCCGAAAAATTGGCCGAAACCCTCCAGGCCCGGCTCGTCCTGGAGGAAACCCAGGCCAACCCTTTTCTGGAAGAATTTCAGAAAGACCGGCGCAAATACGCCTTTCAGACCCAGCTCTTTTTTCTCCTGTCCCGGTACCGACAGCTTCAGGCTGTCAGCCAGCTTGATCTGTTCCACCGGACCACGGTGGGGGATTTCCTGTTCGAGCGCGACCGGCTCTTTGCCGAACTGAACCTGGACGACCACGAGTTCGAACTTTATTTCCAGGTCTTCCACTTATTGTTCGAACGGACGCCCCGGCCCGACCTGGTGGTTTATCTTTCGGCCGGAAGCGAAATCTTGTGGGAAAGGATTCAGGCCAAAGACCGGGCCGAAACCAGGCTCAGCTACGATTACATCAAAGAACTCAACGAGATTTACACTAAATTTTTCTATCGTTACGACCGGACCCCTTTGCTGGTGGTCAATACCTCCCATGTGGATTTCATCGCCTCTGATGAGGATTTCCGGCACTTGGTCAAGGAGATTAAAAATCATCGCAAGGGGGTCAAGCATTACATTCCCTTGGGCGGCGGGCCCGGCGGATTAGGGCCGATCGGCTGACCGTTCAAATCGGGCCGCAGTAGGAGTCGCTCCATGGAGCTGATCAGAACAATAAGACATATGCAGGACTGGTCCGAGGCCAAGCGGGTCCGCGGGCAACGAATAGGTTTTGTCCCGACCATGGGTTTCCTTCACGAAGGCCATCTAAGTCTGATGAGGCACGCCCGGGGACAAAGCGACCATTTGGTGGTCAGCATCTTTGTCAATCCCCTTCAATTCGGTCCCAAGGAGGACCTGGCCCAGTATCCCCGGGACCTGGACCGCGACCTTGAACTGATGAAACCCATACCCGTGGATGCCGTCTTCCATCCGGAACCTGAGGCGATGTATCCGCCGGGCTTCCAGACCAGGGTCGAGGTGACCGAAGTGACTAAGGGGCTGTGCGGGACCTTTCGGCCCGGTCATTTCACCGGCGTGGCCACCGTGGTGCTCAAGCTCTTCAACATCGTCCGCCCGCACCTGGCCGTGTTCGGGGAAAAGGATTACCAGCAACTGGTCACTATCAAAAGGATGGCCCAGGACCTTAACCTGGACCTCGTCGTCGAGGGTCAGCCGACGCTGCGGGAGCCGGACGGTCTGGCCATGAGTTCCCGGAACGTCTATCTTTCGTCCGAAGAGCGCCGTTCCGCGCTGGCCTTGTCGGAGTCCCTGCGGCTGGCCCAGGAGATGGTCACGGCCGGCCGGCGGGCAGCGGCCGACATTCTGGCCGCGGTCCGGGAGAAGATTGAGTCCCGGCCCCACAACAAGGTCCAGTACGCCGTCCTGGTCGACCCGCTCACCTTGGAGGATGTGACCAGAGTGAACGACCGGGCTGTCTTGGCTTTGGCCGTCTTCACCGGCCGGACCAGGCTCATTGACAACGCCCTCTTGACGGCGCCCTGAGACGAGGAACCCTTGGCCAGCGCTCGCCGGACGGGGTAGAGGGGTTGGGTTGCCCGCCCCAGGCGGACTGGTCGTCGCCCAATATGCCTCTTGCGCCTTTGGCGCCCCGACAAGCAAGTTGTCGGAGCCACCCCGGTATGAATCCTCCAGATTATTGTCCGGCCCTCCCGACGGGACGGACTGACCCAATTTTTTTTGAGGTCTTCCTTGACACTTCTTGAGCTTTGGGGATAAAACCTCAACTTGATCGAGGGGTCTCCAGGATCAAATTTTTTACGAGGAGCCTTAGCATGAGCAGTTCCAGTTATTTGTTCACCTCGGAATCGGTAACCGAGGGACATCCGGACAAGGTGGCCGATCAGATTTCGGACGCCATCCTGGATGCCATCATCGCCCAGGACAAGAAGGCCCGGGTGGCTTGCGAAACTCTGGTCACCACCGGGATGGCCATCATCGCCGGCGAGATCACCACGGAATGCTGGGTGGATATGCCGGCGGTCATTAGAGAGACGATCAAGGAGATCGGGTACAACGATTCTTCCATGGGTTTCGATTACGAGACTTGCGCCGTCCTGACTTCCATTGACAAACAATCACCGGACATTGCTATGGGGGTCAACGGGGCCGAGGAGCAGGGGGCCGGCGACCAGGGTCTCATGTTCGGTTTTGCCTGCGATGAGACCGAAGTGCTCATGCCCATGCCCATCTATTTCGCCCACGGCCTGACCAGGCGGCTGGCCAAGGTGCGCAAGAACGGGGTCTTGAACTTCCTCCGGCCGGACGGGAAGTCCCAGGTGACCATCGAGTACGAATACCTGAAGCCCAAAAGGGTCGAGGCCATTGTCATCGCCGCCCAGCACACCCCGGACGTCAGTTACCGGGTCATCCGGGAATCCATCATGGAGGAAGTGGTCCGCAAAGTCATTCCGGCCGAGATGCTCGACGGCGACACCAAGATTTATATCAATTCGACCGGACGTTTCGTCGTCGGCGGCCCCATGGGCGACTGCGGCCTGACCGGCCGAAAGATCATCGTGGACACCTACGGCGGCCAGGGCAGCCACGGCGGGGGTTGTTTTTCAGGCAAGGACCCTTCCAAGGTCGACCGAAGCGGTTCATATATGGCCCGGTACGTGGCCAAGAATGTGGTGGCGGCCGGACTGGCCAAACGGTGCGAAGTTCAAGTGGCTTACGCCATCGGGGTGGCCGAGCCGGTCTCCCTGATGATCGACACCTTCAGCACCGGCAAAGTCCCCGATGAGTTGATCACTCAGGCGGTCTCCAAAGTCTTTTCCTTTAAACCGTCCCAGATGATCGCCCAATTGGACCTGCTCCGGCCGATCTATAAAAAAACAGCCTGCTATGGTCATTACGGCCGGACCGAGCCTGAATTCACCTGGGAAAAGACCGACAAGACCGAAGAGCTGATCGAAGCGGTCGGGATTCCCAAGAGAAAAGGGAAACAGGTTCCGGTCAAGGCCAAGTAAGCCGAGGAAAAATAATTGTGGAATGCACCCGGGCCGCTCCGAGCGGCCGGGTCCAGAGAGGTGGCGCAGTGGAATATGAGGTCAAGGATTTAGGCCTGGCCGACAAAGGTCAACTGAGGATCGAGTGGGCCAATCAAAGCATGCCGGTGTTGAATCTGATCCGCAAGAGATTCGCCCGGGAAAAACCGCTCAAGGGCGTGCGCCTCGGCCTGTGCCTGCACGTGACCACGGAGACGGCCAGCCTGGCTCGAACCCTGAAGGCCGGGGGAGCCGAAGTCTTTCTGTGCGCTTCCAACCCCTTGAGCACCCAGGATGACGTGGCCGCGGCCCTGGTCAAGAAGGACAAGATTCCCACCTTCGCTGTCAAGGGGGAAGACAACGAGACCTATTACCGGCACATCAACGCCGTTTTGGACGCCCGGCCTCTGATCACCATGGATGACGGGGCCGACCTGGTCTCGACCCTCCACATGGACCGGTCTTCCTTGATCGGGAAGATGCTCGGCGGGACCGAGGAGACCACCACCGGGGTGATCCGTCTCAAGGCCATGGCCGAAAAAAAGGCCCTCAAGTACCCGGTCATCGCCGTCAACGACGCCATGACCAAGCATCTGTTCGACAACCGTTACGGGACCGGGCAAAGCACCATCGACGGGATTCTCCGGGCCACCAACCGGCTGATGGCTGGAAGCGTCTTCGTGGTCTGCGGTTACGGCTGGTGCGGCCGCGGTCTGGCCATGCGGGCCGCCGGCATGGGGGCCAACGTCGTGGTGACGGAAGTCGATCCGCTGAGGGCTTTGGAAGCGGTTATGGACGGGTACCGGGTCATGCCCATGGCCGAAGCCGCCCCGATCGGGGATTTCTTCTGCACGGTGACCGGGGACATCAAAGTCATCCGGCGGGAGCATTTCCTGGCCATGAAGTCAGGGGCCATCGTCTGTAATTCCGGCCATTTCAACGTCGAACTGGACCTCGAGGCCTTGGCTAAAATAACCAAGAACCGCCGGACGATTCGGGAGTTTGTCGAAGAATTCACCCTGGACAACGGCCGGCGGGTTTACATTTTGGGCGAGGGGCGCTTGGTCAATCTGGCCGCGGCCGAAGGGCATCCTTCGAGCGTCATGGACATGAGCTTCGCCAACCAGGCCCTTTCGGCCGAATATATTGTCAAGAACCAGGGGCATATCCCCCTGGGGGTTCACTCGGTGCCCAAGGACATAGACGCGGAGATAGCCCGGCTCAAGCTCAAGGTCATGGGCGTCAAAATCGACGTCTTGACCAAGGAGCAAGAGGCGTATCTGTCATCCTGGGAGATGGGCACCTGAGGTTATTCCTTGCAGCCGAATCCGGCTGATGCCTGGGGATGGATTAAAAAATCGGGGCCGGGATCGGCCCCGATTTTTTTCGGCCATACTGGGTCGGCCGGTGATGGGATCAGACCTCGCCCGGCAGGTCCTCCTTGGTCACCACGGTGATGCCTCTGGAAGTGACCCGAAACCGCTGGCGATCCTTTTTGGGATGATAGCCTATTTCCGTATAAGGCGGGATGTCGACGCCTTCGGCGATAATGGCCTTTTTGATCCGGGCATGCCGACCGATGACCACGTTTTCCATGATGACCGATTCTTCGACCACGGCCCAACTGTGGACGTAAACATTATAGGAAAGGACGCTGTTGCGAACCAGGCCGCCGCTGATGATGCAGCCGTGGGCGACCACGGAATCGAGGGCCCGGCCGGCCCGGACTTCCCCGGTCTCCTGGGCGAAGACGGTCTTGACCGGCGGGTACTGACGCTGATAGGTCCGAATGGGCCAGAGCCGGCCGTACATGTTGAAATAGGGGTCGACCCCGGTCAGGTCCATGTTGGCGTTCCAATAGGAATCCAGGGTGCCCACGTCCCGCCAGTAACCCGAATCCCTGATGGCCTCGACCGTCTCTTCCCGGCGGATGCCCTGTTCGTCGGTGTAATAGATTATGTCCGGTATCTTGTTCTCCCGCCGATAGGGGTAGGCCATGACCTTATGAGTGTCCAAAATGCTGGGTAAAATATGCTTGCCGAAGTCCGGTCGGTCGTCTTTGGCCAGAAGGTCCATCAGCACCTCGGTCTTGAAGATGTAAATGCCCATGGAAGCCAGGACATGGGTTGAATCGCCGGGAATGGTCTTGGGCGTTTTGGGCTTCTCCTGAAAACCGATGATCCTAAAGTTCCGGTCCACCTCGAGGACGCCATATTGGCCGGCCATGTCCTTGTCGGTTTCGATGACGGAAATGGTCACGTCGGCCTGATGGGCCTCATGGTAATTCTTCAAACGGGCGTAATCCATTTTATAGACATGGTCGCCGGAGAGAACGAGGATATGTCTGGGGGATTCCTGCTCGAGCAAATAGGTGTTTTGCCGGATGCAATCAGCCGTGCCCTGGTACCATTTTTCACCGGCCATCATTTGAGGCGGGACGATCTTCATGTAATGCCCCAAGGCCCCGCTGAAGATGCTCCAGCCGCCCTCGAGGTGCTCGATCAAGGTCTGGGCTTTGTACTGGGGCAGGACAATGATCTTGTAAACCTCGGAATTGATGCAGTTGGACAAGGTCAGATCGATGAGCAGGTAGATGCCGCCGAAGGGGATCGAGGGCTTGGACCGGTCCTTGGTCAAAGGCATCAACCTTTCCCCTTTGCCGCCGGCCATAATCAAGGCTAAAACGTTTTTCATCCGCTGATTAACCTTTCAATGGTTTGAAAAAACAAGTTGTCCCAAAGGGCAAGAAAACTGCGTCTGTTGTTCGAATCAAGCAAAACCGGTCTCTGAGCAATTCTGGTTTCATCATAACTAGATTAGAAAGAATTATCAAGTTGCCCGAGCACAGCGTTTTTTGAATTCAGAATCATTTTTCTCTCCCCCGGCCCGGAAACGGTGTGTTATGCTCTGGGCAGACCAAGGACCGTGAGGAGCTGACAAGTTGGAACTGATTCACGGCGTGGCCGTCAAACCGCTCAAAGTCATCCCGGACGAGCGCGGCCGGCTGATGGAAATGCTCAGGAGGGACGATCCCCTCTTTGAAAAATTCGGCCAAGTGTACCTGTCCACCACTTATCCCGGCGTGGTCAAGGCCTGGCACAAACACCTCAAGCAGACCGACTTCATCACCTGCGTCAAGGGCATGATCAAGCTGGTCGTCTACGACGCCCGGGAGGACTCGCCGACCCAAGGCCGCCTGAACGAATTTTTTATCGGCGAACACAACCCCCAACTGGTCAAAGTGCCGGCGGGTCTCCAGCACGGCTGGAAGTGCATCAGCCCGACCGAGGCTTACATCATCAACGTGGTCACCGAGGTTTATAATTACGAGGCCCCGGATGAGCACCGCCTCGACCCTCACCAGGGCGGGATCCCCTACGACTGGACCCGGAAGGACGGCTGAAGGTCGGATTCTGGTCCTGGCCCGCGGGGCCTTGGGCGACGTCCTGCTGGCCCTGCCCTTTCTGGCCGCCTTGCCCGAGCATTTCCGCTGCCGAAGCCTCAGTCTGGTTGGTAACCCTTCGATCCTGGAACTTTTGGCTAACCAGCCTTTCGTGGCCGAAGTCCGCGACCACGACCAGGCCGGATGGTCCGGTCTGTATTTGGACCCGCCCCGCCTTCCTGACCGTTTGGGCGAGTTTATCCGGGGTCATCGGGCCGGTGTGGTCTTGGCCGCCAAGCCTGAGGACCCGGCCCTGGCCGGTCTGAAGCAAACCGGACTAGCCCCGGTGATCTGGGTTCCTTCCCGGCCGCCGGCCGACCGGCCCGTCCACCTGACGGACCATATGTTCGCCGCAACCGGAGTCAAACCCTGCCGGCCGTTTGTTTTGGTCCGGCCTTCCGCGCCGGGTCTGGAACAAGCCGGGGTCATCCTGTCCGCTCTCGGCTTGGAAAATCGGCGCTGGCTGGCCCTGCACCCCGGCAGCGGAGCCCCGGTCAAAAATTGGCCGATTGAAAATTGGCTGTCTTTAGCCGGGGAAATAGAAAAAGAACTCGAGCTGCCCGGTCTTTTCATTTTGGGTCCGGCCGAGGTTCACTTGGTCCCGGTGATAGAAAAATTTTTAGGCCGGACCAGCCGGACCCGTTTGGTCCATAGCCTGCCCCTGCCGGCCGCGGCCGGTCTTCTTTGTTACGCCGAAGGCTATGTCGGCCACGACAGCGGGGCGACCCATCTGGCCGCGAGCTTGGGCCGGCCGATTCTGGCCCTTTTCGGACCGACCAACCCGGCCCATTGGGCTCCTCGCGGCCCCCGGGTTTCGATCTTGGCCCTGGAAGGATTTGGTTCAGCCCGGCCCTGGTCCGGGTTGACCCCGAGACGAATTATTGACGAACTGAAAGGATTATGGGGGAGCGAGCTGGCGGGGTCATAAAAAAAGCCCCGGAGACCGGGGCTTGGAGTTTAAGGGCTTTCAGCAATAGTTTAACGGCGGGTTAATCTCTGGAGAAATTGGACCGCCTGGCTCGGCGAGCCATGGCCTTGCGGATGCGGCGCTGAGATTCCCGGGCCTTGCGTTTGCGTTTTTCGCTCGGTTTTTCGTAAGCTTTTTTGGATTTAAGCTGTTTGAGGAGTCCGTCGCGGGCGACTTTGCGCTTCAAGACTTTGAGGGCCTGTTCCACATCGTTGTCCCTGACGGTGACCTCTATGCCGGTCGCATTCTTCATGCTTTTATCACCTGCCGATCATTTTATATTTTTGGCGACTTATCCGGATTCGCTCGGTGAAGCCGGGTAAATCGAAAGAAAAAACTCTAAAAAATTTATAATACAATAATAAACAATTTTAGTCAATTAATTTTTGCAGGCTGTCGCCGCCGTTCAAAGGACGGGGCATTTTTCGCCGCGCCTTTGAGGACCAAAGGGCTGGGTTTAGCAATTGCTTTATCGGGAAAATCCTTCGGACTCTATATCGAATCCCCTGGCTGAACCTATCGCCCGGCTCAGGCGGCTGGTCTGTCTGCCGGTGAACTCGGTCCCGGGCCACGCCCTATCCTGGCCGCCCGGCGAACGTCTCAAAAATGCCGGAGATAGTGTAAAAGCAGATAGACTCCGAAGCCTGTGCCGCCGGCCGGGGCGTCCGGAGAGGGCTTGTCCGCCCTGGCCGGACCGGCGATGTCCAGGTGGGCCCAAGGGGTGTCGCCGACGAACTTTTTGAGAAACAGGCCGGCGGTGATGGCCCCGCCGTTGCGGCCGCCGGAGTTTTTGAAATCGGCCACTTCGCTCTTGATGGATTCGAAATAGTCGTCAAAGAGGGGCAGTTCCCAGACGCGTTCGCCGGTGGCCCGGCTGGACTTTTTCAGTCCTTCGATCAGGTCCGGATCGACGCCCATCAAGCCGGCGCATTTCTGGCCCAGAGCTACGACGCAGGCCCCGGTCAGGGTGGCCAGGTCGATGACGGCCCTGGGCTTGTACTCGAGGGCCAAGGTCAGGGCGTCGGCCAGGATCAGGCGGCCTTCGGCGTCGGTGCTGATTACTTCGATGGTCTGGCCGGACATGGAGGTCAGGACGTCGCCCGGCCGGATGGCCCCGCCGTCGGGCATGTTTTCCGCGGCGGGGATCAGGCCGACCAGATTGAGCTTGAGCTTGAGCCGGGCCGCGCCGGCCAGGACGCCCAGGACCGCGGCCCCGCCGGCCATGTCGGTCTTCATATTGCCCATGTTTTCGGCGGATTTAAGAGATAGTCCGCCGCTGTCGAAAGTGATGGCCTTGCCGACCAGGGCCAAAGGCTTGGTTCGGACCGAAGCGCCCCGATATTCCAGGATAATGACCCGGCCGGGCCGGACGCTGCCCTGAGCCACGCCCAGGAAAGCGCCCATCTTTTTGCGGCGGGCCGCGGCCATATCCAGGACCTTGATCTTCAAACCGGTTTCTTCGGCCAATTTTTCGGCCTCTGCGGCCAGGGTCTCGGGATAAAGCAGATTGGCCGGCCGGTTGACCAGATCGCGGACGGTCTTGATGGACCGGGCCGTGATTTCCGCGGCTTTCAGGGCGGCCTTCAGGGCCGCGGCGCGGTTTTTCTCGGACCGAATCAGGGTCAGAGTTTCGAGATCAGGCTTTTTGTCTTTATTTTGGGTTTTAAGTTCGGTGAAGCGGTAAAGCCCCAGCCAGGCCCCCAGAGCCGCGACCTCGGCTAGGACGACCGGGTCTTCCAGCCCCGGCCGCGGGGGCGGCAGGACCATGGCTGCGTCCTTCAACTCGATGTCCTGAACGTTCCGGATAGCTTGGGCCGCAGCCGCCCGGAGCCTGTCCGGTCGGTAGTTCTTTTCGGGCCCTAATCCCATCAGAAAAACTCTTTGAGGTCCGGCCGTTTTTTCCGGGAAAAGGGTCAAGCCGGCCAGGGGTTCGGCCTTGAAGTCGCCGGACTTCAACCTCGGGCCGATGATCTCTTTCAGCCCGGCCAGTTCCGGCCGGCGGTCCAGGTCCGGGGCGTCGTCATTAAAAAGGAAGACGATCAAGCCCGAAGTCTTCACCCCGGCCGGATCAGCCGTCTGCAAGTCGATCTTCATAATTCATGGTCCTGTTATCAGCCACGTCCCATTTTTTTCAATTCTTCATCCCGAAGGACGCGCCGAAGGACCTTGCCCACATTGGACACGGGCACCGATTCCCTGAACTCGACGATCTTGGGCCGTTTGTACCCGGCCATCTTGTCCTGACACCAGTCCAGAATCTCTTTTTCCGTGGCCGTCTCGCCGGGTTTGAGCTGGATGAAGGCCTTGACCGCCTCCCCGCTCCGTTCGTCGGGGACGCCGACCACGGCGGCTAGGGCCACCTTGGGGTGGGTGTAAAGAATGTCTTCGACGTCACGGGGATATACGTTGAAGCCGCCGACCAGGATCAGGTCTTTCTTGCGGTCGGTGATGATGATATAGCCGTCTTCGTCGATGTGGCCGATGTCCCCGGTCAGGAAATAACGCCGTCCTTCGATCTCTCGGAACACGGCCTGGTTCTCTTCCGGCTTGTTCCAGTAACCTTTCATAATCTGGGGGCCGCTGGCAGCGATCTCGCCGTCCTGGCCCTGGGGCAGTTCCTGGAGTCCGGTCTCCAGGTCGACTATCTTTATATCGGTGCCGGGCATGGGAAAGCCGATGGAGCCGAATTTGCGGTCCTGGGTGTTGGTCGGATTGGAGCTGAGCACGGGCGAAGTTTCGCTTAGTCCGTATCCTTCAAAAATGACCGCGCCGGTCTTGGCCTCGAACTGCCGGGCCACTTCCGGAGCCAAGGGCGCGCCGCCGGAAAAGCAGCCCATGAGCGAGGTCAGATCGAATTTATCGAGCAGGGGGTGGTTGGTGAAGGCCACGAAGATGGTCGGCACAGCCGGCATCAGGGTGGTCTTGTATTTCTGGACAGCCTTGAGGACTTCGGTGAACGGTGGATGGCCGGCGCGGGGGTCGGGTATGCAGACGACCCGGTTCCCGGTGTGGCAGGTGTGCAGCAGACAGACGGTCAGGCCGAAACTGTGATACCAGGGCAGGACGCCCAGGGAGGTATGGAAGCCGCCCTTCCTCAATTTCTCTGGCGGCCCGCCCTTTTCGTGGACCAAACGACCCCATTCGTCCATCATCATTACGTTGGAAACAAAGTTCGAATGAACCAGGGCCGCGCCTTTGGGCACGCCGGTGGTTCCGCCGGTGTAAATGAGCAGGGCCAGGTCTTCGGTCGGATTGATGTCCACGGCCGGCGGTTTGGGCTGGGCCTTGGCCACGACCTCGTCAAAGAAAAAGTGTCCGGGCTGGTACTGGCCGGCCTTGGGGATCTTGCCCAGGAGCCCTCCCAGAAGGGCCTTGAGGGGCGGCAGGTAAGACTTGACCCCGCAGATGACCACGGTCTCCACGTCGGTCCCTTCAATCGCCTTGACCGTGGTCGGGTAGAAGTTGGGGTGATCCATGCAAAAGACCGCCTTAGCCCCGGAATCCTTGAGCTGGTAATTCAGTTCGGTCGCCGTGTAAATGGGGTTGCAGGTGACGCAGGCCGCACCGGCCTTGACGATGCCGAAAAAGATGGCCGGATAGTGGGGCAGGTTGGGCAGGAAAATCGCCGCCCGGTCGCCTTTCTTGAGGCCGCGGGAGGCCAGGAAGTCGGCGATCCGGTCGGCCGTGTCCTTGACTTGGGAGTAGGTCCGAACCCCGTCGTTGAAAATGGTGAAGACCTTGTCCGGATACTTTTGGGCCGAATCGTCCAGGATGGAAAAGACTGGTTTTTCAAAACCGGAAATTTCGCGGGGCACGCCTTGGGGCCATTTAGCCGCCGGCCAGGGTTTCGAAGTCATATTCGGTCCTCCAATGGTTTTTTATAGTATTTAAAAGACTATAACAAGTCAGGAGAAAAAAAGCAAAGGTTATCGTCAGGGTCGCCCCAGGCGTTAGACCGCCATCGGGCTTGCAAAATCGGCGGAAAAAAAGTCTAATAATCCATCAACTCCAAAGAACAAGGAGAAGCCATGAAACTTAAAAACGGCGCCGAATACATCGAGAGTTTGAAGAGTGTCCACCCGTTGATTTATTACAAAGGGAAAAAGATCGAAGACGTGACCACTCACCCGGCCACCGCCCCTCATGTCCGGGCCGCGGCCATGACATACGCCCTGGCGGCGATGGACGAATACGTCGACCTGGCCACGGCCAAGTCCCACCTGACCGGCCGGACCATCAGCCGTTTCACCCACGTCCATCAAAACGTGGAGGACCTGCTCAAAAAGATCAAGTTGCTGCGGGTGTTGGGTCAGAAGACGGGGACCTGCTTCCAGCGCTGCGTTGGTTTTGACGGGATCAACGCCACCTATTCCGTGGCCTATGAAATCGACCAAAAACACGGGACCGACTATCTGGAACGTTTCAAGAAGTGGCTGACTTACATCCAGGACGAAAATCTGATGGTGGTCGGGGCCATGACCGATCCCAAGGGCGACCGGTCCAAAGGCCCGGCCGAACAGCCCGACCCGGACCAGTACGTCCACATCGTCGAGCGCAGAGACGACGGGATCGTCATCCGCGGGGCCAAACTGCACATGACCGGCGGGGTCAATTCTCATGAGATTTTGATCATGCCCACTTCGGCCATGGATGAAAAGTCCAAAGACTACGCGGTCATCTGCGCCGTGCCGGTGGACGCCCCCGGCATCACCATGATCTTCGGCCGCCAGGCCAATGACGACCGGCGGGACAATCTCGAACGAATCGACGTGGGCAAGCCGTCTTTCGGGGCCGTGGGCGGCGAAGCGGTCATCGCCTTCGAGGACGTCTTTGTGCCCTGGGACAGGGTTTTCATGGACGGCCAGACCGATTTCACCGGGACCATCGTCTACCGTTTCGCCGCCCATCACCGGGCCAATTATGGAGCCTGCAAGACCGGCCTGATGGACGTGCTCATCGGGGCGGTCACCTATCTGGCCCAGATTCAGGGCACGGCCAAAGCCTCCCATGTCCGGGACAAGGTCACGGAAATGATCCACCTCTGCGAAACCCTGTACTGTTCGTCCATCGCCTGTTCATCTGAAGGCTGGCCCACGTCTTCCGGGGCCTTTATGGTCGATACCATGCTGGCCAATGTCTGCAAGCAGAACGTCACCAGGTTTCATTTCGAGATCGCTCGTCTGGCCGTGGACCTGGCCGGCGGTTTCATCGCCACCCTGCCCAGCCAGTATGATCTGGAGAGTGAAGACGTGGGTCAATTGGTCCGGAAGTATTTCTCCGGCGTGGCCAACGTGCCGACTGAACACCGCATCAGGATCGCCCGGCTCATCGAGGCCATGACCGGCGGCACGGCCCTGGTCGAGTCCATGCACGGGGCCGGTTCTCCGCAGGCCCAGAGAGTCATGATCTTCCGGGAAGGCGACCTGGACAAAAAGGTCAAACTGGCCAAGGCCCTGGCCGGAATTCCGGTGAATTAATCAGGCCGAAAAATTAACATTTTTCGGAGACGGAGATAACCGAGGCATCATCATCGAAGCCCGAATAGTTGGAGTTAATGGAGGTTGATTATGCTGGGCAAGACTGTCGGCGAGGTTTTCGATTATTGTTGTTATCATTACGCCCCCAAGACGGCCATGATCTTTGGGGACCGGCGCTTCACTTTTGCGGAGCTCCGAGAGAAGAGTCTGCGTCTGGCCGATTCCCTGCTTGGTTTGGGGTTGAAAAAAGGGGACAAGGTCGGCATCCTTATGCCCAACTGCGCCGAGGTGCCGGTGGCCGATTACGCCTACGCCAAGGCCGGCCTGGTCCGGGTGCCCCTGGCTTACTATCTGCAAGTCAAGGACATGGTTCATCTGCTCCAGGAAACCCAGGCCGCCGCCCTGATTTACCACGAGTATTTCAGGGAACAGGTCAAAAAGATAAAAGAAGAGCTGCCCCGGCTCCAAAAAATCATCTGTCTGGCCGCGGAGGAGGCCTCGATACCCCAGGGCGAATTATCCTTGAGGGCCCTGATCGACCAGGGTGCGGCCAGGGAGCCGGATATAAAGGTCGACGAAGACGATTTATACCTGATTCTTTACACCGGCGGGACTACGGGCGTGCCCAAGGGCGTGGTCCACAGCCACCGGACCATGGCCGCCAGCTTCGCCATGGAGCTTTTGGACTTCGGCATCGGCCGGGACGAAGTCTTTCTGGCCGTGACGCCCTTGACCCACGCCGCCGGGGCCTTGGCCCCGCCGGTCTGGCTTAGGGGCGGTGCAGTGGTCATCATGCCGGGCTTCGATATTAAAAAATTTCTGGAAACGGTCCAAAAAGAACGGGTGACCAGCGGTTTTCTGGTTCCAACCATCATCTACGCCCTGCTGGATTACCCGGATTTGAGGAAATACGACACGAGCAGTCTGCGCAACATCCTTTACGGCGCGGCCCCCATCGCCCCGGAGCGCCTCAAGGAGGCCGTCAGAACTTTCGGCCCGATTTTCACCCAGCTCTACGGCCAAACCGAGGCGCCCATGGCCATCACGGCTTTGCCCCGTGAGGAGCATATTATTGAAGGCGACGAACCGGTCCTGGCCCGGCTGGCTTCCTGCGGCCGGCCGACCCTGACCACGAAACTCAAACTGGTGGACGAACAAGGCCGGGAGGTTCCGCCCGGCGAGCCGGGCGAGATGGTGGTCAAGTGCCCCAACATCATGCTCGAGTACTGGAACCGGCCCGAAATCACCGCCGAGACCATCAAGGACGGCTGGCTCTACACCGGCGACGTGGCCCGCCAGGATGAGCTCGGGTACGTCTACATCGTGGACCGGGCCAAGGACATGATCGTCAGCGGCGGTTTCAACATCTTTCCCAAGGAGATCGAGGACGCGCTCCATGAGCACCCGGCGGTGGCCCAGGCCGCGGTCATCGGGGTCCCGGACGACAAGTGGGGCGAGGCGGTCAAGGCCGTGGTGGTTTTGAAACCCGGCCGGACGGCCGAAGCAGAGGAACTGATCGCTCTGTGCAAGAAGAAAAAGGGCAAAATCATGGTGCCCAAGAGCATAGATTTTGTCGACAGCCTCCCCTTGACCCCCTTGGGCAAGGCCAACAAGAAGGCCCTGCGGGAACCGTACTGGCGCGGGCGTGCCCGCCGGGTCGGTTGATATCCTGTCAGGTAAAGGAAAAAAACCAAAGGAGTGAGCTGAAATGCGTGAAATCTACGTGATCGGAGCCTATTCCACCCAGTTCAAGAAGTGGCCGGAGAAATCCTTTAAGGACTTGACCAGGGACGCCTACCTGGGCGTCCTCAAGGACGCCGGTCTGAACAACGGCGACGAAATCCAGTTCGCCTGGTTCGGCAATTGCGGCATGGGCAACTGGGGCCAGGCCAATATCCGCGGCCAGGTCTGTTTCACCCCGCTGGTTCGGGAAGGCCTCTTTCCCGAGCGGGTCCCGATAATCAACGTCGAAGGGGCCTGCGCCACCGCCTCCATGGCCTTTCATGGGGCCTGGAAGGACATCCTCAGCGGCCAATGCGAGCTTTCCCTGGCCGTGGGCGTCGAGAAAATCTTCAATCCCGAATGGGACGCCCAGGCCATCTTTAAGATATTCGAACAGGGCATCGACACCTTCGACCCCGAGGAATGGATCGGGCTTTATAAGGACACCGCGGCCAAATGCGGCCAGACTTTCGAGATAGGACCGGGCCGGACCGTGTTCATGGACACCTACGCGGTCCAGGCCTGCTATCATATGAAAAAGTACGGCACGACCCAGCGCCAGATCGCCATCGGGGCCTCTAAAAATCATTATCATGGCTCGCTCAACCCCAAGGCCCAGTACCAGTTCGAAGTGCCGGTCGAGGCCGTGCTCCAGGACCGCCTGGTCAGCTACCCCTTGACCCGGGCCATGTGCGCGCCCGTCGGCGACGGAGCTGCGGCCGCCCTGCTTTGTTCCGGCGACTATTTGAAAAACCTGCCTTCCAAGATTCAGAACCGGGCGGTCAAGGTCAGGGCCAGCGTCCTGGCCGGGGGCAAATACCGGGACATTGATGAACCAGGGGTGAGCAAGACAGCGGCCGAGAGGGCCTACGCCCTGGCCGGCCTTGGGCCTCAGGACATCGACGTGGCCGAAATTCATGACGCCACCTCGTTTTGTGAAGTCTATCAGGCGGAAATGCTGGGCTTCTGCCCGATCGGTGAAGGCGGTAAGTTCATCGAGTCCGGAGCGACCAGGCTGGACGGCCGGATACCGATCAATACTTCCGGCGGCCTGGTGTCCAAGGGCCACCCGGTCGGGGCCACCGGCTTGTCCATGATCTACGAGCTGGTCACCCAGCTCCGGGGGGAAGCCGGCCCCCGGCAGGTCAAGAACGCCGAATTCGCCCTCCAGGAAAACGGCGGCGGCATGGTCGGCCTGGAAGAAGCGGCCTGCTCGGTGATCATCCTCCAGAAAGACCGATAACGAGCGAGAGTTGCAAAGATGAAACCGGCTTGATCCGCCTGGCTTAAAAGACCGGGCCGGCCGCGGCGTCAATCGACCGGAAGGCCGGCCTTTTTATTCTGTTTTTGCCAGTAGCGTTGGAAAGTCCAGCGGGGGCGGTTTTGAACGGGGGTTTCCCGGACGCGGCGGGTCCAGGTCTCGGTCAACTCCCAGGCCTGATGGAAGGCGGCCCTGGTCAAGGGCCAACGCCCGGCCGGTTCGGCCTCTTCGGCCAGCTTCAACAGGGCGGTCTCCACGGCGTCCCTTTCCGCGGCGTAGACCCGGCTGCGGGTCGGGTAGTCCCGGAGGACGGCGCGGTGAAGGGCCTCATGCCGCCACCAAAAATTTTGAGGATTGAAACGGCCGTCAGGAGACGGACCCAGGTCGGGCAGGACCGGACCTTGGAGCCAGATCGGCTTGAACACGTTCAGGCACGGGGCTGAGCCGGCCGTGGCCCAATAGGTTTGGAGGTCCGGTTTCAAATGGGCGACCAGCGACCCGGTGGTCTGGCCGGCGTTTCGGGTCAGCCGGTTGGCCGCGTGGGCGCAGAGGCGGTCCAATAGAAAATGACTGTCCGGGCGGTAGTCGGTCCGGCCGTGGTCGCGGAGCAGGCTGAAAGCGGCCGGCAGATCGAAACTATTTTTACCGTCTTCCAGGATTTGTAAAGACCTTCGCCGGCGGCGGGCCGATCCGGAAAAAGCAGTATAAAACCAGTCGGAATAGACCTGGGCGAAATGGAAGGTTTGGCCTTTTTTCAACCATTTCTTTTGGCGGGCCAAGTCGATCAAATCGGGATGGCTCCGGTCGAACTCTTCGCCGATGGACAGTCCGTTGCTGACGGCGTAGGCGTTCTTGACCTTAAGGGCGGCCCAGAGAGGTCCGGCGGTTTCCAGGACCCAGGCTTCCTGGGGGTCGGCCAGAAGGAAACTGTTGTGATAGGCGAACTTTTTGTCCTCGTAACCGCCGACGCCGCCCTGTCCGAAATCGGCCAGCAAGCCGACGATGGTTTCCACGGCCGCTTCGGCCGTACCCGACCGTTCCAGGGCCAGACGGAGCAGGTCCATGCCGGTCAGGCCGTCGGCCCGGTTCAAGGGCATCCTGGTCCAGACCGCTTCGTTGCCGATGACCAGTCCCTTTTCGTTGGCCCCCATTTCCGCGCCCCACATCCAGAAAGGGCGGGCCAGCAGCACGGCCGAAGTTTCCCGGGCCTGGGGGATTTCCAGATAGGTGCATTGTAATTTGGCCGCCGGCGGATAAGTCCGGGCCGGTTGGTATTCAAGGACCTGGGCTTCGTTGGGCTCCCGGTCGCTGTTCTTGCCGAAGATGATGGAACCGTCGGCGGTGACCGGCGGCAAGGCCACAAAAGTGTCGCACATGGACCGTCCTCAAGGCAGTCGGTTTAAGGATTTAAGCGACAAACTTCAGCTTTAGGCCAAGGAACTCCGGATAAAGGCCTTGATCTCGGCCAGGACTTCGGACGGAACCGGCTCCGGGCCCAGGTGCTGAAATATCTCCACGGATTTCTTAAAGGTGGCCCAACAGGTTCGGCAATGGGGGCAGGATTCGATATGAGCCCTGATCCGGTGGCCGGCGACTTGGTCAAGTTCTCCGTCGATCAGTTCGGACAAACGTTCGAAATGTTCCCGGCAGAATTCCTTCATGATCGACCATCTTCAGGTTCGGTCGCGCCCCGATAATAATCGTCCAATTCCCGGCGCAGGTAAGCCCTGGCCCGGTGCAGTCTGGTCTTGACGGTCTGGACGGTCAGGTTCAGCATTTCGCCGACCTCGGCCGTGCTGAAGCCTTCCAAGTCGCGCAGAGTGAAGACCAAGCGGTAATTCGGGGGGAGTTTTTCAATGGCTTGGGCCAGGTAGCGGCGGAGTTCGTCGTTGATCAAGGTCTCGGCCGGGTTCTGTGACCAGTCCGGGATTTCGGGCGGAGCATCCGGGTCATGGCCGGGATACAAGGCCTCCAAGGGCAATTCACGGGCGGGGTCATATTTGCCCCGCCTTTTTTTGAGGCAGGCGCTGGAGGCCAGACGAAAGAGCCAGTTTTTCAACTTGGTTTCGCGGCGAAAACCTTTCAGGTATCTGATGACATTTAAAAAAGTGTCCTGGACCATGTCCTGGGCGTCGGCGGAGTTGCCGCACATGCGCAGGCCGAAGTTATACAGCCGGTCGGCGTAACGGTCGGCCAGATCGGCCAGGGCTTCCCGGTCGCCGGCGCAGAACCTCTCCAAAAGGGCCTGGTCCTCAGGTTCTTGTTCAACCCGCCCGGCGGGACTTTCCACACAGAGGTCGGCCATACTTCAGACGACCCGGTTGGGCGGGGTCCGCCCCTGGATGAAGGCGATGACGTTATCAGCCACCAGATGGGCCATGCTGGTCCGGACTTCCCTGGCGGCGCTGCCGATATGGGGGGCCAGGACCACGTTGTCGAGGGAGAGCAGCCGTGGTTCGACCGCGGGTTCAAATTCGTAGACGTCCAGACCGGCCGCGCCGATCAGGCCCGCGGCCAGGGCTTCGGCCAGGTCGGCTTCTTTGATGATCGGTCCTCGGCCGGTGTTGACGATGACGGCCGTCCTTTTCATGGCCTGGAATTCCCGCAGGGTGAAGCGGTGGCGGGTCTCGTCGGTGAGAGGTGCGTTAATCGAGATGAAATCGGATTCCGCCAGCAACTCTTCGAAAGTGACCCAGCCGGCCTTTAATTCCCGGTCCAATTCCGGATTGGGCCGGCGGTTGTGATAGATGATCTTCAGCCCGAAGGCCCGGGCCCGCCGGGCCACGGCGGTTCCGATCCGGCCGAGTCCGTACACGCCGAGGGTCTTGCCTTGAAGATCAAAGCCTAGATGGAATTCCGGGGCCGTTCCTTTGAACTCCCCCCGCCGAACCAAGCGGTCCCCTTCGACCAAGCGTCGGGCCGCGGCCAGCAGCAGGGCCATGGTCAGGTCGGCCGTGGCTTCGGTCAGTACGCCGGGGGTGTTGGTGACCATAATGCCACGATTCCTGGCCGCGGTCAGGTCGATGTTGTTGTAACCCACGGCGTAATTGGCGATAAGGCCCAGGCGGGGTAAAGCGTCGATTACTTCAGCGTCGATCCGGTCCGACAGCATGGTCGCCAGGACTTCGGCTTCCCGGGCTTCTTGGATAATCTCCAGCCGGGTCATATCCCGGTCGTGAGGCCAGACCCAGACCGAACCGGCTTCCTTTAATCTGTCCAAGCCGGGTTGAGGTATGCGGCGGGTGACAACTATTTTCGTCATTTTTGCCCCTTAACGTTAAACACGAGTTTAAATTAACCAAGCCCGGACCAGGTGTCAATATCGAGGCCGGCACATTTATTCAGCTATTCAGCCCGTTTTGAATCGACTTATCTCGAACCAAGGGTGAATTTTTTCATCGAGAAGGCGCAGCCGATCAGCAGCCAGAATAGCAGGGCGGCGTCGTTGTTATAAATGTCGTCGGTGAGATTGCTGAGGAAATAGCCGCAAGTCATGACCCAGGCCGCCGTGATCAAAAGCCCGGGCGGCCCGGAAGTCCGCCCAAAAGCCTCCCGGCCTCGGCCGGGCCACAGTTCCTTGAAGATGCGGGACAGCAGGAAGATGAAGGCGGCCAAGCCCTGCAGACCCAGTTCGACGGCCAGATTGAGAAAAGTGTTATGGCCGTGCCAGAAGTTGGGATGGCGGGCCTTCATCTCCGGGAAGGCCTTGGTCCAGCTCCGTCGGCCGAAGCCTACTCCGGAAAATGGGTGTTTTTTTAAATAATCCAAACTTTTGGCCCACAAATCCGTCCGGCTGCCTTTCAAGCCGAGCACTCCAACCTTGCCCAAGCGGGCCGCGCCCTCGTATTCCTTGTCGCCGAGGACCAGGATTGGCCTGGGCAAGACCACGGCCATAACCAAGAGGGCCAGGGCCAGCGCGGTGAGGATCATTTTCCAGGACACTCCGGCCAGAAAAAGGACCAAGGCGACTTCCACGGCCAAGGCCACGATGACGACGCGGGTGAAGGTGGCGTAAGCCAGGAGACAATGAAAGACCAAGAACAGGATCAGGGCGGCTCGTTGAGCCCGGCGCTTAATTAAAAACAGGCCCAGCATGAGATAAGGTCCGACCTGAACCAGGTAAGTGCCGAGTTCATGGCTGCCCCGATGAAGGCCGGCTTCCTGGACTTCCGCCCTGAGGAGATTCCCGCCCTGGATGAAGAAATGGGCGACGCCGTAAAGGTCCATGACCAGGGTTCCGGCCAGCAGGGCCCAGAGCACCACTTTGGCCCGCGATTCCGTGCGCAGGTTGTTGACGGCCAGGTAATAAATCAGAATACCCTTGAGCATCTCGCCGCGCAGCTCGTGCAGGGTGTAGCCCGGGTCCACGGCCGTGACCAAAGATAACAGCCCGGCGGCGAAGAACAAGGCGAGTGGCAGGTCCAGGGGGGTGCGGACCAGGTCCCATTTTCCGGTCAGAACCAGCCGGGCGAGCCAGAAGGCCGACCCTAGAAGCAGGCCGATTTCACGGGAAAAGGTGATGCCGGCGAAAGGCAGGCCGGCGGCCAGAATGACCAGACAGGCCAAAACCCCGGCCTCCATCCAGCGAGCGGCTTGCCAGCGGAGACCCTGGTCCGAGCTGTCGGCCTCGAAAAAAAGGGCCGCCCGAAGGGTGTTCATGGAGGCCAAGGTTTTATTCTACCGATAAGCGATGGAGCTTGTTTGAGGCTTACACCTTCAGATTCTTAATTGTCCAAAAGCCGCGCGATGAATTCGGGCAGTATCAGCACTTCGGCCCCTCGGTCCGGAGGCATGTTTTGGACCGCCTGGGTGTAACAACCGGTGCAGATGTGAAGCATCAGCCTGGTCTTGACGTTATCGATCATGTGGGTCAGGCCTTCCGGGTGGTAGCAGCACTTGGGGGCGCTGATCCGGTTGACCTCCAGCCCCTGGACCTTGGCGAGAAGCTCGTCGGTGGATTTCAGGTCCATGGGCACGGGCGAAAATTTGCGGTGCAGCCGATAGCACCCGGCGTAATAATCGATCGGTCCTTCAAAGGCGCTTTTGTCCACAAGTTCATTGAGAACGGCCGGATAGAAGACGATGTTTTCTTCGGGAAAGGCGTATCTATAAATCGGGTAGCAGGGCGAACAGAAGATGATCAGTCGTTTGGCCCCCAGGTTTTTGGTCTGTTCGATATTGCCGGCTACGAATTCCTTGGACAGCTCCCGGCACTCGGCCAGGGCCGCTTCGTCCTTGGCCTTGATGGCCGGCCGGTACAGGAGATTGCCGCAGCAGTATTCCTTGGAGAGGAAAGTGTAGGACAAGCCTTTCCGGTCGAAAATGTCGGCCAGGGTGCGGATGATCCGGGGCAAGGCCGGCAGAATCTGACAGCCGGTGACGACGACGTTTTCCGCCGGGCGATCATAGGGCAGGCCGTATTGTTCGAGAAGCGGTTTACGGTCGGGCAGTTGGGCCGAAGCGTTCCCCGTGGCCCGGATGGTCTCCACCATTTTCTGGTCAATCAAGGCGGACATCGGTCAATTACCTCCATAAATTTGCGATTTTAACACGCCTGGTCGAAATACTTCGGCCGGAGCCGGGCCTGGAAGGCGGGTTTTGATTCCTCATTTTTCAATCCAGGTTACAGGTAGGCGGCGAAGATGGTCAAGGAAATAGTGAAGCGTAAATTCCTGAACCGGCGAGATAAAACTCTCCCTCCCCAGAGGCGGCCCTTGGGTCTGGTTGGGAAAAGCCCTTGGGGAGATGGTAAGAAAAATGGGCGGCCCCTTTTTACGGGGTCGCCAGATTGAACCGACCACTGTTTTAAAGGGCGGTTTTATCCCAGGAAATAGTTCTTCAACTGCTTCCTCTGCGGCGATTCGCGCAACCGATTCAAGGCCCGCTTTTCCAACTGCCGGACCCTTTCTCTGGAGATGTTCAGACTTTGACCGACTTCCTCCAGGGTGCAGGGGCCGACATCGCCCAGGCCGAAGCGCATGGACAGAATCTGCTGTTCCCGCGGGCTGAGGGAAGCCAGAGCGCTTTCGGTCAGATTGAGAAGCTCGTTTTCCTGGACGGCCTCCAGGGGCGAGACGGCCTCCTGGTTTTCGATCAAATCGCCCAGGCGGTCGCCGTCGTCGCTGACCGGAGTCTCCAGGGAGACGGGCTCCCGGTTCATTTGAAGAATGGTCAGGACCTTGTCCACGCCCAGGCCGGAACGTTCGGATATTTCATTGGGGGTGGGTTCACGCCCCAGTTCCTTGAGCAAGTCGAAGAAAGTCCGGTAAAACTGGTTGCGGATTTCCTGGAAGTGAACCGGGACCCGAATGGTCCGGCCCTGATCGCAGAGGGCCCGGGAGATGGTCTGTCTGATCCACCAGGAGGCAAAGGTCGAAAAACGGTTGCCTGTGGTGTAATCAAAGCGGGCCACCGCCTTCATCAGGCCCACGTTGCCCTCCTGGATCAAGTCGGGCAAGGGCAGCCCCCGCCGGGAGTAACGTTTGGCAATGCTGACGGCCAGACGCAGATTGGCTTCAACCATCTCGCCCATGGCCGCGGAGAGCTCTTTCTGTATCTTTTCGGCTTTGGAAGTAAATTCCAAGAGTTCCGGAGTCGGCCGGTCCAGTTCTTTTATCTGTCTTACGACTTGGTCCAGTTCTTTGAAAATGAACTCGATGGGCTCACGGGAATTTTTCTTTTTCTGCTTCCACTCCCGGACCAGCTTCTGAAAAGAGCGCAGCGGGACAAAAGTGGTCCGGACGGCCAAGGCCAAATCAAGAAGTCCTTTTTGAGCCTTTTTGATGCGCCGTCCCAAAATCCGTTCTTCCTCGGCGCTCAAAAGGGGGATCTTTTTCATGGCCTGAAAATAAGGACCGGTCACTTCCGCGTAAAAATCCTGGTCGGTCCTTGTGGCTTCAGACCACTCCCGGGCCTCGCCGATTTCGCCGTCGGAAACTAAAGAGAGGTCCAGTTCCTCGAGGTCCACGGCTTCCTGATTCATATTATTTTTGTAATTTGCAACCATCTCAATAATTTTATTTCACGGCCCCAGAGGTTGACATCCTTTTTCTAGTTTAACTTAAGTTCTATCTCCGGGTAGTCAACCCCTTGTTCACAAAATCTCAAAATCCACCCCCTTACCAGGGTAAAAGCCCCTTTTTTTATTAATACGGCCGACCGGTCCAAAATGGTTTTAAGAGATAAGGGATTATAGTCGGCTGGGAATCCGGCTTTTTTCCGAGGAGTCTGAAGGCTAGAGACGAATTGATCTATTTTGGATAAGATTAGGCAATAAAAATCAGGGAGGGTCAGTTTTTTCTGAAGCGATCGGACTAAAAATGGTAAAGTGATATCCCAATATGAGCTGGAACGTTCGCGATATACGACATATCAGCCTTAAGTGGAAGCTCCTGATTCCTTTCCTTTTTCTTTCTCTGACCCTGACAGTGCTTTTGACGGTTTGGAGCATCAGGAGTCAGAACCGCATTTTTCTGGAACACGAGGAGAAGCGGATTAATCAGGATTATCTGGAGTTTAAGCAACGCATTCAGCTTAAACTGGACGTTTCTTTAGCCATAGTCGGGGTAGTGGCTTCGGACCCGGTCACTCAGAAGGCTCTGGCCGAAGGCGATCGGGAAGCCCTGATTGAAAAATACCTGCCGGTGTATCAGTATTTGAGCCGGAGGTTCGGGCTAGCACAATTTCACTTTCATGAGTATCCGGCCAAATCCTTCCTCCGTCTCCACCGGTTGGATCAATACGGGGATGATCTGGCCGACTACCGGGCCACCATCCTAGAGGCCTATAAAAACGGCCGACTGGTCGGCGGCTTGGAACTGGGGGCGACCGGCTTCGGCATTCGGGGCGTGGCTCCTGTTTATCACCAAGGCCGACTGGTGGGCAGCGTGGAAGTGGGGGCCAGCATAGAGGAGCCGTTTCTAAAGAAAATAAGAGCCGACCTGGGGTGCCAGACCGTTCTTTACCTGCCCGCTCCAGACCGTCCCCACGGGGTCAAACTCCTGGCTTCGACTGTTGCTCGAACTTTTTTGGCCGGAGATATCTACCGACAGGTCCTTAAACAGGATCGGAGCATGTTTTTGACCATAAACCGCGGGAAAAACAACCTGGGCGTCCTGGTCGGTCCGATTAAGGATTATCAGGGCCGAACGGTGGCGCTGGTTGAAATTATCCGGGACCGGGGGGGGACGCTCTTTCTGATTAAAAAATACACCGTTCTGCTTTTAATTTTCGGCTTTTCCATCCTGATCCTGGCCGTGGTTTTTGTCTGGCTGGTGTCCAACCTTTTTTTGGCCCCGGTTTATACCCTGATCAGTCAAGCTGAAAGAATCGCGGCCGGGGCCAGAGTGCCTCAAATGGAAGTGGTGGTCCGGGACGAGTTCGGCGCTCTGGCTGAAGCCCTCAATAAGATGTTGGCCGCCCTGGAAAGGTCCCGGCGCCGCCTGGAAGACCATGCCCATGAACTCGAGTTGAAGGTCCGGGAACGGACGGCGGAGCTGGTGCATTCGGAGGAAAAGTTCAGGACCTTGGTGGAAAATATCCCCATGGTGGTCTATCGGCTTGAGCGTGACCTGACCAGGACCTTCGTCAGTCCCTATATCGAAAAACTGATCGGCCGGCCATCCGAGGAAGTGGTCGGGGGAGCGGAGGTTTGGGCTTCCTACATTCACCCTGAAGACCGCGAGCGGGTGGTGGCCGAGAAAGAAAAGTGTCTGCGGGAGGGCCGCCCTTTTTCCATGGAATATCGTTTGATGGCTCAAGACGGCAGCGAGGTGCCCGTTTTGGATAAGTCCATCCCGGTCAGTGATGAAAAAGGCCGGGCCATCCATTTGGAAGGCTATATGCTGGACGTTCGGGAGCGGAAACGATTAGAAGATCAAATCCTCCAGGCCGAAGAACTCAAAACTTTGGGTGAAATCTCGGCCAGACTCGCCCATGAATTCCGCAATCCCCTGTCCGCGGTGGGGGTCTGCGCCCGCCGGATGGCCAAAAACATTTCTCAGTCCGATCCGGAGTCCCGCTATTGCAATATACTCATGGAAGAAGTGGCCCGTTTGGAAAAAATCCTCAAGATGATCCTGGGTTTCATCCAGCCTCTGACCTTAAACCAAGTGGAAGCGGACAGTCGGGAGTTCTTCGAAAACTTCGCCCGGGCTATCGCTCCTTTTTTGGAATACAAGAGCATCCAGATTGAAACAAGTATAGATGACGATCTGCCCAAGGTGAAGATCGACCCGGATCACTTGAAACGGGCTCTGGTCAATTTGATCAGAAACGCCGTTTATCAAATGCCCACCCGGGGCACCCTGAATTTTGCCGTGTCCGCGGCCGGCGATAGGGCCGTCAAGGTGAAACTTGCTTACCCGGCCGGTTATCTATCCGATGACCAGCTCCGTCACTTTTTTTATCCCTTTACTACCGAGGACGCGGACGCCTCCCTGGTGGACCTGCCCTTGGTCCCGGTTATCATTCACAAACACAACGGGATGATCGAGGTGGAGCGGGAAGGAGAGGATCTGGTGGCGGTGATTATCGAGTTGCCGGCGGCCTGAAGCGAGGCTGAAGGAGATTTATATCGAACGGATTTTTCACCGCCGGGATCGAGGGGCCCAGTGAAACGACGGATGATCCCGGAGGATTTGGCGGTAATATAACCACAAAAAAATGGAGAGCGACATGGGCGTGAACTATTTTCGTCGAGACGAGCGGGATTTGAAGTTTGTGCTTTTCGAGCACATAGACATCAATCGGCTGCTGGGCTATGAGGCCTATCAGGACTTTTCTCCGGATGATTTCAGCATGATCGTCGACGAGGCCCTGAAAGTGGGCCGGGAAGTCCTGGGGCCTTGCAACCAGGACGGCGACCGGAGCGGGTGCAGCTATCAAGACGGCCAAGTCAAAGTGCCGGAGCCTTATCACGAGTGCTGGCAGGTCATGGCCGAAAACGGCTGGCTGGCCGTGTCGAGCAATCCGGAGTTCGGCGGCCAGGGTCTGCCGGTCCTGATCGGCGGCTTGGTCAGCGAGATTTTTTGCGGGGCCAACATGGGTTTTATGACCTATCCCGGCCTGGCCGTGGGCAACGGGCGGCTGATAGAAAATTTCGGCACGGATCAGGACAAGGCGCTGTTCGTCGAGAAGATGTACACCGGGGTTTGGGGCGGGACCATGTGTCTGACCGAACCGGACGCCGGTTCAGACGTGGGCTGGCTCAGGACCAAGGCCGCGCCGGATCCCGAGGCCGGCGACCCCCGCATCTACAAGATTGAAGGGACCAAGCGTTTCATCACCAGCGGGGAACACGACCTGACCGAGAACATCATCCATCTCCTTTTGGCCAGGATCGAGGGGGCCGTGCCCGGGACCAAGGGCATCAGCCTTTTCATCGTCCCGAAAATTTGGGTCAATCCCGACGGCAGTCTGGGGGAGCCCAACGATGTTTTCTGCGCGGGCATCGAACACAAGATGGGCATCCGCGGATCAGCCACCACCACCCTCAATTTTGGGGAAAACGGCCGCTGCCGGGGGATCTTGCTGGGGGAACCCCACTCCGGCATGGCCAAGATGTTTCAAATGATGAACGAGGCCCGGCTGGGCTGCGGGGTCCAGGCCCTGGGGCTGGCGGCTTCGGCCTATGACACGGCCAGAATCTACGCCAAGGAACGAGTTCAGGGACCGCCGTTCACCGAGCGCCACGCGGACCGCGTCCCGATCATCCGGCACGAGGACGTGCGGCGGATGCTGATGAACCTCAAGTCCGGGACCGAGGCCATGAGGGCCATGATCGCCAAGACCTTTTTCCTCCTGGACGTGGCCGAACACGACCCGGACGAAGCCGCCAGAAAGACAGCCTATCGGCGGGTGGAATTGTTCACTCCCCTGATTAAGGCCTACTGCTCGGATTTCGCTTACCATCTGATCGGAGAGGCCATCCAGGTCCTGGGCGGCGTGGGTTACTGCAACGAGTTTCCGGTGGAACAGTACGCCCGGGACGTCAAGATCATCTCGATCTGGGAAGGAACCAGATACATTCAAGCCCTAGACCTGATCGGCCGCAAGCTGGGTATGGAAGGCGGCCAGGTCTTTCAGGACTGGCTTCAGGAGGTCATGGACTTCACCGCTCGGCATAAGGAGGACCGGGATTTCGGACCCGACTTCAAGCTGCTGTTCAAGGCGGCTCAAGCTGTGGGCGACTTCGCCTTGCGTTATATGCAGTACTTCACCTCGGGGCAGGCCCGGCTGATCCCCTTGACCGGCACCCGTTTCCTGGAATGTATGGCCGAAGTTTTGTTGGCCCAATTGATCCTGGAGCAGGGCTTGATCGCCCGAGAAAAATCGGCCGAAACGGAAACCGGCTCGTCCGATCAAGTCTTTTATAAAGGCAAAATAGAAACGGCCAAATATTTCTGCCGGAACATCCTGCCCAATGTCTTCGTCCGCCATACGGCTTTGCAGCAGGAGGACGTTTCGGCCCTGGAAATCCCGGAAGAAGCGTTTTGAACCGAAATTTTAGAGGCCCGGCAGGCCGGGCCTCTAAAATAAAAACCGTCAGCCCGACCCCGGGCTTTCCGAATTGGCCGAATTCTGGAAGGATCAAGAGGTAAGCCCGGCCGCCAGAGCCGCCGGCTGGAAGGAATAATTTTTGCCGATCACTTCAATCCCACCGGGTCAAGGAGACCTTGACCGGGACCGGCCGCTTTTGACGGTTATTATGCCGGTCTACAACGAGCGGGACACGGTGCTGGAGATTCTCGGCCTGGTCCAGGCCGTGGAGTTGGACAAAGAGATTATTTTAGTCGACGACGGTTCATCGGACGGAACGGCGGAACTGCTCAAGTCGGCCGCGGCCGGTCTTCCAGGCGTGCGTTTGATGTTTCACCGGGTCAACCAGGGCAAGGGTGCGGCCATTCGGACCGGATTGACCCAGGCCCGGGGGCGGTTCACCATTATCCAGGATGCTGACTTGGAATATGATCCCCGGGACTATCCCCGGCTCCTGGCTCCGCTCCTGGAGGGCAGGTCCAGGGTGGTTTACGGGTCCCGCATTCTAGGCTCGGCTCAAAAACGGTCCTACACCCGGTATTACTGGGGCGGGCGTTTCCTGTCCTGGCTGACCAACCTGCTCTATGGCTCGACCATTACCGATGAACCGACCTGCTACAAGGTTTTCGAGACCCGGCTTTTGAAAAGCTTTGATTTAAAGTCGCAGGGCTTCGAGTTTTGTCCGGAAGTCACGGCCAAGACCTTGAAGGCCGGATTGAAGGTCATCGAGGTCCCCATCACTTATAACCCCCGCTCTTTTGAACAAGGCAAAAAAATCAGGGCCGCGGACGGTTTAAAGGCCATCTGGATTTTGTTTAAACACCGCTTCGGCCCTGAAAAATTTTCAAACTGAATTATTCCGGGGCGTCATCGGATTGAATCAAAGAGAGCAAGGCCGGTTTGAGCCGTTCGATCTCTTTTTCCAATGAGGCCAGAGCTTCATCAGCCTGGGACAGGTCGCCGCGGCGGCCGGTTTGTTCCAGTCTTTGGGCCGCTTGAAAGCCGGGGCCGGCCGTGAAATTGCGGAGCGAGCCTTTAAGGGTGTGGGCGGCGTATTCCAGGGCCGAGGCGTCGCCCTTGGTTATCGCTTTCCGTATCTCGTGCAGTTGCCGGGGCAGATCTTCGAGAAAAATCCGGACTATTTCCCGGGCCAAGTCCAAATCTCCGCCCAGACGGTCCAAAAGAGCCGATTGATCAAAAAGGTCTTCCTCGGGCTGCGGCGTCGGGAGGGCGGCGGGCTTGCCGGCGGGGCCGGTCAAGGTGTCAATGACCTGATAAAGTCTTTCCGGCTGGATAGGCTTGGCCAGATAGTCGTCCATACCGGCGGCCAGGAATCTTTCCTGGTCGCCTTTCATGGCGTAGGCGGTCATGGCCACAATGGGCAGACGACCGCCGCTGGTCCGTTCTTTTTTTCGAATCAGGGCCGTGGCTTCCAGGCCGTCCATTTCCGGCATCTGCACATCCATGAGCACCAGGTCAAAGGCCTCCCGGTCCAAGGCGGCCAAGGCTTCCCGGCCGTGGCCGACCACAACCACCGAATGGCCTTGTTTTTCCAAAAGACGGACCGCCAGTTTCCGGTTGACTTCGTTGTCTTCGGCCAAGAGGATATGCAGTCCCCGACGGCCGGGCGGCGGGGCGGAGCGGCTTTCTTCCGGAGTTTGGGGTTGAGGTGCGGGGAGCTCGGGGGGGTCGACCGGAAATAGTTCTGGTTGTTTAGGGCTTTGCGGTCGGCCTAACACCACGGTGAAGTGAAAGATGCTCCCGACGCCTTCTTCCGATTCGACCCACATTCTGCCGCCCATCAATGAGACCAGTTGGGCGGAGATGGGCAGACCCAGTCCGGTCCCTCCGTATCTGCGGGTGATGGAGCCGTCGGCCTGGATGAAGGGGGAGAAGACGGCCTCCTGTTTCTCCGGGGGGATGCCGATACCGGTATCCCGGACGGAGAAATGAAGCGCGACTTCCTGCTCGTTTTCCGAAATCTTTTCCACTCGGACGATCACCTCGCCGGTTTCTGTAAACTTGACGGCGTTGCTGATCAGATTGACCAGGATCTGGCGGAGACGGCGGGGGTCGCCGGTCAGGATTTCCGGCAGATCAGGGTCCAGATGGCAGGTCAATTCCAGGCCCTTATCCCGAGCCCGGACGGTCAGGGGCGGAACCATTTCGTCCATGACCTCCCGGAGGGAAAAAACGTTTGATTCCAATTCGAGCTTTCCGGCTTCGATTTTGGAAAAATCCAAAATATCGTTGAGCAGAAAGAGCAAGGCCTGGGCCGACTTTTTAGCCAAAGTAAGATATTCGTGCTGCTCCTTGGTCAAGTCGGTTTCCAGGGCCAGGTCGATCATGCCCATAATCCCGTTCATGGGCGTGCGTATTTCATGGCTCATATTGGCCAGGAATTCGCTTTTGGCCATGTTGGCCGCCTCAGCGGCCTGCTTGGCTTTTCTCAATTCGTCTTGAGACCTTTGATGGCGGACGGCCAGGGCGAAGACCGAGGCCAGACGTTCGACCAATTCGAGGTCCCGGTTCGAATAGCCTCGGGCCGAGTTGGCCAGGGCCACCTGACCGACCAAGGTGTCCCCGAGCAGGGCCGGGGCGGAGAGGAAGTTGTCGATGGGCACGTGACCCGGCGGTATGCCGGTGGACCTGGGGTCTGCAGTCGGGGCGTTGGTCAGGATGGGTCGGCGGTGATCGAGGACCCATCCCCACAGGCCGACGAATTTTTCGAAAACATGCCGTTTATGAGGGACTTGGCAGACGGACCAGACTTCGCCGGTCAGGGTGGGCGAGACCAGGAAGCCGGTTTCGGGATCGATGTAGCCCACATATCCGAATTGGCTTTCCGTCAATTTAAGGGCGTGTCCGAGGACCAGATCGGACAATTCTTCGAGGGAACTCAGGCCGATGAGCGACCGGGACAGGTCGGCCATAGCCGTGTTGACTCTGACTTCCCAGGCCATGTTCTCCTCGGTCAGCTTGCGCTCGGTGATGTCCCGGCTGACGCCGATAAGCCCGAGAATTTCACCTTCCGGACTGTAATAGGGGGTTTTTAGGGTGTCGAGCAGAACCCGCCGGCCGTCCGCGTAATTGACCCACTCTTCGTTCCGCCGGGGGCGGCCTTGGGCCATCATCTCCCGGTCCTGGGTTCGGAAGAATTCAGCCAGATCCCTAGGAAAAAAGTCCCAGTCAGTCCGGCCGATAATGTCCTTTTCATCCCGGCCGACGGATTCCGTGAAGGCCAAGTTGCAACCCATATAAACCCCATTATGGTCTTTGTAAAAGATCAGGTCAGGGATGGAGTCGATCAGGCTCTTGAGGAGGGCGTTGGCCCGCTTAAGCTGGTTTTCGGCGTTTCTTCGTTCGGTTATCTCCTGCTGTAAACTGCGGTTGCTGGCTTCCAGTTCTTCAGTCCGCTTTTGGACCATGTCTTTCAGGTGTTGCCGTGAGTTTTCCCGTTCGGCCTCGATCTGCTTCCAAGCGGTCAGGTCCCGGATGACCATGCTGGTCCGCTTCCGGCCCTCTCTATCCACAAAGACATTGGTGATCACTTCCCCTTCAAATTTTTCCCCGTCCTGGCGTTTGAAGGTGATTGCCCCCTGAAAGCGGCCGGTCCGGGCCCTTTCCGCCAAGGCGGCGGCCAATCGGGGATCGGAATGGTCCACTACGCTGTCTCGGCCGATCCGACGGAATTCCTCTTCAGTGTAACCGAACAGACGACAGGCGGCCGGATTGGCGGCGAAAATATCGCCGTCGGGTGAAGTCAAAAAGACGGCGTCCAGGCTGTTTTCAAAGAGCTGCCGGTATTTTTCTTCCGACTCTCGCTGGATATTGAAGGCCTGTTTACATTTTGCTTCCATTTCCTGGAGGTTTTTCAGTTGTTTTTTCAACGCCTCCAGTTCAGTCTCCAATTCCGCCCGGGTTTTGTCCTCCTGGCTCATGATTCCCCTCTTGGTCGACAATACTGATTCACCGGCCGAAATATAAAGGTCTAAACGACCGACTTTAAAATTTAAGGCCGGAAGACGCCTGGATCTATTTATTGCTGCCGGCGGTCCAACAATCTCCTGACCGTCTCGGCCAATTCGCGGACCGGGATCGGCTTCATGATCAGTTCCTCAATGCCCGCGGTCTCAAGCCTTTCCGGGGAGACTTGGTCGCTGTATCCGGTGCAGAGGATGACCGGCAGGTCGGGCCGAATTTTTTTCAGTTCGGCGGCCAGCTCGAAGCCGCTGAGTTTGGGCATGGTCTGGTCGGTTATGACCAGATCGAATCCGTCCGGTTTGGTTTTAAAGACCTCCAAGGCTTCCAGGCCGGAGGTCTTGGCCACGACCCGATAGCCGAGCCGCTCGAGAATGCCTCGGCCGATCTCGACCAGGGCCTCCTCGTCGTCGACGAACAGGATATTTTCCCGGCCCAAGGGCAAGGGAGTCTCGAGTTCGATTTCAGCGTTCGTTTCTTCTTCGACGACAGGCAGGTAAATATTAAAGATGGAGCCGCAACCCGGCTGGCTGCTCACGGTGATTTCTCCTTTGTGCCGGGTAATTATGCCATGGACCACGGCCAGCCCCAACCCCGTGCCCTGATCCCGGCTCTTGGTGGTGAAGAAAGGATCGAATATCCGGGCCATGACCTTTTCATCCATGCCGGACCCGGTGTCGCTGACGGTGAGCAGGTTGTATTTCCCCGGCTGGAGGTTGGCGAAGCGGGCGGCCGAAGCGTCATCCAGTTTTGTTTCACTGAGGGAGACGGTCAAGACGCCGCCGGTCTCCCTCATGGCCTGGGCCGCGTTGGCGCAAAGATTCATCAAGACCTGATGGATTTGAGTGGGATCGGCCAGAACGTTGCCGGCGTTCGGGTCAATTGCTGGGCGGATCTCGTATGGTGGCCGGCAAAGAGGCCCGGAGCATTTTCAGGCCTTCCTTGAGGATCGGGCCCAGGCGGACCGGCTTGAGTTCGTGTTCGCTGTGGCGGCTGAAACTTAAAATCTGTTGGACCAGGTTTCTGGCCCGGTGACCGGCTTTAAGCACCTGCTCCAGGTTGTGACGGATAGGGTTTTCCGCCTGGATTTCACCTAGGGTCAGTTCGGTGTAACCGATGATCGCGGCAAGGATATTATTGAAATCATGGGCGATGCCGCCGGCCAGCGTGCCGATGGCCTCCATTTTTTGAGCCTGCAAAAGTTGGGCTTCCAAACTTTTTTCCAGGGTGACGTCACGCATGAAGTTGAGCGTGGCCGGTCGGCCTTCCCAAGTGATCAACACCACGTTCAGTTGGACCCACAGTATTTCCCCGGCCCGGGTCATCATCCGGAACGAATAGGTGCTCGGCGGGTTCTCGCCTTTGATCCGCCGGCGGTGCCGGTCAAGGACCATGTCCCGGTCTTCAGGATGTATCAATTCGAAAACAGGGTTTCGGAGGAGTTCTTCCGAGGAATATCCGGTGATCTGGGCGGCTTTGGCGTTGGCGAACTTGATCTTTTCATCTTGGACGATAAAGATGGCATCGTTGGCGTTTTCCACCAGCAGCCGATATTTTTCTTCCGACTCCTTCAGGGCTTCTTCGGACCGTTTCCGCTGGGTGGTGATCTGAAAAAAGACCGAAAGGCCATTGGGGTGGGGGTAGACTCGAACGTCGTACCAGTCTTCGTAAGGCGCTAGGTTGAAATAGGTTTCGAAGGCGAGCGGCCGCCGCTCTTGCAGGGCCTGGGTATATTTTTCTTCAAAGATCGAACCTTTAGCTTCGGGAAAGGCCTCAAATAGATGCCGGCCCACCACCTCTGCGCTCTTGCGGCCCAAAAGCGCCTCGGCGGCCTGGTTGAAGTAAGTGACGGTCAGGTTCCGGTCAAGGGAGAAAAACCCGTCGCTGATGCTCTCCAGGATGTCGTTCGTCAGGAAGTTGGATTCCTGGGAAGTCTTTTTTTGTTGCTGCAATTCGGTCAAGGCCGCCTCTAGATGTTTCACTCGTCGGCGCAACCCGCTCAGCTCGTTGACAAGCTCTTTTTGAGTCGGCTCTTGATCCGGCATGATTTCCCCCGAAAAATCCGGTGATTGAAATTATAAACTTCCCTCCGTTCACCCTGAAGCGGGTTTAAAACAGAGAGAACGGGGCACAAAAAATTTTTAGCCGAAAGAGAGTGTTTTGAAAAGCGGATTCCAACATTTTTAATTATACTGCGAAAATGGTGGTTATAGGAAGGCGAGCATTTTGGGTTGTAAACAATTCCCCGATACGTCTTGTTTGGCTTGGCGGCGATTTGGGGCCGAACATCGAAATAAGCAGGCCGAACCTGGGAACGAGAATCAATAGGCCTCTTACGCCTACGGCGCCCCGGCAACGAGTTGCCGGGGCCACCCTGGGTGGAAACGAGGAGGGAAAATGGGCAGGCGGAGACTGAGAAGGAGAAACAATGGCTTCACTTGGCGGGCAGTTGACCCGGCTCGGCCGCCACGACTTGAAATTGTGAAAAATAGGGTTATACTAGTTATCAGAAGTTGAAGGATTTGAGAAATCGGCTTCGTGAGCGTTCGTGGCAAGGCTGGTGCGGCGGATCCGTCAAGTAAGAAAAGAAATTTAAAAGGGGTTTCCGGCCGAGGCCTCACGGCGAGCCAGGAAGCCGATTTAAGGCCGCTGGATTAATTTTCGGCGGCCTTTTTTGATTTTTCTTCCGAACACGGGTCCGGATCGAGTGGCTTTTTCTCTCCGGCCGCCCCCTATTGCCGCCAGAATATTTCGTAAGCTTCTTCCAGGCGGGGCAAGTTCAGCCGGAGAGCCTGGGCGGCCAAATAGGCCGATTTAATTCCATGGAAACCTATGTGCCGATAGCCGTTATTGTGTAAGTCAGCGACAAGCTCGGGCGGGGAATGTCGGAGAGGCCGCATGGTCCGGCCGAACAAGCCGCCGGCCTGGCGTCCGAATTTGGCTCCCGGCCCGCCCAGGCCTTCGGCGACGTATTCGGCCCCCCAGGCCGGATTGGCGGCCAAAAAGGTTTCTTTTTTCCCGCCTAGAACTTGGGCCAATTTGGTGGCCTCTTCGGAAGTTTCCCGGAAAAAGGCGGCCACGCTTTGGCGTCCGGACAAGGCCTTGGTTCGCAGAAGGTAAGCGCCCAGCACGCTATAGACCTGGGTCATGGTCCCGGCCACCTGAACCCCGACCGGATCGTCGCAGACGTAAACTTGAAAGCCTGGGAGTTTGAACAGATCGGCCAGTTGATGTGCGGCCGGCAGCGGCCCGGCCAAAACCAGGCTTCCGCCTCGGCCGTAGGCCAGGATCTCCGGGGTCACCGGCCCGGAGAGAACAAAAATGGAAACATCGTTTCGTCCGGTTTCCTCGATGACGGACCAGGCGATTTGAATGGGCAGGCGGCGACCGTTCCGTTCGAACCCTCTGGTGGCGATGATGATTTGGACCGGTTGCTGAATTTCGGCTAAAACCCGTCGGAACTCCACCTCGAAAAGATGGACGGGGACGGCGATCAAGACTTCAGAGGCTTTGCGAAAAGCGGCCGTGGGGTCATGGGAACAGAAGACCGTTTTGGGCAGACGGATTTCGGGGAAATGGACCGGATGAAACCTGGTGTCCACGATGTCTTCGACCAAGTCTTCTCTCGAATCAAACAAGGTGACACTGCTGTTGGCGTATTGTTTGTCCTCCAGGGTCCGGAGGCCGACCAGGCAGGCTAGGGCGTAGCCCCCGGCCCCGGCGCCGACCACGACAATATTCTGTTGGGCCGAAGGGCTGTAAAGCCGCCGATCGGCGTGAGTGGCGTAATACAAAAGGCCGTGTTTGGCCAGGACTTGGGGTAATCGGCCCAGCGGTCGCCCTCGGCCGATTATTTTCCGGCGGCGCAGCCTTTCCAATCCGTCTTTGATAACCAGGCTCAGGTTGTTTCGGCGGATAAAATCCTCAAAATCGGGATCCTGACCAAAGGTCCGCCGGTGGTATTCTATGATTTGATCCATTTCGGTCCCGGCCGCCGCTTCCAGGTCCGTCGTGCCCAGCTTGCCGGCTCTGACCAAGGCTCGGGCGGTCAAATGGGAAGTCATGATCTTTTTATCTCGGGCGATTTCTTTGATCGCAAATAGTGCGGCGAACTCGTCGCGAGTCGGGTGACTCGGGTCGTCGGCCCGGCCCGTCTCGAGTTCGGACAGGAATTTGGGTCGACAAAAAGTGATGAAGGCCCGGCCGTACAAACCTTTCAAGCTTCGGGAAAAGGCTTGAACCGGTCGATGGGGTGAACGGAGCCAGTGTTTAAAATAAGGCAGACCGTTCAGCCAGCTCAAGGCCCCGGCCCGTTCGGACAGACTCAGGTCTTCCGGCACCACCCCGTAACTCAGGCATATTGGTTGAACCAGCACGTCTTTGGCCGAAGCCAGGGCGCCCTGGAGAGTGACCAGACGCCTGGGGTAGCGCAGGCTGCCGTCCCTGGTTCTGGCCCCGCCCGACCAGGCCTCCAGAAAGATGCCCTGCTGCTTGCCCATCTCGCTCAGAGCCCGGCAATAATTAAAAAGAGTGGACAGATAAGTCTTGCCCGCCCCCCGGCGGACAATGACGTATGATCCGATCATCAAGAGCCGTTCAAGGCTCGGCGTGGCCATCATGTTGGTGCCGGCGGCGAAAAGCGGCAAGCCGAGTTTGAGCTGGTTGAGGACGATCCCGGTGATGAATTCGTCTAAATGGGACGAATGGTTGATCAGGTAGACCACGCCCAGGCCGTCCCGGCGGGCCTGGCGGAGACCCTCCAGATGAGCCAGCTCCCGGCGATCCTCCGATAAGAAAAGCCGGTCGGGGTCTTCGTTCTCGAACAAGTGTTCCAAAGCCAAGGTGACCGACCTGGAAAGAAGATCATGAAGATCGAAGTCGTATCGGCAGGAGATGATCCTGGCGAAGTTCTCTATTTCAGAGCTGACCGTTTTTTCGTTGCGTTCGGACAGATCGGCTTCCGTCAGTTCTATGGTCCGCTTAATGATGTCTTCCTGATCGGCAAAAGCCGGCTGGGGCGGGCCCAGGCGTTCACGCCACCGCCCGGCCGCTTCGGTCCGGTCGAGTTTTTGAAGAATCTTAACGAAATCAATTCGGTCTATGACGGCCTTGACCGGTTTGAAGGCTGTTTTTTTGATGGTCTTTTTTGAAATTTTCATGGCTCCCGCAAATATCCTATTCATTCAATCAAGATTTATTAATTCAACTAATTCAAATAATTGTATATTTATAAGGTCAATAAAACATCTCCCGCACAAAAAAACCCGGCTTTTCGGGTCATATTCAGCCGGGGGTGAATTAACGGCGGGATAGGGACTGTTTTAGGCCGAACCTCGACTTATTCCGCCGGTTCCGAACCAAAGGCTTCGACGGTGTATTCGGCCAGTTCGGCCGGGATTTCGTTGAAGACGATCATAAAGGGCACGCTTGTTTCCGGGGGCACATCCATGTTGGCCCCTTTGTCTCCGCCCCGGACTTTGAGTCGTTTGTTTATCTCCTCCATGGACAGAATCGCAAGTTCATCTTCCGACAGCACGTTCCCGCAATAAACTATTTGCTGGGCCAGGACTTGGCCCTGGCTGTCATGCAAAAGACCTTTAAGCCGGATAAAGCTGCGGGGCGTCTGGTAATGATTTCTGGCCAGGCCGGTGATGACCAGGAGCTGACCTTCTTTCTCATTTTGTTTGAAAAAATGCTTGGGGGTTTCCGGCGAGATCATTTTTTGGCCCATGGGATCATCTTTGACCTGGGCCGTCGTGGGGGGGTGAAGACCAAGGGGGGCCAGCAAGCCGGGGGCGAAGAACCAAACGCCCGCACCGGCGACCACCAGGACGAGGAGCCCGATGATCGCCCAAAGAAAACCGCGGCCTTTTGGGGCCGGCACGGCGAATTCCGCGGCCAAATCCTCGTCTTCACCTTCCAAGGAGGGGAATTCCTCCGCATCCGGGGCGAAAAGGTCGGCTTCTTCCTCCACGGCCGGCGTTCCCTCTTCTTCAGCCAAGGCTTCAGGTCCGGGACCCCAATCTTCTTCGGATTCTTCAAAGCCAAGGGCCTCTTCTTCCGCCTCTCCCAAAACCCCTTCCTTCTCGGGCTCACCCGGCGCTTCTTCTTTAAAATCCAGTCCCTCGAATAAATCTTCGCCGGGCTCGGCGACCTCGGGCCTTTGGCCGTCCAGGTCCTCTTCACCGAAGCCTAATAGTTCTTCTTCCTTGAAAAGCTCTTCTTCATCCACGCCCAAGTCGGCGTCCAAGGTCCCTAAATCCAAATCTTCCTCGGTCGGCGCCCCTCGCTCTGCGGGACCGAGGTCCGGGCTTTCTTCCTCAGGGGGCTCAAGGTCTTCTTCCAATGCCCTAAAATCGAGGTCCTCAGGCGGAGGGCCAGGTTCCGGGGCGGCGGCCTGTTCCCGAACCGGTTCTTCCTCATCCAAGCCCAGTTCTTCGTCCAAAGCGCTGAAATCCAGTTCTTTTTCAGCTTCGGCCAAAACAGGGGCCGCCGGTTCGGAATCGGACAGATCAAAGCCGGCCAGTCCCAGGGCTTCTTCCTGAGCTTCTCCGTCCAAGGGGGCTTGATCCGAAGAAATTTCAGACGTAAATGATTCGACGGCCGGGGCCGCTTCAGGAGTCGGCTTGTAAATCAGGAAAATATGCTTGCATTTCGAGCACCTGACCTTCGAGCCGTCGTCTTTGATCCGTTCAGGGTCCACGTTGAACTTGGACCGGCAGTTTTCACACTCGACTATCATGGCCACCCCCTTTGGACCTCAGGCCATTCTCAAACAATATATCTCCGGCAGATAACGGTATTGTTCGTTGAAATCCAGGCCGTATCCGACCAAAAAACCGCTCTCCACCTTAAACCCTACAAAATCCAAAGGGACCTCGACGTGGCGGCGTTCGATTTTATCGATCAACACGCAAATCTTGACCGATCTGGCTCCCTTTTTCATCAGGTGGTCTCGCAAATAGGCCAGGGTAAGCCCGCTGTCGGCGATGTCCTCGACGATAACCACGTCCCGTCCGCGGAGGTCGATTTCAACGTCTTTAGTCAATTTTATCAGGCCCGAAGATTCGGCGTTTGAACCGTAACTGGCTAGCCGGACGAAGTCGACGAATACCGGTATAGACAGGGCCTTGACCAAGTCGGAATAAAACATAAAGACGCCGTTGAGAATACCGACCAGGACCGGGGCGGATTCGGCGTACTCGCGGGAAAGTTGTTCGGCTAAACCGCCAATTTTCTCTTCAATCTGGGAGCGAGAATAAACCAAAATTTTTTCCGGTTCTGTCATGGAATGCCTCGGAACAGTTTTCCCAGGGAGCGATTCAAGCCCAAAATAACGTTTTCTTAAAGAATTGTCAACTTGTTCGCCCTTCATGAACATTTTGGGTTGTTTGCTCAGGCGGAGCCTGGGCCGGGCAGGGGTGCGCGGCCGGTGGCCCCTGCAGATGGCGAACCTTGGCGCATTGACCCGCAAAATATCCCGTCCGCCCGCGCAGGGCGGGTTTGAAACCCGCCTCTACCGATAAAGGAATTTGGCAGGGTTAGGTTCACTTTGCCCGATCTATATCATGAGGGGAAGCCAGGAGTTTGATCAGGAGGCTGGCCCAAAAGATTGAGCAGCCGGTCCCACAGGTCCGGGGGCGCGCCGGGCGGGGGGCCGGTCTTGGTCAGGAGGGCTTTTTCCAAAACCCGGTCATCAAGGTTAAGGATCAATTCCAGACCTATAAGGTCCTCGTCGGTGAATTGGTTCCAGTCGGCCCGTTGGAAGACAGCGGCCAGCATACAGTCCAGTTCCAAGGTGGACCGCCGGTGGGCCAGGTATTTTAAACGGCGGATTAAATTCTCCCGGTCCATCCTCACCGCGGGTCCAGCCTGGCGCGTCGTCGGCCGGAACGGACCGGCCGGCGCGGGACAGGCTTAAAACCTGGCCGAGACCAGGGCCTTTTTCAAGCCGCTGATGGCCTTGGTCGGATTAAGCCCCTTGGGACAGGCCTCGATGCAGTTGAGAATGGTGTGGCACCGCCAGACTCCATGGCGGTTGTTGAGCATCTCGAGGCGTTCATCCGCGCCCTCGTCCCGGCTGTCGGCGATGAAGCGCCAGACGTTGAGCAGGGCCGAGGGGCCGAGATAGTCGGGGTCGGCCCAGTAGGACGGACAGGACGAGGAACAGCAGGCGCACAGGATGCATTCGTACAGGCCGTCCAGTTTTTTCCGGTCTTCCGGGCTCTGGAGAATTTCGTGGTCCGGCAGAGGGGTCTTGGTGATGAGGAAAGGTTTACAGACGAAATATTTGTTCAGAAAGTCGTCCATGTCCACGACCAAGTCCTTGACCAGGGGCAGAGAGGGCAGGGGCTGGATGACCACCGGTTTTTTAAGGTCCTCGATATGGGTCATGCATCCCAGCCGGTTGACTCCATTGATATTAAGGCCGTCGGATCCGCAGACGCCTTCCCGGCAGGACCGCCGATAGGCCAGGGTGCCGTCCTGCTCCCAGCGGATTTGATTGAGTCCGTCCAGAATCATCATGCCCGGCCGGCGAAGTTCGACCTGGAAGTCCTGATAACGAGGCTCCTTGTCCTTGGCCGGATCGTAACGCAATATGGTGAAGGTGACCTTGTCCATTTCAGTAAACCCTCTCTTTGGGCGGAATGGGGTCCACGGTCAGAGGTTTCATGCGGACCGGTTTATAATCCAGACGAAGGGAACCATCCGGTTCCAAGTAGGCCAGGGAGTGTTTCATCCAATTTTCGTCGTCACGTTTGGGATAATCATCCCGGTAGTGACCGCCCCGGCTTTCTTTTCGGGCCAGAGCGGCCTCGACCAGGGCGGCGGCGATGTCGAGCATGCAGCCTAGTTCCAAGGCTTCGACCAGGTCCAGGTTATAAGTCTGGCCGTGGTCGTCCAGGCCGATGTTGGCAAAGCGCTTTTTAAGATCGGCCACGATATTCTTCTGCCTGACCAGGGTCTCTTCGGTCCGGAAGACCCCACAGTTTTGATCCATGGATGTCTGAAGGTCTTCCATGATCGCTCCCATGCGTTCCGGCCCGTTCGCACCTAAAAGCCTTTCCACTTCAGCCCGGCCCTTGGCCCCGGCCGGTTCGGCCAGGGGGACGAACTCGGGCAGGCTCCGGGCGTATTCCCGCATGCGTTCGCCGCCGATTTTGCCGAAGACAATGATGTCCAAAAGGGAATTGGTTCCCAGCCGGTTGGCTCCGTGGACGCTGGCGCAGGCGGATTCCCCGGCCGAGTAGAAGCCCGGGACCAAATCTTCGGGGGTGGTCATGGAACCTAAGACCACCTCGGCCAAACGGTTGGTTGGAATGCCGCCCATGGAGTAATGGGCGGTGGGGTGAACCGGGATGGGCTCCCTGGTGCAATCCACGCCGGCGAAGGTCTGGGCCAGCTCGGTAATCCCCGGCAGCCTCTCTCGGATGATGTTTTCGGGGATTTCGTTGAGCACCAGGAGAATATGGTCTTTCTTGGGACCGACACCCCGACCTTCCCGGATTTCCTGGGCCATGGCCCGGGAGACCACGTCCCTGGAAGCCAGGTCCTTGATGGTCGGGGCGTAGCGGACCATGAAGCGCTCGCCTTCGGAGTTGATCAAATACCCGCCTTCGCCCCGGGCCCCTTCGGTGATGAGGTTGCCCACCCCGACGATGCCGGTGGGGTGGAATTGGAGGAACTCGACGTCCTCGACCGGCAGGCCGGCCCTCATGGTCAAGGCCGCCCCGTCGCCGGTGTTGATGTGGGCGTTGGAAGAAGTCCGGTAAAGGCGCGAGTACCCGCCGGTGGCGAACAAAACAGCCTTGGCCTGAAAGAGGTGAAAGTCACCCCTGACGATGTCCCAGGCCAGGACGCCGTTGACACAGCCTTCGTTCATCAAAAGCTCCAGGGCCAAAAACTCGGAAAAGAAATGCACGCCGTTTTTCAAGCATTGTTCGAAGAGGGTATGGAGCATGGCGTGCCCGGTCCGGTCCGCGGCGGCGCAGGAGCGGCAGACAGGTTTTTCTCCGAAATTGGAGGTGTGTCCGCCGAACATGCGCTGATAGATGCGGCCGTTCTGCAAACGGGAAAAGGGCAGGCCCATGTGTTCGAGATCGATGACCACTTCCGGGGCCAAGCGGCACATCATCTCGATGGCGTCCTGGTCGCCCAGCCAGTCCGAACCCTTGACCGTATCGTACATGTGCCAGTACCAGTTGTCCGGTTCGACGTTGCCCAAAGAAGCGCCGATGCCGCCCTGGGCGCTGACTGTGTGGGACCTGGTCGGAAAGACCTGGGAAATCACGGCGGTTTTGGCGTCCAAGGAGGCTTCGAGGGCCGCCCGCAGGCCGGCCCCGCCCGCGCCGACAATCAGACAGTCGTGTTTGTGAAAGTGAGTTTGCGTCATAAGCCTTATCCCTAGGCCCCCGGGGCCTTGATGCTGAAGATGATCACTGCGCCGGAAAAAAAGAGGAAGACCGCCAGAACCCAAAGAATGCAGGTTAAAAAGGTCCGCCAGCCGGCCGAATGGACGTAATCGTCAACGATAAGTCTCATTCCGGTCACGGCGTGGTACAGGGCGAAAAACAAAAAACAAAGGTCGAAGACCTTCCAGGCGGGTTGAGCCAGGCGCTCGGCCACCGAATAATAAGTGAACGTCCCCTGACCCAGAAAGTGCAAGACGATAAAATGCACGGCAAAAGCCACGGCCAAGAATACGCCGGAAACCCTTTGGAACAACCAGTCAAAAGTCCCGGTTCGTCCGGATATCCATTTAAGATTCATGATTTTCTCCTGGTAGTATCAGCGGCTGAGGGCGTGGCTGAGCATGCTCGCGCCCCCGACGATAATGATAATGGCGACCACGGCGAAGGCCCCAGCCAGGTATTTAATATATTTTTCTTTTTCAGCCATAGGGCCGAAGTCCATAAAAACGATCCGCAGGCCGTTGATGGTGTGGTAGGCCACCACGCCCAACAGGCCGATCTCCATGACCTTGACCAACAAGGTGTCGAACATGGCCATGATCTGGTCGAATTCGGCCGGACCTTTGGCCAGGTTCTGGAGGACCCACAAGTGCAGAAGCAGGTAACCGGCCAAGGCCACGCCGGAAAGACGGTGAAGCAACCAGGCGATGAAACCCGGATGCCAGCGATAATGGCGTTTCGGTTTATAGGCTTTCATGACTGTCGCCCCCTGGCATACATCTTTTGACCTTCTTCATAAAGATCGCGGCCGTATAGGTCGTTGACGACCACGGCCGGAAAATCCTCGACCATCAACCGCCGCAAAGCCTCAGGGCCGAGGTCTTCGTAGGTGATGATCTCCACGCCTTTGATGACTTCACTCAACAGGGCCCCGGCCCCGCCGTAAGCGCCGAGATAAATCGCGCCGTATTCAACCATGGCCGCCTTGACTTCCTGGCCGCGGCGGCCTTTGCCGATCATGGCCCGAAGGCCCTGGGCCAAAAGAGTCGGGGTGTAGGGGTCCATCCGGTACGAAGTGGTCGGCCCGGCCGCGCCGATGACCCGGCCCGGAGGGGCCGGCGAAGGCCCGACGTAATAAAGTATTTGGCCTTTTAGGTCGACCGGCAGCTTTTCGCCCCGGCTGAGGGCCTCGACCAGGCGTTTGTGGGCCGCGTCCCTGGCCGTGTAAAGCGGTCCGGAAATGAGGACCCGGTCGCCGGCTTGAAGCGGTTCCAAATCGGCCCTGGTCAAAGGGGCCTGAAGATGATGAACTTGGCTCATAAAACAGCCTCCGCGTGACGGCTGGAGTGGCACTGAATATTGACGGCCAGAGGCATCGAGGCGATATGGCAGGGCATTATCTTCAAATGAACGTCGAGGGCCGTGAAACGGCCGCCCAGGCCCAAAGGACCGATGCCCAGATCGTTGACCGCGGCCAGCAGTTCTTTTTCCAGCCGGTCGGCCTCGGGGTCGGGATTGGTTGAAGCAATGGGCCGAAGCAGGGTCTTCTTGGCTTCCCGGGCGGCCAGTTCAAAACCGCCGCCTAAAGCCACGCCGACGATGATCGGCGGGCAGGGATTGGGCCCGGCTTCGTTGACCGTGAGCAGGACCTTTTCCTTGACCCCGGCCCAGCCGTCGGCCGGTTTGAGCATGAAGAGGCGGCTCATGTTTTCGGCCCCGCCGCCCTTGGGCACGGCCGCTATTTTCAATTTATCACCGGAGGTCACTTCATAATGAATGACCGCCGGGGTGTTGTCCCCGGTGTTTTGCCTGGCCAAAGGATGGCAAACCGATTTGCGCAGATAGCCTTCGGCGTAAGCCTGCCGCACGCCTTCTTCCAGGGCCCCGGTCAAATCGCCCCCGACAATGCGCACTCCAGTGCCGATGTCCACAAAAAGAACGGCCATGCCGCAATCCTGGCAGAGGGGCACCCGATTTTTCTGAGCCAATTCAGCATTTTCCAAAAGACGTTCAAACACTTCCCGGCCCACCGGCGACTCTTCCTCGGCCAAACCCCGTTTAAAGGCATCCAGGACATCCCGGCCCAGTTCAAAACTGGCTTTCAGGAAAAGTTCCTTAACCGTCCGGGTGATCTTTTCGGTCTCGATTTCACGCATGGCCTGTTTGACCTCCAGAAAACGCTTTTAACTCAATTAAAATTTTTTGGCAAGAAAAGAAGACAGGCGGCGGGGTGATAAGGTGCACCCGGCTTCAATGATCGTATAAAAAACGAGGGTCTTCGGGTTCCCGACCGGTGGTGATCAGGCTGAGAAAATTGTGGAGCATGCGGGCGGTCGCCCCCCAGATCACATCATTTTTATAAATGAATTGGTAAGTTTTATATTGGCGGCCGTTCCAGGGTAGAAATTCTTCCTTGAAGAAGGACGGGGTGAAGAGATGGGCAAAGGGAACGATGATCAGGCGTTCGACCTCGCCGGTGTTTAGTTGAAATTGATAAGGAAACGGGATAGACCCGACAAAAGGGGCAATGGAGAAGCCGGTGATGGTGGCCTCTTGGTTGAGCCGGCCCCAGACTTCCACGTCCTTGGGGTCCACGCCGATCTCTTCCTGGGTCTCGCGGAGAGCCGTGGCTTCCGGAGTTGGGTCATAGGGCTCCCGCATGCCCCCCGGAAAGGAAATCTGGCCGCTGTGCTTATCGTCCGGTCTTTCCGTCCTTTTGGTAAAGATTAGGGACAGACCGGCCGGGTCCGGGTAGAAAAGGGCCAGGACCGAAGCCGGCCGAAGACCGGATTGATGGTCGTCGGTGCGCGGTCGGTGTTTTTTAAGAACTTCCTTGATCTCTTCCGGAGTGAGGATATGCTTCATGGCAACGTCGACTCGTCGTGTTTGGATAGATAATAGCATTTTAGCAGTATCAGGACAAGCCGGTCTGGGGCCGGGTGTAAATTACTTTGACATAATCCGGGTTCTCGGCCAGGCAGATCGTGCAGGTCCCGTCAGCCGGGCAGAGGTCCACCGGCTCGACCAGGACTTCGAAGCCCAGGTCACGATACTCTGCTACGGCTTCGGACCGTCGGGGTTCGCTCGCGGCGAACCGCCTGGTCCAGCCGGCGGCTATTAATTCCTTGTCGCGCGGGCTTTTATGTTCCATGGTCGCCTTAAACCCCTAGTGATAATGTTTCGGCGACTCTCCCAAGGAGGCGGCCGGACCAAGCAAGGCCGGGTTACCAGGAATGACTGATAGCCTCGGCGGGACAGGCCTGGACACAGGGCAAAGGCGGCCGGCCGGTCACAGGCTTGCACTGGGCGCAGGCGTATTTGAGTTTCTTCCGGACTGCTTCAACGATAAAGGCCGCCGGCTCTTCCCGCAAGGGGTCGTTGGGGTCTTCCCCCACCGCGAAGGCCTGGGCCGGGCAGACTTCGACGCATCCCCCGCAGCCGTCGCATTTGTCCGTGTCAATGGTGATGAAAAAATCTCCGGAACCGTTCTTGTACCCGTAATTGGCGATCATGGATTATTCCTAGGGGGAGCGGACGGGGGATTCAAAACGCGGCCGGGGTTCTGATACAAGGCCGCGTCTTTACCTGCGCCGTTCTATTTCTTTTTGCTCTTTTCCTTTTCCGCCAGGTCCTTGGCGAAAAGGGCCGCGCCCAGGGCTCCGGCGATTTGGGTGTCGTATTTCGCCTCGAGGGCTTTAACTCCAAGTTCCTTTTCCAACCGAAGGACCACGCCTTTGTTTTTGGCGATGCCGCCGGTGATGACGAAGTCTTCCTCCAGGCCGATGCGTTCGAGCAGGGAGACGACTCGGCGGGCCATGGCGGAGGTATAGGCCGCCAGGACTTTCTCTTTGGGCCAGCCCGCCCGGAGCAGGCCGCCGGCTTCGGACTTGGCGAAGACCACACAGGTCGAGGAGACCGGCGGGGGCTCTTCTTCGACCTGGAGCGACAGTTCGCCCATCTCGTTGATGGAAACGCCCAAAAGATCAGCGAAGACTTCCATGCCCCGCCCCGTTCCGGCCGCGCACTTGTCGTTCATCAGGAAGTTGGTCACTTTGCCCTTGTCGTCGCAATGGATGGCCTTGCAGTCCTGGCCGCCCATGTCCAGGACCGTCCTGACGGTCGGGCCGTACATGAAGTTGGCCCCGCGGGCATGACAGGCGATCTCGGTGACGGTCCTTTGGGCGAAGGGGACGTTGACCCGGCCGTAACCGGTGCCTACTGTATATTGGATTTTGTCCAAGGTCAGCCCGTCGGTGTCTTCCAAAGCCCAGTTCATGACGTTGATGGCGCTGTTGGGGCTGTCCGACCCGGTCCTGGTGTTGGCGTAGGCGTATAATCGGCCGTCGACTAGAATGACCGCCTGGGAGCTGACCGAGCCCACGTCCACGCCGGCGGTGATGATCCGGCCGTCTTGCCAGGAAAGGTCGGGATCGGTCCACCTGGACTCCGTCCACCTCCAGTATTCTTCAGCCATTTTTTTCTCCTTGCAGCAGACCTCCGGCGACTACTTGCCGGCCGGGGCCAGGGCCGCCCCGTAAGCGCCGACGTACTCGCAATCTTCGGGGACAATGACCTCGGTTTCCAACTCTCTCTTGAGGGAAGTGACAAAGCCGATGTTCCTGGCCACGCCGCCGATAAGCATGACTTTTTCTTCCAGGCCGACTCGGCGGACCATGGAGACGATCCGGTCGGCGATGGCGTCGTGGATGGCCCGGGCTATATCCGGCTTGGACGTCTTGTTGTGGACCATAGTCACTAATTCGGATTCAGCGAAAACGGCGCATTGGGCGCTCATGGATACGGCCTGAGTGCTTTGAAGGGACAAAGGGCCTAGTTCTTCCAGCGGGACCTCCAAGGCCCTGGCCATAGCTTCGGTAAAGGCCCCGGTCCCGGCCGCACATTTTTCGTTGATGGCGAAATCCACCACCCGACCGCTTTGGTCCACTTTGACGGCCCGGGCTTCTTCAGCCCCGACATCAATGACCGTCCGGACCGAGTTGTTCAAGGCTTTGGCCCCTTTGGCCGCCGCCGAGATGTCGGTGATGGCCTCGGAAGCATAAGGGGCTTCTTTCCGGCCCGCTCCGGTGGCGATGATCTTTTCCATATCATCGACTTTGAGGCCGGACTGGGCCTCGATGTCCGCCCAGGCTTTCTTGAGTGACTCCCGGAGGTCATAGCCGGCTACGATCAGGTTTTTGGCCGTTATCCTGCCATGGTCGAGAATGATGATCTTGATGGTCTTGGCGCCTATATCAATGCCGGCGGTCAGCATGGTCAATCCTCCTTGGCCGGATGGAGTTATGCCACGATTGGTGATCGGCGGTGCGGGTCGATGGTCGGTCTGGATGTTCCCCTATGACCAATCGGGTCACCGATGATGTTACATCATGAAAATAGGCTGTTTTGGATAAACCCCATATCCGACGGACTATCAGCTGGGGACTTGACGCCGGTCCGCGCTTTTGATCCTGATCGGAAAAGTATTTATCGCCGGCTAGGCCTCTGAGGGGGGCGCTAGTGGAGGTGAAATCAGCGCTTCGGTTAAAACGAAAGCTGCTTGCAGGGCCGATGTTGGGCAAAGCGGGAAACATTCTTTGCAGTTCCAGCATTCCTTAGAGGCTATTTCCGGAATGAAGCTTATCTCACGCCTTGTTCCTCTGTCAACAAATCCGACGGCGTTCTTCTTTTTGACTTCAGCACAGTATCTGACACACAGACCGCAATGAATGCAAAATGAGGCCTCTTTTTCAAAGCGGTTTTTGTCCGCGCCATACTCTTTAGCCAAATCCTGCAAGACCGGGGCGTCCGGGGCATGAGCCAGCAACAGCTCCAAAATTATTTTGCGGGTTTTATCCACTTTCTCAGACCTGGTTCTTACCACCAAGTTCGGCTCCACCGGGTAGCAGCAGGCGGCGACGAGATTCGTCCGGCCGCGGGTTTCCACTTCCACCGTGCAGATTCGGCAAGCCCCGTAAGGTTCCAATTGCTCGTGGTGACAAAGGGCCGGAATAGCTATCCCGACCTTTTGCGCGGCCTCCAAAATGGTCATTCCTTCCCTGGCTTCGACTTCTCTTCCATCAATCTGTATAAGGACTTCACTCATTGTTGTTTGCTCTTTCTGACGATGATTCTAGCTTCTTCAGGGATAGGAGACGGAACCGGCTCGCCGGAAATCTTCTTCACCGCACCAAAACGAGGGGGGCAGACTTCAAAGCAAGTTCCGCATTTTGTGCATTTTTCCTGCTGGATTACATGGATCTGGTTCTTGCCGCCGACAATCGCGTCGGAGGGGCATTGCCTGAGGCAGATCATACAGGCCTGGCACTGATCCGGGTCAATATAGTATGAAATCAGGTCTTTGCAGGAAAGGGCCGGGCACCTCTTTTCCTTGATGTGCGCCTCATACTCATCTCTAAAGTATCGCAGCGTGCTTAGAAAAGGGTTGGGGGCGGTCCGGCCCAAAGCACAGAGGGAGGCTTGGCCGGCTGTCTCGGCCAAGTCCTCCAAAAGTTCAAGGTCGCCCTCTTTTCCCTTACCCTTGGTGATATTGGTGAGGAGCTTAAGCATCTGTCTGATGCCTTCCCGGCAGGGAGTGCATTTGCCGCAGGATTCATCAGCGAGGAAGTCAAGGAAGTACCTGGCCACATCGACCATACAGGTGTCTTCATCCATGACGATCATCCCGCCGGACCCCATCATTGAACCGGCCTGGCTGAGCTCATCGAAACCGACTTCCAAGTCCAACAGTTCCTCCGGGAGGCATCCTCCAGACGGCCCCCCGGTCTGCACGGCTTTGAATTTCTTGCCGCCGGGGATGCCGCCGCCTACCTTGTAGATAATCTCCCGCAGGGTTATGCCCATGGGCACTTCCACCAGGCCGGTATTGTTTATCTTGCCGACCAGCGAGAAGATCTTGGTGCCCTTGCTCCATTCGGTCCCAAATCGGCTGAACCAGTCAGCGCCTTTATTGATGATGAGGGGCACGTTGGCCCAGGTCTCGACATTATTCAATACGCTGGGCCTGTCCCAAAGGCCCTTGACCGCGGTGTGGATATATTTCGGCCTGGGCTCTCCGACCCGGCCTTCCAGGGCGGTCATCAGGGCGCTTGATTCACCGGAGACGAAAGCGCCGGCCCCTTGGTGGACCTTGACCGTGAAATCAAAGCCGGCCCCAAGGATATTTTTGCCGAGAAAACCGTACGCTTCAGCCTGTTTGATGGCGATGGTTATGTTCTCGACGGCCAAGGGGTATTCCTGTCTAACGTAGATAAAGCCCTGGCGGGACCCGATGGCATAGGCCCCGATGATCAAGCCTTCCAGGATTGAGTGGGGATTCCCCTCGAGAAGACTTCTGTCCATATAAGCCCCGGGGTCCCCCTCGTCGGCATTGACGATCACATACTTTATTTGGCCGGGAGCATGGCGGGATTCTTCCCACTTTCTTCCTGCGGGAAAGCCGCCGCCGCCCCTGCCTCTCAGATTGGATTTTTTGACTTCCTCCAATACCTGGTCGGGGGTCATCCGGGAAAGAGCTTTGGCCAAAGCGGAATAACCTCCGAGGGCCAGATAGTCGTCAATGCTTTTGGGATCAATATTTCCGTTGGAACCGAAAACAAGCCGCTCTTGGTGTTTGTAAAAGGGGATTTCAGATTCATGAATTATCTTTTGGTCGGTGTTGGGGTCGATATAGAGTAAACGCTCTATGATCTTCTTTTCTTTTATAGTCTGGGAGACAATTTCAGGAACATCCTTCGGCTCTATCTGCAAGTAACATATTTCCTCAGGGTGGATGACGATAATAGGACCTCTCTCACAAAAACCATGGCAGCCGGTCTTTCTGATGTCCACCTCGGCACTCAAGCCTTGTTTTTTTATTTCCGCTTCGATACTCGCAGCGACTTCTTTGCTGCCGGAAGCATGGCAAGCAGACCCGGAGCAGAGGGTGATACAAGGTTTATGGGGGTCTCTTTTCGATAGTATGTTTTTTCTGAGTGCTTCCAACTCAGCCGGTGAATTTATCCTGGCCATGATTATCCTCTACTCATAGTCTTGCAACACTGCCGCTATTCTGGCCGGGGCCATCTTACCGTGATGCTCGCCGTCGACTTCCATCACCGGCCCTAAAGCACAACATCCGAGGCAGTTGACGGTTTCCAGGCTGAACTTCAAATCCAAGTCGGTTTCGCCGGGTTTAATCCCGGTCAGGTCTTGGACCGTGTCGAGGATGCGCCGGGCGCCGCGAACATGACAGGCCGTCCCCATACAAATGTGGATTTCATGGCGTCCTTTAGGAACTAAACTAAAGGCCTTATAAAAGGTAGCTATATGCTGTATCCTGGTCAAAGGGACATGCAATCTTTCACTGACCCTCTCTAATGCTTCCTTTGGCAGCCAACGATTTTCGCTCTGAATCTCCAGTAAGACCTGAATCAGTGAACCGGCTTCGCCCTGATGTTTATCAATAATCAGATCAATTCCGTCTTTATCCATAGCCGTCGTTCCAATCATTTTCTATTATGATTTACCGTCTGTTCTTTCGCCTCAGGCGACAGCAAAGCGCTTCAGGTTTTCATCGTACCTGACCAATCCATGCCTGGATGAAGCATTAAGGCACTTGGAAACTTCAGACGGGTTTAGGCCTAAAGTCTCAGAGATTTCTCCGGTCGAAAGGGGCTGGTTGTGCAAGAGCAGCATAATTTGACTTATAGACAATTTATCCACAACTAATTCCTGGAACAACCTGTTTACCTCGTCGCTGGAGAAAAATTTATTATATTCCGCTTCCGTATTGAAACGGACTTTGAGCCTCTCTCTTTCGACCAACTTAAGGTAGGGGATCAGTCTGGCCGCTGCTTCAAGTTGTAACTTTAACCTTTTGGGGTCCAGGCCTTCACTTGAGCCCAGAGGGCCTAAAATCTTAATCTGTTTGGAAAAATCATTCATAACTTCGGCGAAACGGATTCCTTCGGAGGCAGACACCCATTCGAGGCGCAACCTTTCGGGGTTCACGCCTAGGTGCACCAGTAATTTTCTGCCTAAATGCATGACGCTTAAGGCATCGTAATTCCCTTCGGTCACATAATGGCATTCACCAAGCCAACAACCGCCGATAAAGACGCCATCGGTTCCGTTCAAGAAAGCTCGGATTATAAAGGCCGGATCGACTCGGCCCGAGCACATCAGCCTGATCACCCTTATATGAGGGGGGTATTGAAAACGGGAAACTCCACAAAGGTCCGCCCCGGCGTAACAGCACCAATTGCACAAAAATCCTAAAATCTTTGGTTTAAACTCAAGTCCTGCACCCATTCTATCTTAGCCCCTCCTAAGGCGGTACTCCCGGCTTTGTACGTCGGCGAACTTCTGCAAGTCCGGAAAGGCTGCATCAATTTGGGCAAAGACCTCTTCATCGGTATAGTGCTTCAAAAAGATAGCACCGGTAGGACACTTGGCGTTACACAGGCCGTCTCCTTTGCAGAGAACAGGATTAACCCTGGCCTTTTTGCCCTGCGGGGTATCATGAAACTCTATAGCGCCATACGTACAAGCTGAGATGCACGCTCCGCACGAAATACACTTGTTTTCATCCACCTCGCAAACAGAACCGGAGGCGGTGACCGAGTCCCGTGAAAGAATAGTTATGGCCCGGCCGGCCGCCCCGTAAGCCTGGCTTATGGTTTCCGACAAATGTTTGGGATAGTGAGCCGTACCGCAAAGGAAGACGCCTTCCGCGGCAAAGTCAACCGGTCTTAATTTTACATGGGCTTCCTGGAAGAAACCGTCCGGGTTCAAAGGCACCTTGAATAATCGGGATATTTCCTGGCCGCCGGACGCGGGAATAACGGCGGCGGCCAGAGCCAGCCCATCGGCGTCTATGGCCAGCTCTTGACCTAAAACAGGGTCGGTCACGATGATTCTTAAAACACGCCGACCATCTTCCTCAACGGCTTCCACCTTGGGTTTAGCATCCGGCTCATAGCGGATGAACTTGACCTCTTTATTCGCCGCTTCCCGGTAATAATCCTCTCTAAACCCATACGTTCTCATATCCCGAAAGAGGATATAGATATCCATCTGCGGGTTTATTTCTTTTAGTTTCAGAGCGTTTTTTATCGCCTGGCTGCAACATATCCGGGCGCAGTAATTTCGGTCTTCCTGCCGGCAGCCCACGCATTGAATCATGACCAGGGTTTGGGCGTTGAGAAGCCTTTCGTCTCGTTCGGCGACCCGCCCCTCCAGTTCCAACAGGGTCATGACCCGATCATCTCGCCCATAAAGATATTCAGTGGGTTTATATTCTTCGGCGCCGACAGCGATGATGGTTATGCCGTGGCGAATCTCTTTGACCCTGCCGTCGACGGTCACCTTAGTTATGAAATTGCCCACATAACCGGAGGCTTCCGTGACGGCCGCTTCAGTCATTACATGGATTAAGGGATGCTGATAAACCCGGCGGATGACCTTGTGCAAATATGGTTGAACATCAAGGCCTTCCAGGGTGTAATGGAGTCGTCGGGCCATTCCCCCCAGATCTGCCTCCCTTTCCACCAGATAAACCTCAAAGCCCTGGTCGGCCAAGCTCAGGGCGCTGGTCATCCCGGCCAGGCCGCCGCCCACCACCAATCCTCTTTTGTCGACCGGCAGATCAAATTCCTGCAAGGGTTCTAGAAAGGCGGTCCGGGCCACCGACATCCGGACTATATCCTTCGCTTTTTGGGTGGCTTCTTCCTTTTCTCGAGCATGGACCCAGGAGCAGTGCTCTCTTATATTAGCCATATCAAAAAAATATTGATTTATTCCGCCTTCCCGAAGGGTGTCCCGAAATAGCGGTTCATGGGTCCGGGGCGTGCAGGCGGCGACCACCACGCGATTGAGCTCTTTTTCCCTAATGGTGTCGGCTATTTGCTGCGCGGCGTCAGTAGAACAAACGAAGAGGCCTTCTTCAGCGTGAACCACATGGCCCAAGGTCAAGGAATATTCAACGACGGAAGGAACGTCCACCACCCTTCCGATATTGGCTCCACAATGACACACGAAAACGCCCACCCTGGGTTCTTCTTGGGAGACATCTCTTTCCGGCGGGAAAATTCTTTCTTCAGCCAGCTTCCCCCGCCGGTAATTAAGGAGTCGACCGCAAAGGGCTTCGGCTCCGCTGGCGGTCATAACCGATTCGGGAATATCCATAGGCCCCTGGAAGGCTCCGGTTACAAAGACACCCGGCCGGGAGGTTTCGATAGGATTAACCGGATTGGTTTTACAAAATCCGTGAGAATTGAGCTCGATGCCGAACTTTTTCTCCAGACCCTCAACATCGGCTGGAGGATTCAATCCCACGGACAATACCACCAGGTCGAATTCTTCTTCTTTTACTCCATCGTCGGTGGTGGAGTATCTTATAGTTACGTTCTTAGTTTCCGGGATTTCTTTCCCTATCGATACGTAGCTTCTTATAAACCGGATGCCGGGAAGGTTGGCCGCTCTTTGGTAAAATCGTTCGAAATCCTTGCCGTAGGACCGAATGTCGTTATGGAATATGACCGCCTGGGTTTCGGAGTCGTGGTCTTTGGCCAAAATGACCTGCTTCTGGGTGTACGAGCAGCAGACGGCGGAACAATAGCTGTTCCCGCCCGGGATGACCTGCCTGGAACCGACGCAGTGAATCCAGGCTATTTTATGGGGATGTTTGCCGTCGGAAGGGCGCCTTATCTCGCCTTCGTACGGCCCGGTGGCGCATAACAGGCGTTCAAAGTCAAGACTGGTGACCACGTTCTCCATTTTGCCGTAGCCGTAGTCGCCCCTCAAATCAGGGTTGAAAGTTTCATAGCCCGGAGACAGCACTATCGCCCCTACTTTTACTTCTATCTTCTCCGGCTTTTGCAGAAAATCTATGGCGTCATTCTTACAGACGCCCAAGCAGATGCTGCATTTCTTGTCTTTAAGGTAAAGGCAGTTTTCATCTATATAAGTGACCAGGGGAACCGCTTGGGAGAAGTATATATGGATGGCCTTGTTCGAGGATAAGTCTTGATTGAACGGGTCGGGGACTTTGACCGGGCAGTACTCCACACAGGTAGTACAGCCGGTACACTTCCCTTCGATGATGTATCTGGGCTTTTTGATCAGGGTGACCTGGAAGTCTCCCGCTTCCCCCTCCACGCTGTCCACTTCGGTATAGGTCATGATTTCTATATTGGGATTGCGGGCGCATTCAATAAACTTGGGAGATTCGATGCACATGGAGCAGTCGTTGGTGGGGAAAGTCTTATCAAGTTGGGCCATCTTGCCGCCGATGGCCGGCGATTTCTCAATCAAATAGACTCTAAAACCCGCAGTGGCCAAATCAAGAGCGGCTTGAATACCGCTGATCCCTGCACCGACGACCATAACATCGCCGAAGTTGCAATCTGCGGGAATAATGAGTTTCTGTTCGTCGACGGCTTCTTTTTCCACTTTTCTATGCCCTCATCAGGTACCAGTGGTTCCCTAAATCACTGCCTGGATGATCTCGGTGATGTCCTTGATCTCAATAACTTCGCTATCCGCCAGGTTTAGCTTGCTGTCCTCGAAATTGGTGATGCAATACGGGCAGGCGGTAACCAACGCCTCCGCCCCGACCCCAATGGCTTGTTCCAACCTGAGGTCGGAGAATCTTTCCCCCTTGGGGGTTTCCATCCAAATCCTGCCGCCTCCCCCTCCGCAGCAGAGGCTGTCCGCCCGGGAATCATGCATCTCGGTCAGTTCCAAGCCGGGTATCTTCTTCAAAACCTCTCGAGGTTCGTCAAAAACCCCGTTATGCCGGCCCAGGTAACAGGGGTCATGATAAGTGATTTTCTTCGCGTAATCTTTTTTAATCCCGAGCTTTCCTTCACTTAGAAGTTCGAATAGATATTGGGCGATATGAACCACCTCAAAGTGGGCCATAAATTCGGGATATTCATTTTTGAAGGTATGGTAGCAGTGAGGGGAGGAAACCAGGATTTTCCTTACACCGTGATCGATAAATGTTTTGATGTTTTCCCTGGCCAGGCGTTTGAACAGGTCCTCATCGCCCGTCTTGCGGATGCTTTCGCCGCAACAGTTCTCCTTGGAGCCCAGTATTCCGTATTCCACGCCTGCGGCGTTGAGGATGGCGGCGGTAGCTCTGGCCACCTTTTTTAACCTGGGGTCGTAGCTGGGGTAGCAGCCCGGGAAATACAAAATATCCATGCCTTCGGTGAAGGTTTGGACAGAGAGGCCTTCCGCCCAATCGGCCCTGTTTTTTCTCTTTTCGCCCAAGGGGTTGCCTTCCCCGATCAGGCTGGCGCTCACGGTGCGGACAGGACGGACGGCTGCGGGGAAAACTCCGTATTCCGTGGCGATCCGGCGCAAGGCCACGCCGGATTCTATTTGCCGGACGTCACGGGGGCATTTCTGAGGGCATCGGCCGCAGGTGGTGCAACGCCATATATCTTCACTTTCAATCGCGGTCAGGCCGAACGCAGCCTGTCGGACTATTTTGCGCATGCTGAAGTTTCTAACCCGGTTCCAGGGGCAGACGGTGTCGCACAATCCGCATTGATAGCATAATTTGAAGGCTTCCCCGCCTTTCGCCTTTATGACCTCGACGATCTCTTTGAACTCGGCTACATTCTCCACGGTCTTCCCTGATCCCCTTCTTTCGCCGTAATGTTCAATTTTATCCTTTCTTTGACATGGACATTCGGGCCACGGCATCCATTATCTTCTGCAAGCCATATTTGTTGGCCAAGGCTTCCAGCCCGACCTCCATCTCGTCCAGCGTCGCTTCTTCTTCGACCTCCTCTTCCCTCGCCTCGTAAGTAAGGGCGTCAGACAAGCACCAAGTGACGCACAAGGGCTCTTCTTCGCCTTCGCACATATCGCATTTTATCGGGAGACCGGAATCGGGTTCTTTGAATGCGTCTCTAGAAGGACAGGAAGCCCGGCAAAAGGCGCATTCATCGTATTGCTTTCCGTCGATAATGTATTTGTCCCGGCCGGTGCATTCGGCTTCAACATACTCACCCGCGTATACAGGCAGGTATATGTCTTTTAGTGGTTCATGAATCACCCGAATGCGCGCCCGCGCCGGATTATTGCTGCTGTATTTCGGGGTAGCGTGAAAGGAGGAACAGATTACCTCACAGGCCCGGCAGCCATTGCATTTATTAACATCAACTTTTATTGTTTTCACGATTTTGGTTTTTTTCTCAACTTTCACTGTTCACTCCCTCCACTGTATTACTCCTCTTTTTCCACTATAGTCTCTTTAGAAGGAGTCCCCTCGTCATCGGTCAGTATTCCCCTTTTAACAAAGTCTTCGGATACGTAATCCAAATCCAGTTCATGCAAAGTCTTTTTAGTGGGAATACCTTCATTATTCCATCCTCTGAACTTGTAATACTCATCCAAGAGCTTGGCTTCAAGTTCGGGAAACCGCTTCTTCCAATGGTCCTGCGGCGGTTTTTCGTCTTTTCGCCTCATGCCTCTTCTTACGTTAATGGACCTGACCAGGTTTCGGTTCCTCCTGGCTATTTTCCACAGTTCAGCTTCATCGATATCCAGCCCGGTGGCCAGTGAGATCAAAATCGGTAAATTGTGTATATGGTACGGAGGCTTTATGGGAAACGACGACAGACCGGCGCAGATGCCGGTGGCGTCATCAATGTAGTGCATCGTCTCTTGCCAATCAACAATCTCACAGGTGGCTTGAGGCGGCGGGTAATATGGAAAGGCCCGTTCTCCGCGTAGTTCCCAATTTAAAAAATATTCTTTGAACTTATCGTTGGGAGCCTGGACCCAATCCTTTACAAATTCTTCTCTTTCCTCTCTGGTTTCAAAAGGCATCTGGGGCATTTGCCCTTCGATTTGGGTGATGTTCATCTTTTCGCCGGTGGCATACATGAGGAAATACATAGGATTCAGCATACCCAGCTTGATGGGCATCTGTTCATGTTTCTTAACGGTATTCCGGTCGTAAGCCTCCGCCCCCCGGCCGATCTGACGGGCCGCCCAATAAACACCATTGGCTAAAGCATCTCCTATTCCTTCCCGCCGGACGATTTTTTCCAGCAGCCAGAAAAACCTCTCTGCGTTATCGGAGGGCATTCCCGGCAAGTCCTGATCAGTCAAAATGCCCTCTTCATAAAGTTCAACTGCGAAGGCCATGACTTGGGGCGCCGTGTACCCGTCAACGCCATACTCCTGGGCGCGACCAGCGATTCTGAAGCCGAATTCGAGGTCGTCTACCATGGCCCCCATTACGTAAGTGAGCTTTGAGTAACATTTCATCATGTATTTCGTCTCTTCAGAGGTGGTAACGGTGGCCCCGCATTTCATCGGACAGTTGTAGCAACTTATCAGCCGCTCCACCGCTTTTTCCTGGGCTTCTCTCCACCTTGTTTCGTTTTCCTTGGTCCAAAAATCTTTTCTCCGGTGGCGGGCGTTCCCCCAGGCGAAATTGGTGGTGTGCCATTCCTCGTCATGGATGGCCATCTCTTGGGGCGAACCGATCCCGGCCAAAATGGGCGGGACCCCCTTAATTGGATTATCCGCCCGGTATTGGATGTATTGCAGTATTTCCTTGACAACTTCGATAAATTCATCCGGCCGGGCGATATTGATGTCCTTGGTTCCACGCACCGCTATCGCCTTTAAACCCTTGTCTCCCATAACGGCGCCTATTCCGCCTCGGCTGGCGCTGGACCTGCCGTGCTCGATGGAGGCAAAATAGACCCTATTCTCGCCGGCCAAGCCGATGGACGCCACCTGGGCCTTCGGCTCCTTCAACTCCTGCCGAATAAGTTCCGCCGTTTCCAGAGCACCTTTCCCCTGGAGATGGCCGGCGTCACGTATTTCCACTTGGTCATTGTTTATCCACAAATAAACCAGATCGGGCGACTTGCCGCGAATGATCACTTTGTCATAACCGGCGTACTTCAATTCCGGGGCCCAAAACCCCCCCATCATTGAAAAGGCCATTAACAGAGTCTGAGGTGAAAAGGTGGAAACAATGGTCCGATTGGCCCCGGGCGCAGTGGTGCCCCCTAAAAGGCCGGAACTGAAAATCAGCAGATTATCAGGAGAAAATGGATCAACTTCAGGGGGAACCCTGTCCCATAATATCTTGGCGTTAGTCCCGAGACCGCCCAAATGAAGTTCGGTGTCTCTCGGGTCCGTTTCCACCCGTTCGATGCTTCCCCGGGATAGATCGATTTCTAAATTATACCCTGTCTCTGCATATCTCATTTGCTGCCCTCTACACTCGCCTTACGATATGTTGGTCCTCCCCGGCTTCAAAGGATGACCCGAAACGCTCATCGATTTCTCGAAGCCGCAGTAAGCCGGTATTCGACTTAATTATTTCATATTCAAGCGCTTGCGGAACCAATCCCCCGCATAATCCAGGCTCATGTCGGTTCTCGCCTCATCCCCGGAACATCTCCATCATGTGGCGGTCCTCCGTGGTCCGAGATGAAACATCACTCCAACTTGGCTTTAAGGTTAATAAAATTGCTTAAGGTGAAGCCGATTTCCTTGAAAAAGGCCAAAAGGTCCCCGGAATCCCACCGGACCGCGGTATAGATGTCCTTGATACCCCGCTCCCGAAAACGGTCGAAAACGGCCTGGGCCAGGGCCCGGCCCACGCCCTGGCCCATGAATTTGGGATTGACTCCGAACATTTCGATCCAGCCGGAATGCTCCAAACCGAAAGCCCCGTGTTTGACCTCTCCAAAGAAAAAGCCGATGACCTCGCCCTCGCGAATGGCCGCCAAATCGATGCCCTCGGACTTGGTCAGTTGGACCTTGACCACATTGATCCAGTCGGGCGAGACCTTTTTCTGGATAATGGCCTCCTGTATCCTCACTACGTCTTCCAGTTCCTCGGGCTTGATGGGCCTTATTTCCAAATCTGTTCGCATTTCTCAGTCGATCCGGATGATTTTGACGTGTTTGCCGACCCAGTCCGGGGGCAGATAGACTCGGCCGCTGTTGCCGCTAAGTTTGACCACCTTTTCGATCATTTCTTCCCCGTAGACTTCGAACTTGGCCTTTTTGCCGGGTTGCTCTTCGTCGTCGATGGTAACTTGGCGGTTATTGGTCGGAATTTCTTTGGCCATTTTGACCCTTTAGGGATGGACTATGGAAGTAATTCATTGAAGTTAAATTGAAATGTTTGCCACGGCCCAGCCGACCGCCCTGAGTTGAGTTAACTACAACATAGCTATAAAGTGACTATAGACCCAAATCCGGGACCTGTCAAGAAAAAAAACCGGCCGAAATCCGGCGGCCATCGGCGGCCCGGCCGCCGCCTGGCCTTTTCCGGCCACTCGTAGTGTTTTATTATTGATTGTCATGGTATATTAGATATATACCTCTGACCGGGGACACAGATTATGGCTTTTTCCCTTTTGTCAGGCAACGAAGCGGTCGCTTGGGGGGCGGTGGCCGCGGGGTGCCGTTTTTTCGCCGGCTATCCGATTACGCCGGCCACCACCATCTTCGAGACCATGCTCGAACTTCTTCCGCCCCTGGGCGGCGTCTGCCTTCAAGCGGAAGACGAGATCGCTTCCATCGGGGCCTGTCTCGGGGCCTCCATGGCCGGCCTCAAGGTGATGACCGCGACTTCAGGACCAGGTTTGAGCTTGTACAGTGAACACCTCTCCTTCGCCGTGGGCAGCGAGATTCCATTAGTCATTGTGAATGTTCAAAGGCTCGGACCCTCGACCGGTTCAGCCACCAGAGGCGCTGACGGTGATGTTCAGTTCATGCGCTGGGGCGGCAGCGGCGGCCTGCCGGTGATCGTTCTGGCCCCGGTTGACGCCCGGGACTGTTTCCTTTTGACCTGGCATGCTTTTAACCTGGCCGAAGAATACAGGTGCCCGGTGTTCATCGCTTCCAACAAGGAAATCGGTTTGACCAGAGAGAGCGTTGATCTGGAGAGCCTGCCTCGCCCGCCGATCATCGACCGGACTCCTCCCCCGTCGGGAAGGCCTTTTCTTCCTTTTGAAGTTTCTCCTGACAGAATGACTCCGTATTTTCTGCCCATCGGGGGCAGGGTTTTGGTCCGCCAAACCTCTTCCACCCATGGACCCGACGGCTACATTACGACCAATCATGAAGAAATCGCCCGGTCCCAGGACCGGCTCGAAAAAAAACTGACGACGGCCGTCAGCCGCTTTACCTTTTACGAGGAATATCTCGAAAAAAAAGCTGAAACACTCATCTTGTGCTACGGAGTAACGGCCCGGGCGGCCAAGGATGCCTGCCGGAAGTTAAAAGCGCAAGGCCGGCCCGTTTCCCTCCTGATTCTCAAAACCCTCTGGCCGATCCCTGAAGACTTGATCAAGGAGAAGACCAGAGGCGCGAAAAGGGTGGTGGTGGTCGAGATGAACCTCGGCCAGATGGTCGGGGAAATCAGGAGGGTTTTGCCTGATAAACAGATTGATTTTCTTGGGCAAATGGACGGACGCCTCATCCCGCCCGCCCGGATCGAGGCCGTGGTCAGCCGTGTCCGGCCTGCTGAATAAAGACCGGCCTCCGGTTTTTTGTCCGGGCTGCACCCATGAAAGGATCGTTTACGCCCTGGATCAGTGCTTCCAGAACATGGGTCTTCAAGGCCATCAGGTGGTCATGGTCAGCGACATCGGCTGTTCAGGTCTTTTTGACACCTTTTTCGATACTCACGCCTTTCACGGGCTTCATGGCCGGGCCTTGACCTACGCCACGGGTTTGAAGCTGGCCCGACCTGAATTGAAAGTGGTGGCGACCATGGGCGACGGCGGGATCGGCATCGGCGGGGCTCATATTTTAAGCTGTTGCCGCCGGAATTTGGACTTGACCCTGCTGATCCTCAACAATTTTAATTTCGGCATGACCGGGGGCCAATTTTCCGCGACCACTCCCCCCGAGGCCCGGGTTGCTTCGGGGTTTCTTAATCGTCTTGAAAAGCCGATCGATATTTGCCAGGTGGTCCGCGCGGCCGGGGCCTCTTACGTGGCCCGCTGCTCCGGTTTTAATAAAGATTTGCCGACGTTGATCGAGGGGGCTCTCCGCCACGAGGGTTTCGCCGTGATCGATATCTGGGGTCTTTGCTCGGGACGTTATACTAGAAAGAATAAATTGACGCCCCGGGCCATCGAAGAGCGCCTGGCCCGGTTCCCGCCGATGGAAGGTCCGGTCCGGGAGAACGCCAGAAAAGAATACGGGCTTCATTACCGGGAGCTGGCGGCGGCGTTGAAACCTGTTTCTCCGCCCGCGTCCATCGGAAAAATTTTTGAACCGCCGGAAAAGGTGCGGAACGAAGTGATGATTCTGGGTGAGGCCGGGCAAAGGATTATCACCGCCGGGGAAATTTTGAGCCTGGCCGGTTTGACGGCCGGGCTGAAGGTCACCCAAAAGAATGAATACGATATCACCGTGCTGAGGGGGCCTTCGATCAGCGAAGTCATTCTTTCACCGGAGGAGATAGGCTTCACCGGCCTTGAAAAGCCTAACGTGATTATGGCCTTGGGACAGGAGGGGGTGGACCGGCGGAGGGACTTGCTGGGAAAACTTGACCCTAAAACCTTGATTATTCAAGTCCGGGGCGTGGACCTTCCCCCCAGCGCGGCCGAGGTCCGTCCGGTGGACCTCCGCGGGCTGAAAATCAAAAAGGAGGACTGGTCCCTGGCCGCTTTGGCCGTATTAGCCGGGATGAACCGGATTCTCAATCCGGAGATGCTTAAAGACGCGGCGGCCATGAGGTTGACCGGGGAAGCCCTCGACTCCATCCGCAAGTTGATCGACGAAATAGTTTGAAAAGAGGCCCGGCTTGGTCTTCTGTATGGCAGGCGGGTGGCCGGGAAAGTCCTTTTTGGTTGCGCCCGGGTCTGGAATTTGTTATAGCCGTTAGAAAAGTGTTGAGACGCGCAGGCGGGAAATTGGGAGATTAAATGAAAAAACGGCGACGCGGCGGTTGGGGGGCCGGGAGCGAAATAAGCGCGTTTATCGGCCTGGGCACCGACTTCAAAGGCGAGTTGACCTTTGAGGGGGTCATCCGTCTGGACGGCCGTTTTTCGGGCAAGATCAAATCCAACGGCACCCTGATCATCGGCGACACGGCCAATGTCACCGCGGAGATAGACGTAGACACCGTGGTCGTCAGCGGTGAGGTCCACGGCAACATCCTGGCCAGGAATCGGGTCGAATTCCATGCGCCGGCCAAGCATTTCGGAAATCTCTGCTCGCCGATCGTCATCATTGATGAAGGGGTTGTCTTCGAGGGCCATTGCCGGATGGCTGAGGCGGGCGGGAATCTGGACAAGAAGATCACCCTGATCACCAAGGAGGGCGAGAGCAGGGTCGATCAAGAAAATATATAAAAAACAATATTTTATATGTTGACGGACTTTGTGAAAATTTTTTTAAAAAAACCTTTGACATCTTTAGGCGGGATAGGGTAATAAATTTTGCTTGTAACTTAAGGCACTATCGGATAAACTGATTAATCTTAACGAAGTTAACTAGCCGAGGACAATCAAGAATTCCATCGTAATTCATAGTCAGTCCGTAAATTCGAGGTCGGGTCTGCGATGATAGAGATTAACGCCTCTTTGTTTATTCAAATCGCCAATTTTTTGTTTCTCATGATCTTGCTTAACTTCTTGCTCTATCGGCCCATCAGGGGCGTCATCCGAGAGCGCCGGGCCAAGATCACTGGTTACGAGAACGATATTGATCAGTTGGCGGAACGGGTCGAGGAGAGGTTGGAGGAGATCGAAAAACGTCTGGCCGAAGCCAAGAAGGAAGGCTTCTTGAAAAAGGATCAGATCAAAGCCCAGGGTCTGGAAGAAGAAAAGAAGATTGTCAGCGGGGTCAGTCAGGAGGCGGAGGCTTACCTGGCCAGGATCAAGGCTCAAATAATTGAGGAGATTGGTCAAGCCCGGATGACTCTTCAAGCCGAAGCGGAGGTCTTTTCCAGGGAGCTGGCGGTCAAGGTTTTAGGAAGGAGCCTTTCATGAATATACTGACGCCCCGGAGACGTCTCGGCGTCCTTTTGCTTCTATGGGGTTTGGTCTTTGGGCTGGGCCTGCTGGGGCCGACTTCCTCGATGGCTGCTGAAACCGGCCAGGGTGAAACAGCGGTCCAAGGGCAGGCCGAACATGGTGGGTCAGACGGGGGCCACGGCGGACTTTCTTCGGAAAAGGTCTGGGACCTGGTCTGGCGGGCCTTGAATTTCGCCGTCCTGTTCGTGGTTCTTTTTGTGGTCCTGCGAAAGCCTTTGTCCCAATTTTTAAGCAGCCGGCGGGAAGGTATTGCTCAGACTCTGGCCGATCTTGAGGCCAAAAAGAACGAAACCGAAAAGCGGTTCCAATCCTTGGCCGCTAGGCTGTCTGATTTGGAGATCGAGCGCGAAAAGATTTTGGCCGATTACATCAAAGAAGGCGAGAACGAAAAGGCCAAGATTCTCGCCCATGCCCAGGAGATGGCGGAGCGGATTAAAGAGCAGTCCGAGTTGACCATCCAGCAGGAGATCAAGCAGGCCAAGGACGATCTCAAAAGGGAGATCGCCGCGATGTCGGCCTCCATGGCGGAAGAATTGATCAAGAAAAACATAAATAAAAAGGACCAGCGGCGTCTGGTGGAGGAATATCTCAAGAAGGTGGTGCAGAATTGATCAGCCAGGCCATTGCGAGACGTTATGCCAAGGCTTTGCTGGCTCTTGGTCAGGAAGATGGCAATTTAAGCCGATATGGGGAAGAACTGTCGGCCTTCACCAAGGTCATGGCCGACCAAGAGGTGGCTGAGGCCCTGACCAATCCGATTTACCCTAAGGAAATCCGCCTTAAAATATTGAAGGCGCTCCTGGACAAGATGGGCCTGTCCAAGATAATGGTTAATTTTTTGGGTTTGCTCATGGACAAGATGCGTATCGGCCACATTCAAGCCATCAACCAGCATTATCAACGTTTGGTCGATGAGGCCAATAATGTCCAGCGGGCGACGGTCGTCACCGTTGAGCCCCTGGGTGGGGACCTCGAGAAAGAGGTCAGGGCCATCCTGGAAAAGATGACGGGGAAGACCATCTTCATGGAGGTCAAGACCGATCCGGAGATTATCGGGGGCATCGTGGCCCACGTCGGGGATTTGACCTTGGACGGCAGCGTCAAGACTCAGCTTCACAACCTCAAAGAATTTTTGATCAAGGGGTAGAGAAATATGGAGATCAGAGCGGAAGAAATCAGTGAAATCATAAAGTCTCAGATCAAGGATTACGATAAAAAGATCGAAATTTCTGAGACGGGCACCGTTCTGTCGGTCGGTGACGGCGTGGCCAAGGTTTACGGCGTTGAAAAAGCCATGGCCATGGAACTTTTAGAATTTCCCGGCGGTATTTACGGCATGGTTCTCAACTTGGAAGAAGACAACGTGGGTGTGGCCATTCTAGGCGCGGTCGAGCACATCAAGGAAGGCGACCTAGTCAAGAGGACCGGCCGCATCGCCCAGATTCCGGTCGGGGAAGCGGTCTTGGGCCGGGTGATCGATCCGGTGGGCAATCCTTTGGACGGCCGCGGGCCTTTGGAGACGAGCGAATTTCGGCGGATCGAAATGATCGCCCCGGGTATTATCGCCCGGCAGCCGGTCAACGAACCCATGTACACCGGCATCAAGGCCATCGACTCGATGACCCCGGTCGGCCGGGGGCAGCGGGAGTTGATCATCGGCGACCGCCAGATCGGCAAGACGGCCATCGGCGTGGACGCGATTCTTAATCAAAAAGGCGGCGACATCATCTGTATTTACGTGGCCATCGGCCAGAAGAAATCGACCGTGGCCCAGGTGGTCGACACCTTCCGCCGTTACGGGGCCATGGATTACACGGTTGTGGTCTCGGCCTGCGCTTCCGATCCGGCCACCCTCCAATACATCGCCCCCTACGCCGGCTGCTCCATCGGCGAATACTACCGGGACAGCGGCCGGCACGCTCTGATTGTCTACGACGACCTGTCCAAACAGGCCCAGGCCTACCGCCAGGTCTCCCTGCTCCTACGCCGTCCGCCCGGGCGCGAGGCTTATCCCGGCGATATTTTCTACAATCACTCCCGTCTCTTGGAGCGGGCGGCCAAACTCAACCAAGACAAAGGCGGCGGCTCTCTGACCGCCCTGCCCATCATCGAGACCCAGGCCGGCGACGTTTCAGCCTACATCCCCACCAATGTTATTTCCATCACCGACGGCCAAATCTACCTGGAACCCGGCCTGTTCTTCTCGGGCGTCCGTCCGGCCATCAATGTCGGCCTCTCGGTCTCCCGGGTCGGCGGCGCGGCTCAGACCAAGGCCATGAAGAAAGTGGCCGGCCGTCTCCGCCTCGACCTGGCCCAGTACCGCGAGCTTGAGGCCTTCGCCCAGTTCGGCTCGGACCTGGATAAGGCCACTCAGGCCCAGCTCAATCGTGGTCAGCGCCTGGTCGAACTGCTCAAGCAGCCCCAGTATCAACCCATGGCCGCGGAAAGGCAGGTCACGGCTCTGTATGCCGGCACCCGAGGCTATTTGGACAAATACCCGGTTTCGGCCATCCAGGCCTATGAAAAGCAGCTGTTCGAGTTCATTGAAAGCAAATATCCGGAGATTTTCTCCGAAATCAGGGAAGCCAACGATATCAGTCAGGAACTGGACGAAAAGATGAAAAAGGCCTTGACTGAGTTCGCCTCGGTTTTCCAGCCCCTATAACAGAGTGAATCATGGCGGCACTGAAGGACATCAAAAGAAAAATCGGTGCGGTCAAAAAGACCCAGCAAATCACCCGGGCCATGAATATGGTCGCCGCGGCCAGACTGCGGGGCGCCCAGACCCGGATGGAAAATTTTCGGCCCTATGCGGCCAAATACGCCGAAGTGATGAACGGCCTGGCGGACAGGATCGAGCAACGGGATATTCACCCTTTTCTCATCCAACCCGCCGAGGTGAAAACGGTCGCCGTCATCGCTTTTTCGTCTGACCGGGGTCTTTGCGGCAGTTTCAATATGAACACCATTTCGGCCGTGGAAAGATTCGTCAAGCAAAAAAGCCAAGAGGGCGTCGAGGTTTTGCTGACCCTGGTCGGAAGAAAGCTGAGGGATTATTTCCGCCGGCGTAAGGTAAACATCGAGAAGTCTTATACTGATTTGATGTCTGCCTTCGATTACTATGCGGCTTCCGACTTGGCCCGTGAGGCCATGAACGGCTTCATCACCGGAAAATTCCAGGAAGTTTATCTTTTTTACACTCGTTTTGAGAGCATGGCCCGCCAGAACGTGACTCAACTTAAGCTGTTGCCCATCGCGCCTCCGGCCGAGGAAGCGGATGATGAAACCACGAGCCAGCCTGCGGCGCCGACCCGGGAATATCTCTTCGAACCAAGCGTGGAAGGGATTATGATGGAACTGCTCCCCAGGAGCGTCATCATTCAGGTTTATAACGCCATGCTGGAGACATCCACCAGTGAACACGCCGCCCGGATGGCCGCCATGGACAACGCCACCAAGAACTGCAAGGATATGATCACCGACCTGACCCTGGCCTACAACAAGGCCCGTCAGTCGGCGATCACCGCGGAATTGATGGACATTGTCGGCGGCGCCGAGGCTCTCAGGTCCATGTAAGAAATTAGCCACCGGAGGTCTAGAAACATATGAACGCAGGTAAAATAATTCAGGTCATCGGGCCTGTCGTGGACGTCCAATTCACCGAGGGCAACCTTCCGCCCATCTTGAATGCTTTGACCGTAACCAATCCGGCCATCGACGACACCCCGGACAACCTGGTCATCGAGGTGGCCCAGCATCTGGGCGACAACGTGGTCCGTTGCGTGGCCATGGACACGACGGACGGACTGGTCAGAGGCATGGAGGCCAAAGACACGGGCCAACCCATCGCCATGCCTGTGGGTGAGGAGACCTTGGGCCGCGTGCTCAACGTGGTCGGCCGTCCGGTCGACGGCCTCGGTCCGGTGGAACCCAAGAAATACTACCCCATCCACCGCCCGGCCCCGGCCTTTACCGAACAGGACACCACGGTGCGCGTCCTGGAAACCGGGGTCAAGGTCATCGACCTCCTGGTGCCCTTCCCTCGCGGCGGCAAGATGGGCATGTTCGGCGGGGCCGGCGTGGGCAAGACCGTGGTTATGATGGAGATGATCCATAACATCGCCATGCAGCACGGCGGCATCTCGGTCTTCGCCGGCGTGGGCGAGCGGACCCGGGAAGGCAACGACCTTTACCTGGAAATGAAAGAGTCCGGCGTTCTGCCCAAGGCGGCCCTGATTTACGGGCAAATGACCGAACCTCCGGGAGCCCGGGCCCGGGTGGCCCTTTCGGCTTTGACCGCGGCTGAATATTTCCGGGATGAAGAAGGCCAGGATGTGCTCTTGTTCATCGACAATATTTTCCGTTTCACCCAGGCCGGTTCCGAGGTCTCGGCCTTGCTCGGCCGCATGCCTTCGGCCGTCGGTTACCAGCCGACTCTGGGCACGGACCTTGGGGAGCTTCAAGAGCGGATCACATCCACCACTAAAGGTTCGATCACTTCCGTCCAGTGTGTGTACGTTCCGGCCGACGACCTGACCGACCCGGCCCCGGCCACCACCTTCGCCCACCTGGACGGCACCGTGGTTCTCTCCCGGGCCCTGACCGAGCTGGGGATTTATCCGGCCGTGGACCCCTTGGACTCCACCTCCCGCATCCTTGACGCCCAGTACTTGGGCGAGGACCATTATCAGGTGGCCCGATCCGTCCAGATGACTTTGCAGAAGTACAAGGACTTGCAGGATATTATCGCCATTCTGGGCATGGAGGAACTGTCGGAGGAAGACAAGCTCACCGTGGCCCGGGCCCGGAAGATTCAGCGTTTTCTCTCCCAGCCTTTCCACGTGGCCGAGACCTTCACCGGCCAGCCCGGCGCGTACGTCAAGGTCGAAGATACGATCAAGGGTTTTAAGGAAATCCTGGACGGCAAACACGACGACTTGCCCGAGCAGGCCTTTTACATGGTCGGGACCATCGAACAGGCCCGTGAAAAGGCCGAAAGTCTGGCGGCGGCTTAACAGCTGCTGATTGGAAGAAGAGGACTATGGCCGAACAGATCAGACTGGAAGTGGTTACCCCGGACCGGATGGTCTTCGGAGAAAACGTGGACATTGTGGTGGCCCCCGGCTCCGAAGGCGAGTTCGGCGTGCTTCATCAGCACATTCCCTTTCTGACCACTTTGAAAGAGGGGGAACTCAGGTACCGGAAAGGCGGACAGTTGCATTACATGGCCGTCAGCGGCGGGTTCGCCGAGGTTTTGCCGGAAAAAGTGACCATTTTGGCCGAAGCGGCGGAGCTGGCCCGAGAGATCGACATAAACCGGGCCAAAAAAGCCCGGGAGCGGGCCGAGGAGCGTTTGGCTCAGGCCAAGCGCGAGGAAATAGACTATGTCCGGGCCGAAGCCGCCCTTAAACGGGCTTTGATCCGGCTTAAAGTGGCTGAAAAGGCCCAATCGGGGGCATAATAATCCCATATCATCGGCTTATGCCTAAGGTGAAGGGGCGGGTTATGGACCGCCCCTTTTTTCTTCAAATTTTAAGGGGCGCTCACCCGAAAATATGATAAGATTCAGGCGTGGCTGGAATCCGACGGATGAACCTGGACGGGACGATTGTGGCTGAAGATTTGGCGGTTTTGATCCTGGCGGCCGGGAAGGGCACCCGGATGAAGTCCAACCTGGTCAAGGTGTTGCATCCACTGATGGGCCAGCCTCTTCTGGCCCATGTCCTTAATTCGGCCCGGTACCTTGATCCGGCCCGGACCGTGGTCGTGGTCGGCCGCCAGGCCGAACGGGTCAAAGAGGCCGTCAAGGGGGACGACTTGATCTTTGTCCTACAGGAGGAACAACTGGGCACCGGGCACGCCGTGGCTTCGGCCCGGCCGGTCCTGGCTGATTTCCAGGGCACGGTCCTTATCCTCTCCGGCGACGTCCCCTTGCTTTCACCCCAGACCATGTTGGATTTCCTGGCTGCTCACCGTCAAAGTCGGACGCCTTTGTCCGTCTTGACCGTGGAACTGCCCCAGCCCGGGTCCTACGGCCGGGTCATCCGCGACGACCAGGGCTATCTGCTGCGGATCGTCGAGGCTCGGGACGCCGCTCCGGAAGAACTGGCTGTTTGTGAAATCAATACAGGTATTTACGCCGTGGACTCGAAGCTGCTTTTTGAGGCGGTGGGGGACCTGAAGCCCGAAAACGACCAAAATGAGTATTACCTGACCGATATGGTGGATTTGACCAGGCGCCGGGGAATGCTCGTGGCCGCCATCCTCTCGCCGGACCCGGAAGAAGTGCTGGGGATAAATGACCGGGTCGAACTGGCCCAGGCCGAGGCCATCCTCCGGAGCCGAACCAATTACGCCTGGATGAGGGCCGGCGTGACCATGATCGACCCGGAGACGGTCTACATCGAAACCACGGTCAAACTAGCCCCGGACGTGACCATTTGGCCCAACACTCTGCTCCTGGGCCGGACCTCGGTGGGTCCCGAAGCGGTCATCGGACCTAATTGCCAAATAATAAACTCGGTCATCGGGGCCAGGGTCAATATTAAACATGGGTCCTTTATCGAGGGGGCTGAGGTCCCCGAAGACGCGGTCGTCGGTCCGCTGGCGGTGGTCGGCCGCAAGTAACTGGGTGAAAGCATGTGCGGAATAGTCGGCTACATCGGCAATCGGAACGTTGTGCCCATCCTTCTTGATGGTTTGGAAAAACTGGAATATCGGGGCTATGATTCGGCCGGCTTGGCCGTCGGCGACGGCGACGCCATCATCATCAGGCGGTGCGAGGGCAAGCTGGCCGCCCTCAAGGACCTGGTCCAACGCCGGCCCCTCGAAGGCAATCTCGGCCTGGGCCACACCCGCTGGGCCACCCACGGCCGGCCCTCGGAGACCAACGCCCATCCTCATCTCTCCGGCCAAGTGGCCGTGGTTCACAACGGCATCATCGAGAACTACCTTTCCCTCAAAGAAGAACTGATCCAGGCCGGGCGCAGGTTTGATTCCGAGACGGACACCGAAATAGCGGCCCACCTGATCGACTACTACGCTGGTCAGGGGCTCTCCCTTGAAGAAGCTGTTTTATTGTCCCTCAAGCGCATCCGAGGGTCCTTCGCCCTGGGGATCATTCACCGCCAGAGACCGGACCTCCTGGTGGCCGCCCGGCGGGAAAGCCCGTTGATCGTCGGTTACGGGGAGGAAGAATACTATATCGCGTCGGACGTGCCGGCTATTTTGGAACACACCCGACGGGTCAGCTATCTGGATGACGGTGAAGTGGCCTTCCTGACCCGTAACGGCGTCAGGTTCACCGACCTGGACGGCCGGGAAGTCGTAAAAGAGGTCCATCAGGTCCTGTGGGACCCGATCATGGCTCAGAAGGCCGGGTACAAACATTTCATGCAAAAGGAGATTTTCGAGCAGCCTCGGGCGGTGATCGACACCTTCCGCGGACGGATTTCCCCCGAGCAAGGCCGGGTGATCCTGCCGGACCTGCCTTTTTCCAAGGAAGAGCTCCAGGCCGTCAACAAGGTCTTCATCGTCGCCTGCGGCACGTCCTACCACGCCGGATTGGTCGGCAAGTTCATGATCGAGGAACTGGCCCGTTTGCCCGTGGAGGTCGACCTGGGCAGCGAGTTTCGTTACCGCGACCCTATCCTGGATCAGCGGACCCTCCTGGTCCTCATATCCCAATCCGGCGAGACGGCCGACACCCTGGCCGGGCTGCGGGAGGGCAAGACCAAGGGCGTGCGCACCCTGGCCGTCTGCAACGTGGTCGGCTCTTCCCTGGCCCGAAGCGTGGAAGGCGTCATCTACACTCAGGCCGGGCCGGAGATCGGAGTGGCTTCGACCAAGGCCTTCACTACCCAATTGGTTTGCCTCTATCTTTTGGCCCTGTACCTGTCTGAAGCCCGAGGGCTCCTGCCCGAAGAAAAAGGTCGAGCCCTGATTCAGGACCTGATGGGCTTGCCCCGATTGCTGGAGGAGGCCCTGGCCGAAGAGGAGCGGATCAAGGAGGTCAGCCGTCGTTTCTTTCACGCCCAAAATTTCCTGTACCTGGCCCGCGGCATCAATTATCCCCTGGCCCTGGAAGGAGCGCTCAAACTCAAAGAGATTTCCTATATCCACGCCGAAGGCTACCCGGCCGGCGAGATGAAGCACGGCCCGATCGCCCTGATCGACGAGAACATGCCTGTAGTCATCTGCGCGCCCGGCGGCAAAACCCTGGAAAAGGTCCTGGGGAACATCGAGGAAGTCAAGGCCAGGTCCGGCCAGGTCATCGCCGTGACCGAAGCGGACAACCATCAAGTCCTGGGCAAGGCCGACGAAGTCATCAACATCCCGGCGGCCGGCCAGATGCTCATGCCCATCGTCCTGGCCCTGCCCCTTCAACTCCTGGCCTACCACATCGCGGTGCTCCGCGGCACGGATGTGGATCAGCCCCGGAACCTGGCCAAGAGCGTGACGGTGGAATAAATCACCCGGCCCGGCCGAGGCCGCTTTATCCGGTTCTCTTTTTTACCCGCCAAGTAAAAACCGGAAGAGAAGCGGTCTGCGCTTCCAGTGCGCCTTGATTTGGCTCAGCACCAAGCCCAGCCAGATCATGGCCGAGATAAGACCGGTGAAAGCGGCTATAAACCCGGGCCAGCTCAATTTCGGCCAGACCGGAAAGACCAGACGAACCAGGACCATTTCGTGAAAGACGTACATGGCCAGAGAGGCTCGGCCCAAGGGAGTCAAAATCTCCCAGCCGGGCCAGGTCCGGGTCCGGTCGAGCAGACCGATGATCAGCATGGTCCAGCCCAGCATGGTCAAAATGAAGCCGGGGGCGGCCGGGTAAAACAACTCGACATACCCGTGGCGTTCATAGAGGGGGCCCGGCCGGAAAAACCATAGGATAGCGCCGGCCGCGATCAGGATCGCGCCAAAACCCAAATCGCCCCTCATCCAGGAAATAAGCGTAGGCCCTGGCGCCGAGCCCCATCGCCTTCGGGCCAGGACCAGGCCGAAAAAGATGAAGCCGGTCCAGGGGAAGACCGGGAAATAGCCGTCGACCAGCCATTGCCTTAGAATCCGTTGCGCCTGCCCCCAACTCAGCGCCAGCGGCTCTTGCAGGGAAATTTCCAAGGGGACCGGGGCATAGCCCCAGGTTGATTGCAACAGGGGGGTCAGCGAAAAAATGACCACGGCCGGGATTATGAGCAGCTTAGCGTTCAAGCGGCGGGCCAGGGCGGCGAGAGGAAGGGACAGGCCGATCAGGTAAAGGACGTTAAACCCTAAGAAAGGAAGCAGTCCCCAGGCCGCCAGGTCAAGAACGGCCCCCACCGCGATGATAAAAGCCCCTCGCTTAAGGAAATAGGCCAAGGGACGCTCCGGCCCGGTCAGGCCGACCATCATCCCGGCCAGGGTTATGAATAGGGGGGCGGCCAGGCTGGCATAAAGCCGATAGGGGAAAGGATGAGGCGGAGGCAGGACAGGGGCCATGTTGGCCCCGACCATGATGAAAACGGCCAGCCCCCTGACCAGGTCGACGGCCGGGTCGCGATTCGCCGTTTGGGCCGGTTCAACCAAGGGAGTCTCATCCGGTCTCGCCCTTTTTCCCCAGGGCGCTGTGCAAAGAGACGATGCGTTCGATGATCAGGCTGGTGGAAACGCCGGGGGTGAGCGGGATGGTCAGGACCCGGCCGCCCGCGGCTTCTACCGCCTCCTTGCCGACGATCCGGTCCAGGGGCCAGTCGCCGCCTTTGACCAGGACGTGCGGTTGGAGAAAAGTAATCAGTTCCAGGGGGTCGGGCTGAGCGAAGAGCACCACCAGGTCCACCGTTTCTAGGCCGGCCAGGACTTCGGCCCTTTGGTCTTCGGGGATGATCGGCCGACCGGGGCCTTTGATGGTCCGGACCGATTGGTCGGAATTGAGGCCGATGACCAGGAAATCGCCGTATTTACGGGCTTCGGCCAAATAACGGAGATGGCCGACATGGATAAGGTCGAAGCAGCCGTTGGTGAAGACGATTTTCCGGCCCTCCCGGCGCAGCCGGGCTGAGATTTCCCGGGCCTTACCCCATGACGCTATCTTTTCTCGATGATCCTTAGGCAAAACCGAGGCCCTCCCTTAGGCCGACCAGCCGAAACTATAATAAAAATGAAGAAAGAAAACAAAAGGTTTTCCGGCCTGGGGTCGTATTTTTCAGGTCATCAAGCCGGCCGTGCTTTCCAAATAACGGCTCAGGGTCTTGAGGTCCGCCAATCGGCTGAAGGGCAGGAGGGCCTGGAGATAGGGCAGGGCCGCGGCCATGCCCTGGGCCAAAGGGGCGAAATTCGGGTCGGCCGCCAAAGGATTGAGCCAGATGACCCCGCGGCTTTTATGGCTGAGACTGCGAAGGGCTTGAGTCAGGAGGCCGGGGTCGCCCCGGTCCCAACCGTCGCTGATGATGAAAAAAGTGGTCCGGCGATTGACCAGGGCGGCCAAATACCGGCGGAGAAAATCATCCAGGCAGACCCCGATATTGGTCCCGCCGGACAGGGGCAGGCCGGCTCGGGCCAGGCGGTCCAGGACTTCCGCGGCTCGATAGCCTTTAAGCAGGGGGGTGATCCTGACCAGCCGGGTGGAGAAGACAAAAGTCTCGGTCCGGGGCAGGACTTCGCTGAGGCCGAACATGAAGGTCAAAAAGAAGCGGGTGTAAATATCCATGGACCCGGAGACGTCGCAGAGCAGAACCAGCCGCCGGGGCCGGGGCCGGGGGCCGCGGAAGCGAAGGTCGATGATCTCGCCGCCGTATTGAAGAGAACCCCGAAAGGTCCGCCGAAAATCCAGTCGTTCGGCTTGACCGGCCAGGGCCAGACGCCTCTTCCACCGCCCGGCCAGCTTCCGGGTCAGCCGCTCGATCTGCCGGTGCATCTCCCGGGCCTCGTCGGGATCGAGCCGGGCGAAGTCTTTCTGGGCGGATATTTCTTCCAGTCCGGCCCGGACGGCCAGGGGTTCAGCCGGGCGGGCGGCTTCTTGGTCGGAAGCCGGGCCGGTTTCGGCCCGTCCGGAAAAACCAGGCCGTCGCGGCGGGCCGCCTGAGACGGCCGGGGGGGTCTTGTCCAGGCCCGGCGTGAAATACAGGTCGAAATAGTAGTCAAAAATGTCCAGCTCGTCCCGGCTGGAAACCAGCGTCGTTCTGAGCAAAGTCCTCAGTTGGTCTCTTCTGCTTAGATCGATCAGGTCCAGGCCCTCAACGGCGGTCAGGCTTTGGGCCAGGGTTGTCCCCGCTCCGGCCCGGCGGAGGGCTCGGCTCAAGGCCATGACCAGACCGACCAGACCGCCGCCCGTTGCCTCGGGGAACAAGTTGTCGTCGGAAAAGGTCACAGAAATATTCAGAAATCCACGGCCTGAGCGCAGGCGGCTTTGACCAGACCGCCGCCTTCGGTCCGGAACCGGTTCAAGTCCTCCTGGTACTTGAAGATACAGCCCAGGGTCTCCTTGACCGTGTCCGGGTCCAAGGATTCACGATTCAGCAAAATCAAGGCCCTGGCCCAATCCAGGGTCTCGGCCACCCCCGGCTTCTTTAAAAAATCCAGCCGCCGGATGTCGGCCATCAGCCGGCAAATCTCCCGAGCCAGCCGCTGGGAAACCCCCGGCGTTTTGGCCATGACGATTTCGTATTCCTTATCCGGTGAAGGATAGTCGATCCAGTGAAAAAGACAGCGCCTTTTCAAAGCGTCATGAATCTCGCGGGTCCGGTTCGAGGTCAGGACCACGACCGGGGTGCTTTTGGCCCGCAGGGTGCCGATTTCCGGGATGGATACGGTGAAATCGGACAGGACTTCCAAAAGGAAGGCCTCGAATTCTTCATCCGACCGGTCCAGTTCGTCGATGAGCAAGACCACGTGTTCATCCTCGGCTTCGCTCCGGATGGCTTCCAATAAAGGACGCCGGATAAGAAACTCTTCGGTGAAGATGTCCGGGGCCTCGCCCTGGCCGCAGGCCTCGTGACTTTTCAGGCGCAGCAGTTGTTTGGAGTAGTTCCATTCGTACAGGGCCGCAGCCGCATCCAGACCCTCGTAACATTGCAGGCGGATAAGACGCCGGCCCAGGCCGGCGGCCAGGACCTTGGCCACCTCAGTCTTGCCCACCCCGGCTTCGCCTTCCAAAAAAAGCGGCTTTTCCAGGCCCAGGGCCAGGAAGACCGCTGTGGCCAGGGCCCGGTCGCAGATGTAATTCCGGGTGGCCATCAGGGCCTGAACGTCCTCTATGGTTTCCACCCTGGTTATATGACTCATAATTTCAATTTAATCCGCCGCCGGCTTCGAAGTCAACCGGCCGGTCCGTTCCACGGCTGTTTACAGCTTGAGGCCGGGGGCGGCCCCGTTGAAAACCACGCGGCCGGCCCGCACATCATAGACCCCGCTGTAAGTGATTCTCAGGTGGAGAATCGAAGTGAAGGGCAGAAAGACCATGGGCAAGAGCGGGTCCGGCCAGGGAGCGCCCCGGGCCCGCAAGAGGTCCAGAAAACCGGACATCAGCCGGGCGGTTCCGGCCAGGTCCTGATCGGACATGATTCCCCCCAGGGGCAGGGGGACCCGGCCCAGTTCCCGGCCGCCCTCTATCGCGGCCAGGCCCCCTTTCATGTCCAGGACTAGGTTGAGGGCCGCGGCCATGTCGTGGGGATCGGTTCCGTAAACCAGCAGGCCGTGGGCTTCGTGGGCCACGGAAGAAGCCAGCCCGCCGATATTGAAGCCCAGGTCCTTGACCAACCCCAGGCCCAGGGCCGAACCATCACGGGCTATCACGGCCGTCCGCATGAGGGCCGGCTCGTCCGGCACGCTCAGGCGGCCGTCACGGGCGGTCAGGGTCAACTCTTCGGCCGCCGTGACCGTCTGGTTGACCACTTTTATGACCGGGACCCGAACCCGGCCCGATTGGACGGTATGAAGTTCAAAGATTTCCGGGCCGACCTTGTTAAGCAAAAAAGGCCGGTCGCCCAGGCCCAGGTCGGGATAGGGCGAAGGCGGCAGAAGGAGACGGCCGTCCCGGGCGGCCGGGCGGCCGTTTAGCATCACAAGCTGCGGAGTGGGCCGAGAGAGGTCGTCGATTAAGATTAAATCGGCGGCCAGACCGGGCCGGACCTGGCCTAGCAAGTGGTCCAGGCCGAAATACCTGGCCGGATTAATCGTGGCCATGCGCAGGGCGTCCATGGGGTCGAGACCCAGTTCCACGGCATAAGTCAGGGTGTAATCCAAGGCGCCACGCTGGAGATAGTCCTGGGCGAAGACGCCGTCGGTGACCAAGCAGATGCGGTCTTTCATCTCGCGCGGGAGGTTTTTGACGTAAGGGATGATTTCTTCCATATCCGTCCGGATGGAGCTGTGACGGACCATGACCCAAAGGCCGGCGTCGAGCCGGTTTTGGACGTCTTGGGGCGACAGAGGTTCGTGGCAGGAGGTAATGCCGGCCTGGGCCAGCAGGGCCAGTTTTTCTTTGTTGGCCCCCACGGTGTGACCTTCGGCCCTCTTGCCCAGCCGGCGGGCGTAGTCCAGGCGTTCAAGGAGCCGCCGGTCGCCGTTAAGGACGGCCGGCCAGGGAAAAATTTCGCTGACGGCCGCCACATCATCCCGGGCCAGAATGCGGGCGAAATCCTCAAAGGGATAAATTTCCTGACCTTCCACGCCCGGGTAGGGCGGGGCTGAGATCGGGACCCCGGCGAAGAAGCGGAGGTTGAAGCTGTGGGAAGCGTCGAGCAGACGCTCGTAAGCCTTGGGGCCCAAGGCCGCCGAGCAGTCATGGTTGTCGGCGAAGACGCTGGTCACCCCCCGGACGATAAAGGCGTCGCTGAAGGCGGCCGGGTTGAAATAAAGATCGGCGTGGGCGTGGGCGTCGAACAGCCCCGGCAGAAGGAAAGATCCCTCGGCGTCGATGACCTGGGTCTCAGGTCCCGGCCGCGGCCGGCCTTGGCCGACCCAGGCGATCCGGCCGGCGGCCGTCCCCACGTCTTGCCGCTCGATTCGCCCGGTGAGGACGTCGACCACTAAGGGGTCCTTGATCAGACAGTCCAGCGTCACGACAACCTCCTAAATTTTCTGAAATTTGCCTTAAAAATCCGACTGTGTCAAGCCGGACGGGCCGCCGCGTTGACACCAGGGTTTGATTCTGGTACTTCATCTTTGGGAGGTCGATGGCTATGGCCCTGGACAACCAAAAAACTTACGGGGTCATCGTGGTGGGGGCCGGTCACGCCGGATGCGAAGCGGCCCTGGCCGCGGCCAGGATGGGCGTTTCCACCCTGCTTCTGACCATCAACGCCGACCATATCGCGGCCATGAGCTGCAACCCGGCCGTGGGCGGCCTGGCCAAGGGTCACCTGGTCAAGGAGATCGACGCCCTGGGCGGGGAGATGGCCAAGAACATCGACGCCGCCGGCATCCAGTTCCGGCGGCTTAACACCCGCAAAGGCCCAGCCGTGCGGTCCTCCAGGGCCCAGGCCGACCGCGAGCTTTACCGGCAGCGGATGAAGCGGGTCCTCGAAGAGCAGGACCGGCTCGACATCAAGCAGGCCATGGTCGACCGCATCCTGGTCCAGGACGGCGCGGCGGCCGGCGTCCGAACCAACCTCGGCCAGATTTTCACCGGGCGACGGGTCATTCTGACCACCGGGACCTTTCTAAGAGGCCTTATTCACATCGGTCTTCAAAACATGCCCGCCGGCCGGATGGGCGATCCACCCTCCAACGCCCTATCGGTCTGCCTGGAAGAACTGGGTTTCCGTCTGGGGCGGCTGAAAACCGGGACCACCCCCCGCCTGAACGGCCGGACCATCGATTTTTCCGGTCTAGAAGTCCAACCCGGCGACGATCCGCCTCGGCCCTTTTCCTTCACCAACCGGACCGTGCCCTTGCCCCAGGTCCCCTGCCACATCACCTACACCAACCAACGGACCCATGAAATCATCCGAAGCGGGTTGGACCGTTCGCCCCTTTTCACCGGGGTCATCACCGGCGTGGGGGCAAGGTATTGCCCCTCGATCGAGGACAAGGTGGTCCGTTTTCCGGAAAAGCCCCGCCACCAAATATTCCTGGAACCGGAAGGGCTCCACACCCATGAGATCTACCCCAACGGCGTGCCGACCAGCCTGCCCCTGGACGTCCAGGCGGCCATGATCCGGTCCATTCCCGGCCTGGAAAAAGCCGAAATCATCCGGCCCGGGTACGCCATCGAGTACGACTACGCCGACCCGACCCAACTCCAGCCCACCCTGGAGACCAAACCGCTCAAGGGGCTCTATTTCGCCGGACAAATCAACGGCACCAGCGGGTACGAAGAGGCCGCGGCCCAGGGCCTGCTGGCCGGAATCAACGCGGCCCTGGCCGAACTCGGCGGAGAGCCCCTGGTCCTGGACCGGTCCCAGGCTTACATCGGCGTCCTGGTGGACGACTTGGTCACCCGGGGGACCAATGAGCCTTACCGCATGTTCACTTCCCGGGCCGAATACCGGCTGCTGCTCCGCGAGGACAACGCGGATCAGCGCCTCTGTGAAATCGGCCGCCGGGTCGGTCTGCTGGGGGATGAGGCTTACGCCGTGTTTCGCCGCAAGGCGGCCGCGCTGGAGGCGGCCCGAGTCCGTCTGTCGGCCCAGCGGATCAAGCCCACGGCCGCAGTCAACGACGTCCTGGTCCAACTTGGTTCCACCCCGCTCAAAGGCCCGGCCGGCTTGAAAGAACTCCTCTGCCGGCCGGAACTGGGCGCGGTTGACTTGGCGCCCCTGGCCCCTTGGCTGGCCGACCTGCCCCCGGATGTGGCCGAAGAGCTGGAGATCGAAGTCAAATACGAGGGTTACCTGGCCCGGCAAGAGGAGCAGGCCGCCCGTTTTAAGACCCTGGAAAACGCCAAGGTCCCGCCCGACTTCGATTATGAAGGCCTGCCCGGCCTGTCCCGGGAAGTTCAGGAAAAACTCACCCGCATCCGGCCGGTCTCTTTAGGCCAGGCCGCCCGCATCTCCGGGGTCACCCCGGCCGCCGTGGCCGTGTTGCAAGTTTATTTGAAACGAAGAGGCGGCTGGTCTTGAAGCAGGCGATAAGAAGAGCCGAGGGGGGTCCGTGCTAATTGGTGAATTGGGCCAGGACCACGGTGATGTTGTCCTTGCCCCCGCCTTGGTTGGCGGCTTCGATCATCTGGAAGGCTTTTTCTTTTAGAGACAGTCCGGTGCGGCCGAGGACCCTGGCCAGTTCCTTTTCGTCGACCATGTTGTACAGGCCGTCGGAACAAAGGAGAAAGATGTCGTCCGGTTCGACCGAGTGGTAAATGATGTCTTCGGCCACTTCTTCCCGGACGCCCAAGGCCCTGGTCAGGACGTTCGAAGGAGCGGCGTACAGGGCTTCCTCCCGAGTCAGGACCCCCCGCCGGACCATTTCCTCGGCCAGGGAATGGTCCTGGGTCAATTGGCTGAGTTCCTGATTCCGGTAGCGGTAAACCCGGGAATCGCCGACGTGGGCGGTCAGGACCGCGGTTTCCCGTTTAAATATCAGGGCCAGGGTCGTGCCCATGCCCTTCTGTTCCCGTGAGTTTTGAGCGGCCTCAAAGATGCGGGCGTTGGCCCGGGTGATGGTCTGGTGAAGCCAGTCCACCGGGTTGAACGGCGGAGGCTGGCGGCGGAAGAGACGCTTCCACCAGGGCATCTTGGCGTTTAAAGGCGGGAGCTTCCGGGCTTCCTCGGCCAGGGTCTCCACGGCCAGGGCGCTGGCCACTTCCCCGGCCTTGTGCCCGCCCATGCCGTCGGCCACCACGAAAAGACCGTGCTCCGGCAGGGTCAGATAAGAGTCTTCGTTATTGTCTCTGACCTGTCCCGGATCGGTTAAGGCCGTGTAATTGACTTTCATGGTTAAATATCCGGCTCAAAATCGAAAAGGCTGATCCCTCCCCTGTCCAAAACGACGCAGCTTTTTCGCCGACAGGGCCCGACCAATCCTTGGTCAGGTGAAAGCCACGATGGTCTTGCCCACGGTGAAGGTGTCGCCCACTTTCAGAGCCTGTTCCTTGGCCAGTTTTTCGTTGTTGAACTTGACCGATCCGCCGATGGGAATCAGGTAATATCTGCCTTCCCGCTGGGTCAGGGTGGCTTCGACTTTGTCGAGGAAAAAGCCTTTTATGATCAAGTCGCAGGTGTCGGCTTTGCCGATGGTCACTACGTCCCGCTCGACCGGGAGCTCTTTGATATTGGCCTCGCCTTTGAGGACGACCAGTTTACGGGGGCCGGAAGCGGCCGGAGCGGCTCCGCCCACGGCCTGAAAGGCCTTGGCCATCTTCTCGGCGTCCACCATCATCGTGGATTCCATGCTCTCCAGGCCGCCGACCATCTTTTGGACCTCGGATTGAGGAGTATCCTGGAAAAGGAGCTCGAACTTGGCCAGGCCGACCACGTCGCCCGGTTTAAGGATCGTCGGCGCGGTGATCTTTTCACCGTTGAGAAAAGTCCCGTTGGAGCTGCCCAGGTCAGTCAGCAGGTACCCTTCTTCCTTATACTCGATTGCGGCGTGCTTGCGTGAAATCGCCGGGTTGTCGATGGTGATGTCGCACTCCGGAGTGCGGCCGATCACCACTTTTCCTTGGCCGACAAGAAATTTATCCAGTTCGCGGCCGCGGAGGGATAAGATCAATCTGGCCATGCCCGCCCCTCCATTAATCCAAATAAATCAAACAGTTCAGCCTGAAAAGACTGCCGGTTTCATGTTCAGGATTTTCTGGCGGCTGTCGGAATTTTCACCGGGACCATCTTCCGGCCTCCGGGACCCTTGCCGTGAATGGCAAAATTATATGCGTACCGATCCGGTGAAGTCAAATTAATTTATGAAAAAATTGGATGAGTCGGGTGTCGGGGTCTTTTTTAAAACGAGAAACAGGGCCGGAGGGTATTCCTAAGAAGAAGGCGAGAGAAAAATAATTAATGATGTCAAGTAATCTATCAGTCAACGGTTGCATCTTTTATCCTTTTCCGCCCGACTGATAGACATGGATTCCTGCTTGCGCGGGAATGACGCATAGTTATTATCGTCATTCCCGCGCAAGCAGGAATCCAGCCCACCGAATCAAGTTACTACGATGTCACCAAAAAATTACTTGACAGTCTGGAAAAATTCATGCTATAAAGCCCGCAATTCCAAGCGGAGAACTATGCTTGGAGTATGAAGAAGGGGGGTGAGACTGGCGCAGAGTTACGGTTGATTTGGGAAAGAAGACAGTTTGGTAGTTTAGTTATTGGGTAGTAGAGAAATTGGGTAATCAATTTTCGGATTTTAACTTTGGGAGGAAATAAATGTCGAAAAAGCTGTTAGTTCTGACCTTGGGAGCTCTCCTGGTCGTCTTCATGGCCGGCTCGGCCCTGGCCGCGACCAGCATCTCCTTTTCGGGGTATTACCAGGTCCGCGGCTTTTATCTGAGCAACCCTGAAATGAAGGGCGAGGATGATAATACGGCCAACGACGGGGAAGTCTCCAGCGCCTGGTTCGACCATGACCTGTATATTTACACCACCTTTAATGTCACCGACGCCTTGAGCCTGAAGCTCAACATCAACGCCTACGGCGGCCAGATGTGGGGCGATATTCAGTCTAATCGTTGGTGGGGTTCCGGCGCTGAAATGCTGGGGGCCAACGGTCCCGGCACCGCCGGTGCGATCAACGACAGCAGCCCTGAGTTCTATATGTGCTACATGCAGATCAAGACTCAGTACGGCCTGTTCTATTTCGGCCGGATGCCCGGCGGCACGGCCGGTTTGATCCTGGTGCCCGAAGCCCAGGCTTCCCCGGTGAGCGCTCCGCGGTACGTCTTCGACTCCGAGGCTTCCCGCGACCGCTTCAAGTGGGTTCTGCCCATGGGCAAGGCTGGCCTACTGTTCGTTTACGAAAAGTCGGCTGAGAAAGACGGCCAGCAGGCGTATGCCGCCCGCAAGTCCGACTACGACATGGATCAGTACGCCCTCGCTCCCTGGATCAACTGGGACCACGGCCATGCCAACATCCTGTTCGCCTATTTGCGCGACCGCCACAACGTGGACGGCACCTCGCTGTTCGCCCCGATCAGGCCTCGTTACGCCAACGCCGGCAAGGTCGATGTATGGTTCCTCAACCCGGCCCTGCGTCTGAACTATGACATGTTCGAGTTCAACTCCGAGCTGTACTGGGCCAGCGGCACGGCCGAGTTCAACGACCCGGCCCTTGAGGACATGGACGTGGAAGACCTGGCCTTCTACTTCGACCTGCAGTACAAGTACGGTCCGGGCAAGATCGGCCTCATGTATTTGTGGTGCCAGGGCGACGAGGACCAGTTTGACGCCACCAAGGCCGTCAAAGACAACGAGGACTCCGTGGCCGTCCTGCGGTCCGGCATGGACTTCCAGCCGCTGTACGCCGCTTACGGCTTGTTTGAAGGCATGATGTACAACACCGACAACCATCAGTTGATCTCCATGTGGTGGGATCACAGCCTGACCGAAGACCTGATGCTCCATGCGGCTTTCGGCTGGATCACGATCGTCGAGCCCGGCAAGACCGCCGCTGGTGATGAAATCGATGACGAGTACGGGTATGAGTTCGACTTGGGCATGGCTTACAAGATCATGGACAACCTCGAATACCAGGCTCACTTCGGCTATTTCATGCCGGGCGACTTCTGGAAGGGCGGCGTCCAGAACATGAGGGATCCAAACGGCCATATCCACTTGGATCATCAACTGGTGCTGAGCTTCTAAAGTTTCCAAGGCTTAAAGCCCAAACCAAGGCCCCGGGGCTGTCCCCGGGGCCTTTTTCCTTTTAATTTTAGACAGATTTGGCCTTGACATCCCGAAAGGGACTAATTAATATCCATATTTTATATAAGGCGCTCGCAGGCTGAACCGGACGGTTTGATTCCCGAAGACGTGACGGCTTGGACGCCGGTTGGACTGGAAATGGAAAGGAATACTGAAGATGACGGAAAGAATTTTTAACTTTAATCCGGGCCCGGCCGCCTTGCCCTCACCGGTGCTGGAAGAAATTCAATCTGAACTTATGAACTTCAAAGGCACGGGCATGTCGATTTTAGAAATCAGTCACCGGTCCGGGGCCTTCGAGGCCGTTCTCAACGACGCCGTGGCTCGGATCAAAAGACTGCTCAATCTGTCGGATGCTTATCACGTTATTTTTCTCCAGGGCGGGGCCAGCACCCAGTTTTTCATGGTCCCCATGAATTTATTGAAACCGGGGCTCTCGGCTGATTACGTCAACACCGGGACTTGGTCGACCAAGGCCATCAAGGAGGCCAGGCTGCTTTCCCAGAATATTCACGTGGTCGCCTCTTCAGAAGACCGGAATTTTTGTTACATCCCCAAGAATATCCAATTTACTTCAGGATCGGTCTACGTCCACCTGACTTCCAACAACACCATCAAGGGCACTCAATGGGCCGAGTTTCCGGATACCGGCGGCATCCCCTTAGTGGCCGACATGTCTTCGGATATTCTTTCCCGGCCCCTGGACCTGTCTCCGTTCGGGCTGGTTTACGCCGGGGCTCAGAAGAACCTGGGCCCGGCCGGAGTGACCCTGGTCATTATCCGCCAGGACCTGTTGGACCGGTGCCGGGTTGATCTGCCCAGCATGCTGAACTATCAAACCCATGTCGCCAAAAACTCCCTTTATAATACCCCGCCGGTCTTCGGCATTTATGTAGTCCAGCTTGTGCTGAAATGGCTTGAGGAGACCGTCGGCGGTTTGGAAGCCATGGGTCGCCTGAATGACCAGAAGGCCGGGTTGCTCTACGATCTTCTGGGCGGGGAAGATTTTTATCGGCCTACGGCCGATAAGGACAGCCGGTCCATGATGAACGTGACCTTTCGGCTGCCCACGGCCGACTTGGAAAAAGAATTCGTGGCCGCGGCCCAAAAACAGGGCCTGGGCGGACTGAAGGGCCACCGTTCGGTCGGCGGCTGCCGGGCTTCCATTTATAACGCCGTCCCCTTGGAAGCTGTCGAGACCTTGGTCTCCTTCATGAAAGAATTCGTCCGGACTCACGGTTAGATTCAAAGACTGGAAAACATAAAAGGGGAAACCAGGATGAAGATACTCATCAGCGACAAGACCCATGAAAGTTGCGCCCAAAAATTCCGGGAAGCCGGTTTCGAGGTCGATCAGAAGCCCGGTCTCAGCCCGGAGGAGCGGCGGGCCATCATCAAGGACTATCACGGGCTGGTCATCCGCAGCGCCACCAAGGTGACGGCCGATTTGATCGAAGCCGCGGAGAACCTGAAGGCGATCGGCCGAGCCGGGACCGGGCTGGATAATGTGGACATCCCTGCGGCCACAGCCAAGGGGATCGTGGTTATGAACACCCCAGGCCAGAACTCGAACGCCGCGGCCGAATTGGCCCTGACTATGATCTTCGCCTTGTCCCGCCAATTGTATCGGGCCTGCGAATCCTTGAAGGCCTGCCGTTGGGAAAAGAAAGCCTTGGAAGGTCGGGAAGTTATGGGCAAAACCTTGGGCGTGGTCGGCTTCGGCAACATCGGCCGGATCGTGGGCGAACTGGGCCGCGGGGTCAAGATGCGGGTCCTGGCTTATGACCCTTATCTCAACGAAGAACAGATTCGCGGTTTCGGGGCCGAACCGGCTTCACTCGAGAACCTGTTGGCCCAGGCCGATTACGTGACCATCCACGTCCCCAAAACCAAAGAGACGGCCAACCTGTTCAATGCCGGGACCATCGCCAAGATGAAGGACGGCTCTTACTTGATCAATTGCGCCCGGGGCGGGATTGTGGACGAAGAGGCCTTATACGAAGCCCTGGTCTCCGGAAAGCTGGCCGGCGCGGCCTTGGATGTCTTCAGCGTCGAGCCGCCGGGCGAGCATAAGCTGCTCAAGCTGGACAATTTCATCTGCACCCCCCACCTGGGGGCTTCCACTTATGAGGCTCAGGTCAACGTGGCCGTGGCCGTGGCCGAACAGATGATCAAATACCTCAAGGAAGGGATGGCCGTCAACGCGGTCAACGCGTAAATCTATGGAGAGAACGGCTTCAGGCGGCCCAGGGGCCGGTTTGAGGCCGTTTTTTTCTTCCGGCTTGAAACCTGACCGTTTCGGTATTATATTGATAAATTAATTATAAAATTGGTTAAGCGGACTCGTTTCGGCTTTGGAGGGAGGGACAAACCATGCTGGACGAAGAAAAAGGCTTTGTCATCAAAGACCGCCGCCGGTTCACTGCGGAAGGGGAACCCGCGGCCGGAAATGATTCGGCGCAGACCGGTGTTTCGGACGCTGAGCAGCGCCGAGCCGCCGCCGCGGCCGAACAGGCTCAAGCCGAACAGGCCAAAGAATGCCGGGATGTTCCGCCATTGCCTGAAGTGAATTTTTCCACTTTTGTTTTTTCTTTGAGCACCTCGGCCCTGCTTCACCTGGGCGAGCTGCCCGACCCGAACACCCGCGAGAAATGTCAGAACCTGGCCCTGGCCAAGCAGACCATCGACATCCTGGGCATGCTCCAAAAAAAGACCAAGGGCAACCTTGATGACGAAGAAGAAAACCTCTTGAGCAACCTGCTCTATGAACTTAGGATGAAATACGTGTCGGCGGCCCGCAAATCTTGATTGATCCCGGGTGTGGCGACAGGGAAGGAGATACAATATGAATTTGGTCAGAGGTGGCAGGCCCCACCGGCTCGCGGTTTTTTTATTTTGTCTGATCCTGGTCCCGGCGGCGGCCGGTTGGTGGAATCCTGTTCCGGCCGCGGGCCAAACCGCCCCGCAGATGATTCCGGCCACTTTTGCCGACGTGGCCGACAAAGCTTCTCCGGCGGTGGTCAACATTTCCACGGTTAAGACGGTCAAAGGCGGGGGCATGCCCTTCCCTTTTCCAGGCATGAGCCAGGAAGACCCCTTTCGGGAATTTTTTGAGCGTTTTTTCGGGGACCAGGGCGTCCCTAGGGAACACAAGGAGAGGTCCCTGGGCTCGGGTTTCATCTTTGACCCCGAGGGTTTGATTATAACCAACAACCACGTGATCGAAGGCGCGGACGAAATAATGGTCCGGATGACCGACGAGCGGGAATTCCAGGCCAAGATTCTGGGCCGTGACCCCAAAACTGACTTGGCCTTATTGAAAATCGAGGCCAAGAATAACCTGCCTTATTTGGCCCTGGGTGATTCGAGCCGACTCCGGGTCGGGGACTGGGTCGTGGCCATCGGCAACCCCTTCGGATTGGAGCATACGGTCACGGCCGGCATCCTCAGCGCCCGAGAACGGGTGATCGGGGCCGGGCCCTATGACGATTTTCTCCAGACCGACGCCTCCATTAATCCGGGCAATTCCGGCGGCCCCTTGCTGAATTTGGCCGGTGAAGTCATCGGCATCAACACGGCCATCGTGGCCGGAGGGACGGGCATCGGCTTCGCTATTCCGGTCAATATGGCTAAAGGCATCGTCGCCCAGCTCAAGGAAAAAGGCCGGGTGATCCGGGGCTGGCTTGGGGTGATGATCCAAAAAATCACACCCGAACTGGCCAAGTCTTTTAACCTCGAATCCGAGGAGGGGGCTCTGGTCGCTGACGTGGCGGCCGGCGGTCCGGCGGACCAAGCCGGCATTAAAAGAGGCGACGTAATCGTCTCCTTTGACGGCCGGCCGATTAAGAAATGGTCCGACCTGCCCATCATCGTGGCCGAGACCCCGGTGGGGAAAGAAGTCACTGTTAAGGTCATCCGCAACGGACAAGAGAAGACGTTTAAGGTCAAAACAGGGGAGCTCCAGGAAGAACAGAAGGTGGCTTCCGCCCCGGTCGAGGGTAATGATCTGGGGCTGAGCGTCCAGGAACTGAGTCCGGAGCTGGCCGAAAGGCTGGGTCTGGAAAAGACCGAAGGCGTGGTGGTATCAGGCCTTGTCTCCGGGAGTCCGGCGGCCGAAGCCGGGTTGAGGCCGGGTGATTTGATCCTGGAAATCAATAGAACCCCGATTAAAAACATGGAAGACTATCAAAAGGCGTTAAAACAAATCGGTCAAGGCGAGATGGTCCTCTTTTTGGTCCGCCGCGGTTCGAGCACCATGTTTTTCACCGTAAAAGCGCCCAAGGGATAAAACCGGGAAAAAGGCCTCAGGAGACCGCCAGGGTCTCCTGAGGAATCCAAGAGTCGAAACAAATTCTCCCATGCCTCTTTCCTCTTTGGTTGTCCCGGCCCCGGCCAAACTTAATCTTTACCTGTGCGTCGTCGGCCGCCGGGCGGACGGCTATCACCTCCTGGAAACCCTCATGGTTAAACTGGACCTGATCGACCGCCTCACTTTCAGTCGGTCCGGCCGAGAGTTGAAACTCCGAGTCGCTGGGGCTGATTTGCCGACGGATGAGGGCAACCTGGTCTTTCGGGCGGCCCAAGCCTTTTTTGCGGCCGCCGGATTCGAGGCTGAAGTGGAAATCTTTTTGGAGAAAAAGATTCCTTTGGCGGCCGGATTGGGCGGCGGCAGTTCCGACGCGGCGGCCGCCCTTTTAGGATTGAATGAAATGTTCGATCACCCCCTGGATCAGCAAAGCTTGGCGGCGCTGGGGCTGAATTTGGGCGCCGACGTCCCCTTTTTTCTCTATCCCGGCCCGGTGGCCTGGGCCCAAGGCATCGGCGAAAAAATTCAGCCTGGTCCTTTGCTGCCGTCGGTCGCTTTTTTGCTGATCAATCCGGGCTGGCCTTTATCCACGGCTTGGGTTTATAATAACTTCAAATTAAAGTTGACAAATCGTGAACGAGACCATATAAGTTTGAAGTTCAATGAGCGTTCTTTCACAAAATGGCCGGTCCTGGTCAACGATTTGGAAACGGTTGTTTTACCTCAATATCCGGAGCTGACTTTGATCAAAGAACGCCTGGTCAGCGCCGGGGCCGTGGGAGCCCTGATGAGCGGCAGCGGGCCGACGGTTTTTGGTGTGTTTTCCGGTCAAGCCGAGCTGGACCGGGCCTTCGATTATGTGAAAAAGGCCGGCCGGGACCATTGGATTATTTGGAAGGCCCGCCTCTGGTCCGGAGCGGAATCAGCCCCGGACGCCCGGCCGGGTTAAGTAAGATTATTGAACAATCTTCCGGTTCTCCAAAATTGTCCGGACTGGTGAGAGAAAAAATTAATGGAAAAACGCTGGGGCGTCGTCAAGCGGTAAGACACGGGTCTTTGGAACCCGCATTCGCAGGTTCGAATCCTGCCGCCCCAGCCAAATTTGCAGAATGCGCAATGATCTGATCGTAATAACCGGCAATTCCAATCCGGCTTTGGCCCAAGAAATATGCGACTATTTAAGGCAGCCGGTGGGGGCGGCCCAGGTGCGCCGTTTTTCGGACGGCGAGGTCATGGTCGAGCTGGGCGAAAACGTCAGGGGCCGGGACGTGTTCGTCATCCAATCCACCTGCAGCCCGGTCAATGAAAACCTGATGGAGCTGTTGCTGCTCATTGACGCCCTCAAGCGGGCCTCGGCCCGCCGGATCACTGCGGTCATGCCCTACTATGGTTACGCCCGGCAGGACCGCAAGGTGGCTCCCCGAGTGCCCATCAGCGCCAAACTGGTGGCCGATCTGATCACTGTAGCCGGAACCAAGCGCATGCTGTCCGTGGACCTGCACGCCGGGCAGATTCAAGGTTTTTTTGACATTCCGGTCGATCACCTTTTCGCCGCCCCTGTTCTTTTAAACATAATCCGGTCCAAGGATTATCCCGATCCGGTCATCGTCTCGCCGGACGCCGGGGGCGTGGAAAGGGCCAGGGCTTACGCCAAAAGACTCGACGTCAACCTGGCCATCGTCGACAAACGCCGGGACCGGGCCAACGAAGCCAAGGCCATGAATATCGTCGGCGACGTCAAGGGCAAAACGGCCATTATCGTCGACGACATGATCGACACGGCCGGCACCTTGACTCAGGCCGCCCAAGCCCTGCTGGGTCACGGCGCCACGCAAGTAGTGGCCTGCGCCACCCACGCCGTTCTCTCCGGCCCGGCCATCACCAGGATAGAGTCATCGGAGATCAGCTCGGTCGTGGTCACCAATACTATTCCCTTGACGGAAAAAGCCAGGAGCAGCCCCAAAATTTTTGTGGCCTCGGTGGCCGGCCTTTTGGGCGAGGCGATTTTGCGCATCCACCAGGAGGACTCGGTCAGTTCCCTGTTCGTTTAACCAGAATAAGACTTTCTCAACTTTTTGGAGGAATATCAATATATGGAAACTAATATTACTTTACCGGCTCATTCCCGCACGGCCACAGGCAAAGGGGCGGCCCGGCGGCTGAGAAGCCAGGGCCTTATTCCGGCTGTTTTTTACGGCCGAAAACGTGAGACCAGGGCGCTCAGCGTCAACTCGAAGGCCCTGGCCGCAATCATGTCCTCGGAGACCGGCAGCCATACCCTGATTCGCCTGGTCATCGGTGATGAAGGCCCCGCCGAAGAAAGAACGGTCATTCTTAAGGACTACCAAATTCATCCGGTCAAAAGGAATTTACTCCACGCCGATTTCTACGAGGTGGCTTTGGATCGGGCTATCGAAACCGAAGTGGCCATTGTCCTGGTGGGCAAGCCCATCGGCATCGAAAAAGGCGGCTTGCTCCAGCAGGTCAGACGAGAGATACCTATTTCGGCCTTGCCTCAAAATGTTCCCAATCAGATCGAGGTGGACATCAGTCACCTGGACATAGGGCATTCGCTTCATGTCGATGAAATCAGTCTGCCGTCCGGGGTGGAGATACTGTCCGACGTTAATTTCACCATAGCCACGGTCGTGGCGCCCAAGGGTGTTAAAATTGCCGAGGAAGAGGAGCTTGAGGGTGAGGGGGCCGAAGCCGGATCTGAAGGTGAAACCGAATAAAATCGGCCTTAAGACAAGACGGATAGAGGAGGATTGGTGCGCCTGTTAGTCGGGCTGGGCAACCCGGGACCAAAATATGCTGACACCAGGCACAACGCCGGCTTTATGGCGCTGGACCTTTTGGCCCGGCGACACGCCATAAACATTAGTCAGCAGCGTTTTTTAAGTCTCATCGGTTCCGGCCTGATGGCCGGCGAGAAAGTTTTGCTGGCCCAGCCGCAGACCTTCATGAATCTCAGCGGCCTGACGGTAAGCCGGATCATGAATTATTTTCGTCTGGACCTTGACCAGTTGATCGTCCTGCACGACGACCTGGATATTGAATTAGGCAGGATAAAGGTGGCCGCCGGCGGCGGGGCCGGCGGACACAAAGGCGTGGCCTCGATTATTGAATCTCTGGGCGAGAGCAAGTTCGCCCGGATCAAGATCGGCATCGGGCGCGCTCCGCAGGGGCAAAGCGGCGAGGATTATGTGCTGAGCCTCTTTGCTCCCGAAGAAATGGAACTGGTCAGGGAAGCCCTGGAAAAAGCCGCCTCGGCTGCCGAGGTTTGGGTGTCGGAAGGAGCGGCTAAGGCGCAGGTGCTATTCAACCGTAAGGAGCGGAACGTAAAGGAGGAGGTAAAAGTCTGATGTTAGGTTTAACACCGTATGCACCGTGGTTGGGGATTTTGGGGCTCATTGTGGCGTACCTGATTTACGGTTATGTCAAAAAACAGCCCAACGGCAACCAGACCATGCAGGAACTGGAAGGGATGATTCACGACGGGGCCATGGCTTTCTTGAAGAAGGAATATACCTATCTGGCCGTGTTCGTCGCCGCCGTTTTCATCATTCTGGCCGCCGGGGTGGCCTGGCAGACAGCCGTCGCTTTCGTCACCGGAGCCTGCTGTTCCGTCGCCGCCGGTCTGATGGGCATGACCGCGGCTACGCGGGGCAACTCGCGGACCGCCGAAGCGGCCAACAAAAAAGGCCAGGCCGCGGCTCTGAACGTGTCCTATTTCTCCGGCGCGGTCATGGGGCTGTCCGTGGCCTCGCTGGGGCTGCTAGGCGTAGGTTTCTGGTTCTGGATTTTCGGCGATAAGGTGGAAACCACCCAGTACATCAACGGGTTCGCCATGGGGGCCAGCTCCATCGCCCTCTTCGCCCGTGTCGGTGGCGGCATTTACACCAAGGCGGCCGACGTGGGCGCCGACCTGGTCGGCAAGGTCGAGGCCGGCATTCCCGAGGACGACCCGCGCAACCCCGGCGTCATCGCCGACAACGTGGGCGACAACGTGGGCGACATCGCCGGCATGGGCGCGGACATCTTCGAGTCCTACGTGGGTTCGATTATCGCCACCATCGCCATCGGCGCGACCATGGCCTTGCAGTCCGACCAGGAGAACCTCAGAATGGCTTACATGGCCATGCCCTTGCTGGTGGTCATGGGCGGCTTGTTGTCGTCCTTCGTGGGCGTCTTTTCCATCCAGGCCCTCAAGAGCATCAATCCGGCCGCGGCTTTGCGGTACACCACTTTCGTGGCGGCCATCATTTTCATTATCCTGACTTACAACACCAACTCGCTGCTCGGCTTGCCCATCGGCGTCTTTTGGGCCATTCTAGCCGGCTTGCTGGTCGGCGTGGCCATCGGTCTTTTGGCCGAATACTACACCTCGGGTCCGCCGGTGAAACAGATCGCCTCCCAGTCGGAGACCGGTCCGGCCACGGTGATCATCTCCGGCTTGGCCGTGGGTATGGTGTCCACCTACCTGCCCATTCTGGGCATCTGCACGGCCATTTTCATCGCCTATAACACGGCCGGTATTTACGGCATAGGCATCGCCGCCGTGGGCATGCTGGCTACGGTCGGAGCGACCATGACCGTGGACGCTTACGGACCCATCGCCGACAACGCCGGCGGCATCTCGGAAATGTCCGGTCTGGGCCCCGAAACCAGAAAGATCACCGACTCCCTGGACGCCCTGGGCAACACCACTGCGGCCATAGGCAAGGGCTTCGCCATTGGTTCGGCCGCCCTGACCGCGCTGGCGCTGTTCGTGGCCTACACCCAGGCCTCCGGCCTTAAAACCATTGATATTACCCATCCTATCGTGGTCATCGGGGTGTTCATCGGCGGCATCATACCCATGCTGGCCGCAGCTCTGACCATGACCTCGGTCGGCAAGGCCGCTTTTGAGATGGTCGAGGAAATCCGTCGTCAGTTCCGTGAGATTCCGGGTCTGCTCGAAGGCAAGGAAGGGGTCAAGCCGGACCCCAAGACCTGCGTCTCCATCGCCACAGCCTCGGCCATCAAGGAGATGATCCTGCCCGGTCTGATCGCCGTCCTCTCCCCGGTGGTCGTGGCGCTCTTTCTGGGCAAGGAGGCCCTGGGCGGCATGCTCCTGGGGGCCACGGTCATGGGCGTCTTCCTGGCCCTGTTTATGGCCAACGCCGGCGGAGCCTGGGACAACGCCAAGAAGTTCATCGAGGCTGGGAACTTCGGAGGGAAAGGCTCGGCCAATCACAAGGCCGCCGTGGTCGGCGACACGGTGGGCGATCCTTTCAAGGATACTTCCGGACCTTCCATGAACATTCTCATCAAGCTGATGTCGGTCGTGTCTCTGGTCATCGCCCCCTTGCTGGTCCATTGGGTCGGCCTGTTGAGGTGGTAAAAGCTTGAACGGCCGGGAATCCGGCCGTTCAAGCTCCAAAAATCCGAGGGCCGGTCCGACCAAGGGCCGGCCCCTTTCCTTGGCGGTCAAAGTGTCCCTTTCCGTCGGTCTGATCGGACTGCCCAATGTGGGCAAGTCCACCATCTTCAACGCCCTGACCGCCGCCGGGGCCCAGACGGCCAACTATCCCTTCACCACCATCGAACCTAACCAGGGATTCGCCTTCGTCCCGGAACCCCGATTGGACAGGCTGCGCGAATTGATCGGGCCGAAGACGGTCTCCCCGGCCACGATCCGCTTCGTGGACATCGCCGGCCTGGTCAAAGGAGCCAGCCAGGGACAAGGTCTCGGCAACCAGTTCCTGAGCCATATCCGCAATGTGGACGCCGTGGTCCATGTCCTGCGCTGCTTTGATGATCCCAACGTCGTTTACCACGAGACATACATCGACCCGGTCCGGGACGCCGAACTGGTCCAAACCGAACTGGCCCTGGCCGATCTGGAGGTTTTGGAACGTCGTTTGGCCAAGGTCCGCAAACCGGCCCAGGCCGGCGACAAAGAGGCCCAAAAGGCTCTGGCCGCTTATGACCGGTTCATGGCCCAGTTGCAAAGAGGTCAGTCGCCCCTGGCCGGCCCCGAAGAAGAAGAGATCATGGCCGAATTGGGTTTACTTACCGGCAAACCTCAAATCTGGCTGGCCAATGTCAACGAAGCCGAACTCAACCGCCGTGTCTGGCTGCTTGGCCTCGAAACCGCGGCGGCGGCCCAGGGCTTGCCCTTAGTGGTCATCTGCGGGGACCTGGAAGCTGAAATGGTCGAACTGGAACCCAAGGACCGGGCCGAGTTCCTCAGCTCCCTGGGGCAGGAGGAATCCGGACTGGATCGCCTGATCCGCACGGCTTACCGCACCTTGGGGCTTCTGACCTTCTTCACCGTGGTCGGCTCGGAAATAAGGGCCTGGTCGATCCCCCGCGGGACCAAGGCTGTTCAGGCCGCCGGCAAGATTCATTCGGACATGGCTCGTGGTTTCATCGCGGCCGAAGTCATCTCTTTTGAAACATTAGCCGCAGCCGGCTCGATCGGGGCCGCCCGCGAGGCCGGTCTGATCCGCTTGGAAGGGAAGGATTTCGTTCTGACCGATGGTGATGTGGTCACCTTTCGCTTCAATGTCTAACCCCGCCGCCCTCTACCAAATTAAAGATTTATTTGACTATTTGTGAAAAAAAGTGTATTATTTTATTTTATTTGATTTAGAGGGAGGCTTTAATGTTCAAGGTGGGAGACTTGGCTGTTTATCCCGCCCATGGCGTTGGCCGGATTGAAGCCGTTGAAGAAAAAGAGATTTCTGGGCAGACCCAGAGTTTTTATATCATGCGCATTTTGGAAAACGACATGATCATTATGATCCCCACCCAGAATGTGGCGAATGTCGGGTTGCGGGAAGTCATCAAACGCGATCGCGTCAGAGAAATTTACGCCATTTTAAAACAAAAAGACGTGCTCCTGGATTCCCAAAATTGGAACAGACGTTATCGGGAGTACATGGATAAGATCAAAACGGGCTCGGTTTTCGAAGTGGCCGCCGTGCTGAGAGACTTGTCCTTGCTGAAAATGGACAAAGAACTTTCTTTCGGTGAAAGAAAGATGCTGGACATGGCCAAAAGCCTGCTGGTCAAGGAAATATCGGTGGCCAAAAAGCAGGCCGAGACCAAAGTGGAACAAGAAATCATGAAGATATTCAATAATTCCAAGGGCTGAGCCCTGCCGGCCCCCGCCTGGGTCCATTTTCAACTGGTTGTTTTAATTTATCAAATATATTCGTTACTTTAACGACGGCGTCTTCATCAAGGGAAGATTCGCGCTTTTCAGCCGCCCCGCGCGCCCGGATTATAATGAATCGGACTTTTACTTTCCTTGTCCCCGCTTCAGCCGGTGGAGAACGGCTGGATATCTTTTTGGCCGACCAAATCCAGGAAATTTCCCGTTCGCGAATCAAGGTCTTGATTGCTGATGGTTTGGTTCAAATCGAAGGGGTCCGGGCCAAGGCCGGCCAACGCCTCAAATCCGGTCAGAACGTGACCTTGACCGTTCCTCCCGTGAAGCCCCTTGAACTCCTGCCTGATTCTGAAGTGAGGTTCGAGGTTTTATTTCAGGATAACGACTTGATTGTTATCAACAAACCGCCGGGCTTGGTCGTTCACCCGGCCGCCGGTCACCACTCCGGAACCCTGGTTCACGGTCTTTTGGCCCTTTGTCCTGATTTGCTCGAGTCGGGCGGCCAGGCTCGCCCAGGTATAGTTCATAGACTGGATAAAGATACATCGGGAGTGATGGTGGCGGCCAAGAACGACCGGGCCCATCGGAACTTGGTCGATCAATTCAAGGGCGGGGCCGTTCAAAAGGTCTACCTGGCTCTTTGTCGCGGCTGGCCGTCGGTTGATCGGGGCGAGGTGGACGCGCCTATCGGCCGTCATCCCATTAGACGAAAGGAAATGTCCGTCAGGACCCGTTCAGGCCGGCCGGCTTTGACGCGCTGGGAAGTCCTTCGGCGTTTCCGTCCGGGCGTCTCTCTGGTGAAACTTCATCTGCTGACCGGACGGACCCACCAGATTCGGGTCCATCTGGCCTCGATCGGTTTCCCCGTCCTGGGTGACTCGGTTTATGGAGTAAGCGCCGCCGGCTTGAAAGACGGCGGCGGGCCGCTTAAAGGCCTGATCAAAAGGCAGATGCTTCATTCTCAATGCTTGGGCTTCCTTCATCCTCAAACAGGGCGGCAGATGGTTTTTGAGGCGCCCCTTCCGGATGATATGGTTAATATTTTAGAAATATTGGAAAAAAGCGAGGATGATCCGTTTGAAACACGGGAGTTCGATTAAACGCGCTTGCCGGCGGCCGTTTTTATCCTCTGGAGAAGATGGAGGGCCGAAAGAGCGGGCCGAAGCGAATCTGTTTAATTTTATAATAAATTAATTTATTTAGCTGTATTGATCCCGTATGGCTCTTTTGCTTTCTATAAAGTTTCTTGTCCAGGAGAATCAATTCCCTTGACAGCGGGGCGGGCATGGACTAAAATATTTTTGATTAGAAGCCGCGAAGTGAAACTTCACCCTACCTTGGGTTAACTCCTTAACAGTCCAAACACTTCGAAAGCTTAAATTTTTTACTCGGTAATCAGGTGAAATCCGAAAATTCCGCACCGAGCGGAAGATAATAACGACGCCATCAAACCTGAATCAATGATTGGGAGTGGATGCTCCGAAGCTTCTTGCCTGACTGAATCAAATACGATCCCTATCAAACTCCATCGTGCCCTTTGATCAGGGTTCGTCAAGCAGAAAAGTAGCGGTTCTGAAGAGGACAAGCTATTTGGATGTTATATCAATTTATTATAAGGGAAGAAAATAAAAGGTCATGAAAAAGGGAAGCAGTGCGAACATGAATTTAGCTGAGCTCAAACAAAAAAAGATCAGTGAACTTACGTCTTTGGCCAAAGACTTCAATATCGAAGGGGCCACAGGCATGCGTAAGCAGGAGCTGATTTTTGCCCTTTTACAAGCCCAAACGGAAAAGAACGGGCTCGTTTACGGCGGGGGAGTGCTCGAAACCTTGCCTGACGGCTTTGGGTTTCTCCGGGCGCCGGAGTCGAATTATCTGCCGGGGCCGGATGACATTTACGTTTCCCCCAGTCAGATTCGGCGCTTCAACCTCCGCACCGGCGATACCGTGACCGGGCAGATCAGAGGGCCTAAGGATAATGAGCGATATTACGCTCTGCTCAAGGTGGAGAGCTGCAATTTTGAAGACCCGGAGGTGGCCCGGGAAAAAATCCTGTTCGACAATCTTACCCCCTTGTACCCGCAAACCCGAATCAAGCTGGAAACCATCCGGGAAAATTATTCCATGCGGATCATGGACCTGATGACGCCCATCGGCATGGGACAAAGGGGCCTGATTGTTTCGCCGCCTCGAACCGGCAAGACCATGCTCCTCCAAAGCATCGCCAATAGCATAACCACCAATCACAAAAGTATGATCCTGATCGTTCTGCTCATAGACGAACGGCCGGAAGAAGTGACCGACATGCAGCGTTCGGTCAAAGGTGAAGTCATCAGCTCCACCTTTGACGAACCGGCTCAGCGGCACGTCCAGGTGGCCGAAATGGTCATCGAAAAGGCCAAACGCTTGGTGGAGCATAAAAAAGACGTCATTATCCTCCTGGACAGCATCACCCGGCTGGCCCGAGCTTATAATACGGTGGTCCCGCCTTCCGGAAAAATTCTGTCCGGCGGCGTGGACTCCAACGCCCTCCACCGGCCCAAGCGGTTTTTCGGCGCGGCCCGCAACGTGGAGGAAGGCGGCTCCTTGACCATCATCGCCACGGCCCTGATTGATACGGGCAGCCGGATGGATGAAGTCATTTTTGAGGAATTCAAAGGCACGGGCAACATGGAGATTCACTTGGACCGGAAACTTTCGGACAAGCGGGTCTTCCCGGCCATCGACATCAACAAATCCGGGACCAGAAAGGAAGAACTCCTTCTCTCCGAATTCGAACTTAACCGCGTCTTTATTCTCCGCAAGCTCCTGGCCCCCTTGACCCCGGTGGACAGTATGGAATTCCTCCTGGACAAGATGAAAGGCACCAAGAGCAACCAGGAATTCCTCGAATCCATGAGCAGCTGATACTTGGGGCGGCCCGGACCGGCCCTGGGCATCCGCAGGGAAGTCGTGTGTCCGAAGCCCCGAGGAAATCAGGCTGCCGGGAAAAATTGTTGCAAGAAATAGAAAGATCGAATAATATTTAAATTTTATTATGATAATGAAGGAGCCTTTCACGATGAAAGAAGGTATTCACCCCCAATACTTTATAACCAAGGCCACCTGCGCCTGCGGCAATGAATTTGAAACCGGGTCCACGGCCAAAAACATCCGGGTGGAAATCTGTTCGGCCTGCCATCCTTTCTTTACCGGAAAACAGAAACTGGTCGATTCTGCCGGGCGGGTGGAAAGATTCCAGCGGAAATTTGGAGAAGTCGCTTCGAAAGCCGCCGGGAAAAGAAAGAAAGGCCAACCGGATAATTCCAATACAGCCCCCGACTCAGCTCAATAAATAAGCGGAGGTAACGAACTGGCGCTTCGGGTTGACAAGGAACCGGCCGCCGAAAGACTCAACGTGGGCGGTCAAGCGGTGCTCGAAGGGGTGATGATGCGTTCGCCTCGAGCCCTGGCGGTAGCCGTGCGCAAACCCGACGGCCAAGTGGCTCTGAAAGAGACTCCCTGGCGCTCGATTTCCGCCAAGCAAAAATGGCTGGAGCGGCCTTTTCTCCGCGGCGTGGTCGTCCTGATCGAGTCCTTGATCAACGGCGTTCAAGCCCTGACCTTTTCCGCCAATCAGGCTTTGGACGAGGGGGAGGGCCAAGAAATGGGGTCTTGGGCCCTGGCCGGGACCATAACCGCTTCTTTTGGTGTGGGCGTCCTGCTATTTGTCCTTCTACCTCATTATTTGACCATGTTTTTAGGCCGGTTCGGACCTTTGGATTACGGGGTCCGCTCCATAACCTTTCACGCCGTAGACGGTTTTATCAAGCTGGCCGTGTTTATCGCCTATATTTGGGTGATCTCCATGTTCAAGGACATCGCCAGGGTCTTCGAGTATCATGGGGCCGAGCACAAGTCGATATATGCCTATGAATCAGGCCGCGGTCTGACCGTGGAAAACGCCCGCGAATTTTCCAGACTCCATCCCCGATGCGGGACGACTTTTATCCTGGTCGTCCTTATGACCAGCATCCTGGTTTTCGCCATAGTTCTGCCCATCTTCGTCCCCAAGGGCGGCCAGACCGGCTGGGCCGATCACTTGTTCCTGGTCGGGCTCAAGATTCTGTTGCTGTTTCCTTTGGCTGGCCTGGCTTATGAGTTCAACCGCTATGCCAGCCGCCATATGGACCGTCCCCTCCTGAAAGCGGCCATGATGCCGGGCCTCTGGGTTCAATACTTGACTACCCGGGAGCCGTCCGACGACCAGATCGAGATCGCCCTGATCGCTCTGAAAAAGACCCTGGCCATAGAAGCCGCCCAAGGGGCCTCCTGAAACAATATGTTTGAAAGTTTGAGAGAAATAGAGGAGAGGTTCGAGCAGCTCGAAGCCGACTTGGCTCGGCCGGAGGTGCTCAAAGACCAGAAGATTTATCAAAAGACTGCCAGGCAGCACGCCGAGTTGTCCAAGGTGGTCTCGGCCTATCGACGCCTCAATAGACTCCAGACCGAGCGGAAAGACGCCCAAGAACTGAGCCGGGATGCGGACGAGGATATCAGAAACCTGGCCCGGATCGAGACGGAAGAACTGCGGAAAAAAATCGAAGAAATCGAACGGGAACTGAAGTTCCTTCTTTTGCCCAAAGACCCCAATGATGAGAAGAATATCCTGCTCGAAATCAGGGCCGGGACCGGCGGGGAAGAGGCCGCCCTTTTCGCCGCCGATTTATTCCGGATGTACGCCCGATTCGCCGAAGAAAAAGGCTGGCGGGTGGAAGTCTTAAGCTCCCATCCGACCGGGGCCGGAGGCTTCAAGGAAATCATTATGTTGATCGAAGGCGAGCGGGTCTACAGTCGGCTCAAGTACGAGAGCGGAGTCCACCGGGTCCAGCGGGTCCCCACCACCGAATCCCAAGGCCGCATCCATACTTCGGCGGTCACCGTGGCCGTCCTGCCCGAGGCCGAGGACGTGGAAGTGGCCATCAATCCGGACGACCTGAAGATCGACGTCTATCGGTCTTCAGGCCCAGGGGGCCAAAGCGTCAACACCACGGATTCAGCCGTCCGTATCACCCATCTGCCCACCGGACTGGTGGTCACTTGCCAAGATGAAAAATCCCAGCATAAAAACAAGGCCAAGGCGCTCAAAGTCCTGCGGGCCCGCCTGTTGGACATCATGGAGCGAGAGCAGCAGGACAAAATCAGCGAGCAGAGGCGCGGCCAGGTCGGGACCGGGGACAGAAGCGAACGAGTCAGGACCTATAATTTCCCCCAGGGCCGAATAACCGATCATCGCATCGGTTTGACCTTATATCGGCTGAATGAAGTCCTGGAAGGGGACATCCAGGAAATCATCGACGCCCTGGCCGCCCATTACCAGGCGGAAGCCCTGAAGGCTGTTTGACCATTATCGACCGGCCGGAAGACAGATCAAAAGAAGTTTGGACCGTTCTGCGCCTGATTCGTTGGACCAGCGAGTATTTCACTGCCAAGGGGATCGACACTCCCCGCCTGGACGCCGAAGTTCTTCTGGCCGATATGCTGAATTTGAGCCGAGTCCAATTGTACCTTGATTTTGATCGGCCCTTGCAGCCCGATGAACTGGCCGAGTTCAGGGAGCGGGTCCGGCGGCGGGCCGCGCGGGAACCCGTGGCCTATATCACCGGTTCCAAAGAATTTTATTCTCTGGACCTGGAGGTCGGGCCGGCGGTCCTCATTCCCCGGCCGGAAACCGAACTTTTAGTCGAGGCGGCGGTCAGATTCGTCCGGCAGCGCTGGCCGGCCGATCAAAAGCTGCGCCTCCTTGACCTGGGCGTCGGTTCGGGAGCCGTGGCTTTGGCCTTGGCTATGGAACTGACCCAGGCCGAGATTTGGGCGGCGGACCTGTCCGAGGCCGCTCTGGATGTAGCCCGACGCAACGCCCGGCGTCACGGTCTGGAAGGAAGGATCAAGTTCCTCCAGGGCGATCTTTTCGAAGCCCTGGCGGAAGAAGGGATCAGGTTTCATTTGATTACCGCCAATCTGCCGTACGTCCCTCAGGCCGCCTGGGCCGAGATGAGTCCCGAAGCCCGAAATTACGAACCCCGCCTGAGCCTGGATGGAGGCGAAGACGGACTGGCCGTTATCCGGCGGGCGGTAGCTCAGGCCAAGGCGCACCTCGAGCCCGGCGGGTTATTGGTTTTGGAAATCTGGCCGACCCATGGTCAAACGCTGCTGGAACTGGCCGCCCGGCATGGTTATAATCAGGTGGAGATTATCAAGGACCTGGCTGGCAGAGATCGAGCGGCCCTCTTGGTCAAAGAGAAAGGCGAGGAATAGTCGAGGGTGGATAAAATCATTATTGAAGGCGGATACGAACTGAAAGGCGAAGTGACCGTCAGCGGGGCCAAGAATGCGGCCTTGCCCATCATGGCTGCGGCGCTTTTGGCCGAAGGGACGACCCGCCTGGAAAACGTGCCCGAACTGAAAGATATTGCCACCATAGCCGGACTGCTCCGCCATATGGGCGCGCGGGTCGAACTTTGGCCGGGCCGGGCCGAGATCGAAGTGGACCAAGTGGACAATCCTGTGGCCCCCTATGAACTGGTCAAAACCATGCGGGCCTCGGTCCTGGTATTGGGGCCGTTGCTGGCCCGGCACGGCCAGGCCCAGGTCTCTCTGCCCGGCGGCTGCGCCATCGGCCCCCGGCCGATCAACCTGCATCTCAAAGCCCTGGAAGCCATGGGGGCCAAAATCACTCTCGATCATGGCTACGTCAACGCCGAAACCCCGGACGGACTCAAAGGGACCGAGTTTTTCTTCGACCAGCCCACGGTGACCGGAACGGAAAATATAATGATGGCTGCGGTATTGGCCCAAGGCCGGACGATTTTGCGCAATGCGGCCAAGGAGCCGGAAGTCGTGGACCTGGCCGCGGTCTTGAACCGGATGGGGGCGCAGATCAGCGGGGCCGGCGGCGATGTCATCACCATAGACGGGGTGACCTCCCTGAAGGCCACCGACTACAGCATCATGCCTGACCGGATCGAAGCCGGGACCTTCATGGTGGCCGCCGGAATCACTAGGGGCCGGGTGCTTATCAAGGGCGCTTCACCCGGATGTCTGACCGCCGTGACCAAAAAACTGGAACAGGCCGGACTGGTAATCGAAGAAAAAGGTCCGGACCTTATGGTGACCGGCCCTGAACGGATCACCAGCGTTGACCTGAAAACCAAGCCCTATCCCGGCTTCCCCACCGATATGCAAGCCCAGTTCATGGCTTTGATGTGCCTGGCCAACGGCCTCTCCGTCGTGACTGAGACCATTTTCGAAAACCGGTTCATGCACGTGAGCGAGCTGAAGCGCATGGGCGCCGACATCAGGCTCAGCGGCAATACAGCCATCGTCACCGGCGTGCCCTTTCTCTCCGGCGCTCCGGTCATGGCCACCGATCTTAGGGCCAGCGCCTCTCTCATCCTGGGCGGTCTGGCCGCCAAAGGACAAACCGAGGTCTCCCGAGTCTACCACATTGATCGTGGTTACGAACGGATCGAACAAAAACTTTCGGCCCTGGGCGCCCGCATCCGGAGGATCAGAGCCTAGGCTTATCGGTTTGATCCCATAAAACCGGCGGCCGGGGAGACCGGGAACAAGGCCATCGCGGCATGCGCCGCTTAATTCCAGATAAACCGGGAGGGTCGGAATTATGATGATAAATCCGGATTTTATCGCCCCGTGCGGTCTTTATTGCGGAGTCTGCGCCATTTATATCGCCCACCGTGATAATAATGACAAGCTCAAGGAGCGGTTGGTGAATCTTTACCAGGGAAAAGTTCCCGGCAAAGGCAAACTTCCCAACAGCGAAAACCTTTCCATAGACAGTATTAAATGTCGCGGCTGCTTGTCTGATGAACTGTTTATGCACTGCCGGCAGTGTGAAATCAGGGACTGCACCAAAGAGAAAGGTTACACCGGATGTCATCAATGCGATGATTTTCCTTGCCGGTATATTGAAAATTTTCCCATGGCTGTCGGCAAAAAGGTTATTTTGCGGGCTGTTCCGTATTGGCGGGAGGTTGGCACTGAAAAATGGATTCAAGATGAAGAATCCCGCTATATTTGTCCGGAATGCGGCCATAAACTTTTCCGGGGCGTTGTTAAATGTAATCAATGTAAAGCGGAGTTGGACCTGGACTAGTTTTTTGTTGTAAACGGTCCAAATTCACCTGGCGAGCCGATTGCGATATTGGTTAGGGTCTTAATTTGTTTTGTTTCCGACGGGTGTAAAAATAATTTACCCCGAAAAATGTGTTCATCCTCGTTCCCAGGGGGGTGGCCCCGGCAACTCGTTGCCGGGGCGCCGCAGGCGCAAGAGGCCTATTGGTTCTCGCTCCCAGGCTCGGCCAGCTTATTTGAGGGAATAGTTGACAACGCAAAAGGCTCAACAACCGAATGAACTTGACAGGGTGGCTGAAATGGCCTAAATTTCCTTTTCGTGTGTTTTAAAGAAGTTACGTCGGCATTGTCCGAATAAGGCCCGGGAAAAACAAGGAAAAATCGCCTGGGGCCTCGACGTTTGCACCAGCGGGTTTGGGTTGGCGGAATAAAGATGTCCATCGACAAACGGCTTAAAGCCATACGGAATATCGGCATCATCGCCCATATCGACGCCGGCAAGACCACCCTGACCGAACGTATTTTGTATTACACCGGTCGGACTTATAAGATGGGCGAAGTCCATGACGGTGAAGCGACCATGGATTGGATGCCGGAAGAACAGGAACGTGGCATCACCATCACCTCGGCCGCCACCAGTTGTCAGTGGAAAGGGACGACGATCAACGTCATCGACACGCCCGGTCACGTTGATTTTACCATTGAAGTCGAGAGAAGTCTGCGGGTGCTCGACGGGGCCATCGGCGTCTTTTGCGCCGTGGGCGGCGTCGAGCCCCAATCCGAGACTGTTTGGCACCAAGCCGACCGGTACCGGGTGCCCAAGATCGCTTTCGTCAACAAAATGGACCGGGTCGGTGCGGACTTTGCCAATGTTTTAAGTATGATGAAAGAGAGGCTTGGGGCCAGGCCCCTGGTCATCCAGCTTCCCTGGGGCAGCGAAGACAATTTTCGAGGCGTAATCGACCTGATCCGCATGCGGCTTTTGATCTGGGATGAAACGAGTCTGGGGGCCAAAATGGAAGAACAGGACATCCCCCCCGACCTCCTGGCCGAAGTCGAACAGGCCCGGGAAACCCTTTTGGAAACCCTGGCCGAATATGACGACGCCCTGATGGAAGCTTATCTGAATGAGGAAGAAATCCCCGCCTCCCGGCTTGTGGCGGTCATCCGTCAGGCCACTATCAATTTGAAGCTGGTTCCGGTCTTTTGCGGGGCCGCTTTGCGCAACCGGGGCGTTCAGCCCCTCCTGGACGGCATCGTCGACTTTCTGCCTTCACCTCTGGAAGTGCTGCCGGTTCAAGGTCGGTTGCCCGAAACCGGCGAACCGGCCAGCCGGCCGCCGACCGAGAAAGCCCCTCTGGCCGCCCTGGCCTTTAAGGTGGCTATGGATCAAGGCCGTAAACTCACTTACGTCCGGATATACTCGGGCCGAATGAAGACCGGGACTGAAGTCCTCAACGTCCGGACCGGCCAAAAAGAAAAGATAGCCCGAATCTTGCGCATGCACGCCAACAAAAGGGAGCGAATAGACGAGGCCTTGGCCGGGGACATCGTCGGGGTCATCGGGCTGAAATCGGTCACCACCGGGGACACCCTGACCGTCCCGGACCAGCCGGTCATCCTGGAGTCCATTGAGGTGTCCGAGCCGGTGATCAACGTGGCCGTCGAACCCAAGGTTTCGTCGGACCAGGACAAGATCATGAGCGTCCTGGCCAAACTGGCGGAAGAAGACCCGACTTTCCGCTTTCATCTGGACGAAGACACCGGCCAGACCATCATTTCCGGCATGGGCGAACTTCACCTCGACGTCCTGGTCCACCGGCTCCATCGAGAATTCTCGGTCGACTTGAACGTGGGCCGGCCTCAAGTCGTGTACCGGGAAACCATCACCCAAGAAGTCGAAGCCCAAGGCCGTTTTGACCGGGAATTGGGTGGCGCCCCCCACTTCGCTGTAGTCGGGCTCCGGCTCCGGCCGCTCAAAAGAGGTTCGGGGGTGCGTTTCTATCATGGTCTTGACGGAGATGTTTTACCGGAGAACTTTGTCCGGGCGGTGGAACAGGCCGTTCATGAAGCCGCGGCCAGCGGTGTAATTCTAGGCTACCCGGTGACAGACGTGGGGGCGACCCTTTTTGAGGCCCAATTCAAGGAAGACGTGTCTACCGAATCGGATTTCCGGGTGGCCGCCAGCCAGGCTTTTCGGGAAGGACTGCAAAAAGCCGGGCCGGTTTTGCTCGAACCTATGATGAAAGTGGAAATTATCTGTCCGGACGAATTCATCGGCGAGGTCATCGGCGACTTGAACACCCGTCTGGGTAAAATCGAGAACATCGCCGCCCGCAAAACGGTCAAAATTATTTCCGGCCTGGTCCCTCTCGCCCAGATGTTCGGCTATTCCACGGCCCTGCGCTCGGCCACCCAGGGCCGCGGCACCTACACCATGCAGTTCTCCCACTACGACCTGGTTGAAAGGAAAAAATAACCGGGCGTCTCCCGTCCCTTACAACAGTTGTTCCTCGACCTCGATTTCCGCTTGGGCCTTGAGGGCCTCCAGCCATTGTTGGAGATATAATTGGCCCTTGCCGGCTTCTAATCTTTTCTTTATTTCTTCCCGGCTATCTTCGAATTCCTTTTCCGGAGCCGGTTGACGCTCTTTAAGGCGAATGACGTAATAACCCTCTTCGCCCTGGTATGGTTCCGGCCCGACTTGGCCCGGATCAGTCAGGGCGAAAGCCGCCTTTTTCAAGGGTAAAACCGGGCCGATTTTCGGGACCGCTTCGCCTCGGGTGAAGGGGCCGGTGGTCTCGACGGTCAGGCCGTGCTTTGCGACCGCGCCTTCCCAGCCGTCCTGGTCCTGCAATCCGGAGAGAAAATTCAAACCCGCCTGCCGGGCCATTTCCAAGGCCTTTTCCCCGGTCAGGTCGCCTTCAACCGCACCACGAACCTCTTCGAGTTTCGGCAAGTAGGAATCTTTGCGGGCCAGACACTTCAACAAGACATACCGGCCGCCCTCCAGATCGACCAAAGGGCCTATTTCATTAGATTTAAGAGTCAAAGCCACCTCATTGAACTTGGGCGGCAAATCCTGGTCGATCAGGGAGGTGTTGGCCGAGAAAAATTCGGTGGTTTGGAGGCTTCGGCCGAACTTTTCGGCCACGGCCTTTAAATCACCGGTCAACCCCAGTTGTTCATAAGCCTCGGCGGCCTGGTCCGCGGCCATTTCCCTGGTTCTTTCCTGGATAATCTTTTCCCGAATCTCATCCTTGGCCTCTTCAAAGGTCCGGGTCCTGGCCGGCCGCCGGTCCTCGAGCTTAATGAGGTGAAGCCCAAAATCGGTTCGGACCAGATCGCTGACCTGCCCCTTTTCCAATTTAAAGGCTGCTTCGGCGAACGGCTCGATCATCTGATCCCTGGCCAGCCAGCCCAGGTCCCCGCCGTTCTTGGCCGTGGGGCCTTCGGAGTATTTCTGGGCCAGTTCGGCGAAATCTTCGCCTTTCAAAGCCAGTTGTCGGACCGTTTCCGCCTTGGACCTGACCAAAGCCGCTTCTTCCGGTGAAACGTCGGGGTCGATCCGGAAAAGGATGTGGCGGACCTTGATCTTTTCCGGTTCACGATAGCTGTCCAGGTTCAACTCGTAATACTCGGCCAGTTCGTCCTCGCTGATCTTGAGCTTGTCTTCAAAATCCTTAGGGCTGAACAGCAGATAAGCCGCCTTGACTTGAAGAGGCACCCGGTATTTTTCCCTGTTTTTTTCAAAAAATTCCGCCAGTTCTTCTTCAGTGAACTTCACTTTCTCTTGAAAGTCCTTGAGGGAGAACAGGACATATTCCAAATTGACCTTGTCGTTGGTTAAATGATAAAAATCTTTGACCTCCTGAGGCGAAACCCTGGCCAGGCCGGAGACCAGGCGGATGATCTTCCGGGTCAGCAGCTCCCGGCGGACCAGTCGTTCATAGTCCTCGGGAGTGTATCTATATCTGGCCAGCATATTGCGGTACCGCTCCGGATGGAAAACGCCGTCGACTTGAAAGGCCGGGGTCCGAGCGATTCTGGCCTGGAGCTCTTCGTTGGTCACCGCTAGGCCCATGGCCCGGGCCTGCTGAAACATAAGCCGCTCATTGATCAATCTTTCCAGGGCTTGTTTTTTCAAGTCCAGGGTTTGAAGCAATTCCTCGTCCAGATAATCGCCGTACTGGGCCCGGGCCATCTCCAGAAGCTGACGGTAGGTCTCTTCAAAATCGGCTATGGGAATGGTTTCACCGTTGACTTCGGCCGCCTTGGTCAACTCTTGGTGACGAAAGGTGCCGGCCCCCCAAAAAATGAAAACGATGACAATGGCCGCAATGATGATGTTGATGATCCAACTTTTGGCGTGCCGCCGCATCAGGTCGAGCATAAATCTATCCTTGTTTCCGTCGTTTTGGCTTTCGAGCGTCCCCGGTTTGAGCCGGAAACGCTTCGTGAACTAATAATACAGTTGCCGGGGAAAAGCAAGTGAAGGGTCAAGTAAAACTATTGCCGGAATTTCTCTCATCTTGCGTTAAAACCGTTGAAGGAACATCTACAGTGACGTCCCGTCCCGTGGGCAATGGTTCCGGACCGCGTGGTCAAAACGTATCTGTTTGAGCTGGATATTGAATTATTCTTCGGCTAGCTGACGGCCACCCGGAAACCCACATCGTGATCCCGGTGGACGGGCAGATGCCAATCCCGAAAACCGCACTGGCAGAAATAGGCGTCGGAAAGCCAGCTTCCGCCGCGGACGACCCGGGGGGCCGGTCCTTCCGGGTCTTCACGTCCGTCGTCGGCCCGGTAAGGATAGAGCTTTTCCCGGCTGCTGGTCCACTCCCAGACCAGGCCGTGCAGGTCGAACAGGCCGAACTTGTTGGGTCTTTTCTGGCCGACCGGATGAGGCTGGAACCTAGCGTTGGCCTCGAACCAAGCGTAATGGTCCAGCCTGGAGGCCCGGCCTTCGAAACAGTACTCGCCCCGGCTGCCGGCCCGGCAGCAGAACTCCCACTCGGCTTCGGTGGGCAAACGGTGGGCGTCGGTGTTCATAAAATCGTTGAGGCGCTGGATGAACTCCTGGGCCTCATACCAGTTGACTGTTTCCATGGGAAAATCCCAGCCGCCCTTGAACGAGGCCTTGTTCAGGCCCATGATCCTGGTCCATTGGCCCTGGGTGACCGGATAACGTCCCATGTAGAAGGGTTTTATCTTGACCACGTGCTTCGGAGCGAAATCATACCGGGAAAAATCCTTTTCTCCGGCCAGTTCCCGGACCCTGCGCTCGACCGAGGCCAGATCGTAAGGATCGTCCACCAAATCGTCCTTGCCCATAATGAACTCGCCGCCCGGCACCAGAATGAATTCCATGCCGATCTTGTTGACCAGTTTTTTCTTTAAAGGCTTTTCGTCCATTTTGATCTAGGCCCACCACTTATGCCTAACCAGAGGCCAAACCGGTTTATTGACCCCGGCAACTTGGGATTTCCGCAGCCTGAGTCGGCCGTTTTTTTGTAGCCTGTTCGGAACCCAGACGGCTAGAGGGCTTTTTTCAAGTCTTCCGCGGCTTGGGCTATCACGGCCGGGTCACCCGGCACCATCTCCCAGTCCGACAAAGCCAGTCCGTCATTGTCCCAACGGGGGATCAGGTGCATGTGATAATGGGGAATGATCTGGCAGGCCGCCTTGCCGTTGGCCTGGATGACGCTCAGTCCGTCGGCCTTGAGCCCCTGCATGGCCGCCCGGCCCAGGCGTTTGGACAAAGCGATCAGGCCTTGCAGAAGTTCATCGGGCATCTCGACCAAGGTCTGGTGATGCTCCTTGGGGATCAGGAGGCAATGCCCGCGGGACTGAGGATTAATGTCCATGAAGGCCAGAAAACGGTCGTCTTCGTAAACCTTGGCGGCCGGAATTTGACCGGCGACAATCTTGCAAAAGATGCAGTCAGTCATAGAATCCCTCTCTGGTTTGATTTTGGGGCGGCTAATGCAACGCCGGGATAATATTTTCTTTTTCTTCGTGGAATATTTCGGTCACCAAACCCGCGGCCAAGTGACGCGCTTCTTCAGGCGGCGGCAATTGCGGCCAGGGGCGGAGGCCGTCGGCCTGGGGAGCCAAGGGTTTAAAGGCCATACTTTTTTCCAAGGCCTCCACTCCTTCCGCCTCACAGCTCCCGGCCAAAAATTTCTTTTTAGTCACTAGGTCAATATCCATGCTTTTGAGGAAGCTGATGATGGTGATGATGTCGTGATTATTATTAAAATTCTTGATATCCTGGTTAATCTCTTCGGCCAGGGCCAGGACTGCTTCGGCAGCCTGTCTGGCTTCTTCGGCTTTCTGGTGCAAAAGGGCGTAAGTCTGGAAAGTCAGTTTAAGGTATTTGCCTTTGTTGGTGAATCCTTTGGGACTCAAACCTACCGGGCAAGCGGGCGGGCGTCTTTGGGCATTGGCCGGTCCCAGCCGGGCCAGCGGAGACTGCCGGAAGCCTAAACATTGGAAAAATTTTTGAAAATTCTCAGGAGTCACCAGCAGGCAAGCCAAATCGTCCCGCGCCTTTTGCACTTCAGCTTCAAGGGCCCGATATTTATCCAACGCCTCCCGGTATTCTTCGATCTCTTCTTCGAGGATAAGTCTCTCGTGGAGGTAATTGTTGACTACCTCTTCTTTGACTTGGTAGCTCAAGGAGTTGAGAAAATCATCGTTCATAGCAGATATGAAGTCCACCTTGATTTACTCACCAAATTTAAGGGATGACCGGTCGATTGTCAATCGGAGACTGTTTGCGGCGGTAATCCATCAGTGATGGTCTGGATTCCCGCTTGCGCGGGAATGAAGTTGATAACTATACGTCATTACTGCGAAAGCAGGAATCCACCTCGGTCCTCCGGGCTGAAACCAGAGTGGAATGACCTTATTCCTTGATATGGTTGCTTGAGGGGCCTGGATTATTTTTTCGGGCGAATGGGTTGGAGACTGGTTAATTTGAGTCTTTGGCGTGCCACTTCTCAAAATATGAATAACCGGATTTAGGCGTCTGAGGCCATGGGGGGCGAGCCGGCGCTGGTTGTCCAGAACCGTTTGTAATAAGCCAGGATCAGACAGGTCATAGGCAGGGCGATGAGCAAGCCCAGGATGCCCAGGAATTTTCCCCAAATGGATAAGGAAAGCAGAATCATGGCCGGACTGAGACCGGTAACGTCGCCCATGATCTTGGGGACCAGGAATCCGTCCTGAATGGCCTGGACCACAGCGAAGACCAGGCAGGTCAGACCCATGGCCGCCCAGATGCTGGTCCCGCTTTCCAGGGCCTGGATCGTAGCCAGGAAGAGGGCGGGCGGTATGGCGATGATCTGCAGATAGGGGACCATGTTCAAAAGCCCTGTAAACAATCCGAGCAAAAGGCCCAGGGGCAGGCCGATGATGGTGAAACCCAGAGCCAGGAGGATGCCGACTATCGAGGCCACCGCAGCCTGGGCCCTGAAGTAGCGCCGCATGGCCGCGTCGAACTCTTCAATAAAGGTCACCACTCCTTCCCGGTGGGCCGGCGGGATCAGGTCGGTCCATTCATCTTTGACCTTCTGGTAATCCAGGAGCAGAAAAATCAGATAGAGACCGATCAGGGCCAGACCGAACAGGCCCATAATGAAGGTGGCCGTGCCGGTGATGACCCCCCAAACGCCGGGCAGGACTTTCTGACCTATTTTTTCAACAATCTTCCAGAAGTTTTCCGTCTGGAAAAAGGCCCGGATTTCCTCTCTGGAGGCGTAGTCCTTGATGGTATTCCAAAGGTCCGGCGGCAGACGCCGGGAAGCCCGATCGGCGATTTGGGAGTCATCCACCACCTTTGACAACACCCGACCCATTTGACCGATTTCCTCAACAATTAAAGGAACAACCAACCAAGTCAGGAGAACCGCCAAGACAATAATGGTCAACAGGCCGAGGATAACGGCGGGCAGGCGCCGGGGCACCTTTTTTTGAATCAGAAGAACCAGGGGGTTGATCAAGTAGGCCAAAAGAAAAGCCACGGCGAAAGGAATAAGCACATCGCTTAAGTATTTGAGGACCCAGATAAGTCCGAAGAGAAGCGCCGCGCCCAAGCTCAAGCTGACCAGGCGGCTGAAAGCATAGGGTTTTTCGTTTTTACCCATCAGCCGTATAACTATAAGGTCCGATTAAATAAAACGTCAAATCCTCACCCTGGGCCAGCGTTTGGTCTGAGCCCGAACTGATTAGCCAAGCTCATCAAGCCGCCCGCCCGAATCTTCGCATGGCCTTCAAGGTCAGCTCGTCGAAAAGATCAGGAGATAGAGGTTCGATATTTCGAAAATCAGGGTCCAAAGCGTTTTCCGGATGGAAATTTTGAAGTGTCCATTCCGAGGCCCAGGTCAGTTGGTCGGCCAGTTCGAGGATGTCTTCCTCGGAATGCAGTCCAGGGACAACGGTGGTCCTCAAGGTGTAAGGGATGCCGCCGCAACGGAGCAGCTCCAGGCTTTCCATGATTCGAGACAGAAAGCCAGGCCGGCCGGCGGCCCTAGCGTAACATGCTTCATTCAAAGTTGATTTGACGTCCATGGCGACGTGGTCGAGGAGACCGGTTTTCAATAATCGTTTCAGGACATCGGGCCGGCTGCCGTTGGTGTCCAGTTTGACCTTGAAACCCAGGCTTCTAATTTCCAGGATCAAATCTTCGAGACCTGGGCCGAGGGTCGGCTCGCCGCCGCTGACGACTACTCCGTCCACCCAGCCTTTGAATTTGGTCAAACGCGTCCTGACCTCCGGCCAAGGGACAGTGGGATAGTCGCCGGGATTGAGCACTAAGCCGTGGTTGTGGCAGAAAGGGCACCGGAAATTGCATCGGGCCAAAAAAATGACGGCAGCCACCTGACCGGGCCAATCCAGGAAAGAGGTCTCCAAAAAGCCCTTTATTTCATATTGGGGAGGCGGGGTCATTTTTTCTGCTGGTTTAAAGGCCGGTTTTTCAGGCTGCTTCAGTCTGCCCGACTTCCCTGGCGTATTGTTTTAAAAAGCGGCGGATCGGCACTTCATGATCGAGATGGCTGCCGTCGTCCAGGACCAGGATAGGCAATTTACCCTGCTCGACCAGGTCCACCAGTTCGTGCCAGGCCAGATGAGCCAGGACCTTGTAATCGTCAGGGGTGATTTTTTCAACCTTTATGCCCAATTCTTTCAGGTTGAACCGCTCTTTGATCCTTTGGCACTTGATACAGCCGTCCTTGGTGAACAGAGTCATGCCTTCAACCTCCTTTTCGGTCCCTACACTTCAGCCTAGGCCGCGGCCGACTGAGCCGAAGCCGCCCCTTGGGGAAAATAAGGTTCGTTGCGGAATCGATCCCGCAATTCACCCAGTTTGCCCTTGTTCCAAGAAGAAAGCTTGGTAAAATAACCGGTTATGCGGGTGATGCCTTCCACGTCGGTCGATTGGCAGTAAAGGCATGTCTCCCGCAGACCCCTGGCCGTGCGGCCGCAGCTCCGGCAGGTGGTGAATTCCGGCGAAAAGGCCACCTGATCGTTCTGGGTCCACCGAAAGGTCTTTTCGACAAAGTTGGCCAAGGACTCGGCTGAAGGCCTCTTTTCCCCCAGCCAGATGTGGGTGATGGCCCCGGCTTCGATCAGGGGATGAAACAGCCCTTCCAGCTTGACCCGCTCGATGGGATTGACTTCGGCGCCTATGTTGAACAGGGTCGAATTGGTGTAGTAAATCTCGTTCCGGGACAAATCGCCCTTGACCACCTTGACGGCCTGGTCCGGATAACGTTCCACATCCAATTTGGCGAACCGATAGGCCGTGCTTTCGGCCGGCGTCTGTTCCAGGACAAAATTCATCCCGTGCTTGGCCCGGAATTTATCGGCCAGCGTCTTCATGTAGGCGATGACCTCCAGGCCGAAGCGGATGGCCTCATCTGTTTCATGGAGTTCGCAGCCGGTGTGATACTGGACCATCTCGTTGAGCCCGACCATACCGACCAGATAACTGGCTCTTTTAAGGCGCAAATAAGCCTCGCCGTCCCGGTTCATTCCCAACAGGGCCAAGGGGCCTCTTTCGCCCTGCTCGAGCAGACGCTCGATAAAGGCCTTTTTCTGGAGATGGGCTCGGACAGCCAGCTCGAACTTTTCCTTGATCAAACTCATCAATCTGCCGTTATCCCCTTCGGCCAGGTAAGCCAGGCGGGGCAGATTGATAGTCACGTTCTGCAGGGCGGTATAGCGCATGCGCCACGGGGTCTTGGCGTCCTCCAAGTCGCTTTTTTCCAGCTTGAAAGAGAGCCGGCAGCATTCCGAGACCTTGGCCGTTCCGCCCCGGTCGAAGACGAAATAGGTGTTGCCCTTCTCCGCCGCCACCTGGCAGATCAGGTGCAGAAATTCCCGGTGCCCCTCCGTCTGGAAGAACTTTTCCGTAATATGGACCAGAGGTTTGGGGAAAAAGAAGGGCCGGCCCGAGGCGTCGCCTTCGAGGTAAACCTCAAAGAGGGCCCAAAGAAAACGCTGGGCCTCTTTCTCGAAGTCGGCGTAGGTCAAATAGGGTTTTTCGGCCCGCCCGGCCTGGTCCGAGTTGTCCACGTATTGACCGCCGGGACCGACGGCCGGCACGTCGGCGAAGTGTTTGGGCACTTCCCAATACAGATTGATGTCGGAAAAGATGGCCTGGCCGCCCCGGGCCACGGCTTGTTGCGAAAATTCGAAGATGAGCATCTGGGCCAACTGCTTAACCCGCTGGTCGTCCAGATCGACCAGGTAGGGGGCGAAGAAAAGATTGACCGCGTCCCAGCCGATGGCTCCGGCGAAATTGGATTGCAGGGCCGCGGCGAACTTGACCATGTGGGCCAAAAGCACCTCGGGATGGCGGGCCGGCTTGGCCAGCGACAGGGCGTTGGGCAGAGACAAGCCGTACTTTTTGATATATTCCAGAGATTGACCGGAACAATACGGACGGTCGATAAAGCCCAGGTCGTGAAGATGCAGGTCGCCCCTCATATGGGCGTCCCCGATATCCTGATCGAAGACGTTGAGAAAGGCGAATTCCTTCTTGATGTGCTCGGCCAAGGTCAGGTTGGTCGCTTCCGGCCCGTGGGGGATGTTGGCGTTCTCCTTGTTCTGCTGGAGAATCAACTGCTCGACGTCGTAAATAGGCATGCCCAGCCGGGTGTGCATCCGCCGGATGTCCTCCAGCCCGTGTTCCAAAAGCTTGGCGTTGACCAGCTCGCGGATGAGCGGGGCCGAGACGAATTTTATCTTAGTCTGGCGGACAAAATCCTCGACCTCCATGCCGATGGTTTCGGCCGTGCCGGGATCGACCGTGGTCTCCCTGAGCAGGGCGTCGACGATGCGCTGCCGGTTCCAGCCCTGGAGGTCTTCGTCCGAAGAACGGACGAAAAGGGCCATATCAGTGGCATCTGGTCCCAGCGGACGCAACCTGGTCACTTTTAGATTCTGAAGACTGGTCATAATCGAACACCCTTTGCTCTGAGTCTCAAACCGGACCCGTCGGTGCGAGAAATTTAGATTTTAGGACTATTAAAAAGAACTTAGGAAAATGGAGCCCTCTCCCCCGACTTTAATTTATTATCCCCTATATTGCGTTTCCTAAATTTAAGGCTACTATATTTAGTGGGAGGTGGCTTGTCAAGGATTTTTTCACCTAACCGTCCCGAAATATCCGCCGAAAATCTGGATTTTTAATTATTTTAATTTGTTATAAATAAAACAAATTTATACTTTATTCGATAGAAATAGTTCTAAAATATATACCGAAAGCCGATATTCCCCTTCTTGTTCCCAGGCTCCGCCTGGGAACACCCTGTCTTTGAGGCTCCGCCTCATTGAAGGTTAACGAGGACCCTGGCCCGACCTTGGCCCAGTTGCGGCGGGGGACCAAACATCAAAATAAGCAGGCAGAGCCTGTTGGGCAGTGCGCTCCCAGGCGGCGCCTGGACAGAGAACTAACCTAAACAACATCGCAATTGGCTCCTAGGCGGGCTTTATTGGGTTGAATACAAGTCAGGCCGCCGGGAGGGCAGAAAAAAGCCCATTTTACTTTCCCGGACCGCGGCCAGGTCGGCGGCCGGGAGGTCGGCTCGGACAATCGTTTCGTGTTCACCTGACCACTGAGCCAGAACCTGGCCTTTGGGGCCGAGGATCAGAGCGGCGCCGGCGAAAGTCAGCCCTTGGCCGTTGTCCCCGGCCGGGTTGCAGGCCAGGAGAAAGACGCTGTTGTCATAAGCCCGGGCCGGCAGATATCGGAGCCAGCGTTCGAGCTTGTCCTGAGGGTCTTCCCGGGGAGAGGCGTGGGGGACGAGGATGACTTCGGCCCCCTGGAGGGCTTGGGCCAGGCTGATTTCTGGAAAGTGGCCTTCGTAGCAGAGCTGGACTCCGTACGTGACGCCGTCATATTCCCAGACGGCCAGTTTGTCGCCGGGTTGGAAGAGGTCTTTCTCCGTGAGCCCAAGGTGGGTCTTGCGGTGGGTGCCGATCAGCCCTTGGGGGCCGACCATGACCTGGGTCAGCCAGCAGTTGTTGCCCCGGCCGGCTTCTACCAGGCCGGCGGCGATGACCAGGCCGGCTTCACGAGCCAAGATGGCCAGGGCTTCGGTCAAAGGTCCGGGCACGGGTTCAGCCCAAGCCCGCATGGACTGCCGGACGGTGTAGCCGGTCAGGGAGGCTTCGGGAAAGAGGACCAGTTCCGCCCCCAGGTCCGCGGCCTGAAAGACCAGCCGCCTGGTCCTGTCCAGGTTGCCCTTTTTGTCGCCGACGATGGAGCGCATCACGGCCGCGGCCGCCCGGAGATCGCGCATGTTTTATCCTTAGTTTGTTTTTAATCCTCGGTTCGAAGTTTATTCTAGTTTTCCCTTCAAAGACAATATCAGATTTTTCAGGACCGGACCCAAGCAGTTGGCTGACCAGCTTGGAAGTTCTTTGACCCTGGACCAAACCTCTGGTCCGCTTTGTAAAAGCCGGGCTTGTCATTAAATTACGAAATCTATTTTCCGATAATTACCCATAGAGGAAATTTGTCTTCCGAAAACGTTTTTCCCTGAAAATTCCTCTTATTATTTTTCAGTTGCCCCGGTCGGCTCAAATTATTCGTGGAAAATGGGAAACAGTTCTTCCGCCTCCAGGAGCATCCTGACAAAAATAAATAATAATATTAAACAATTATTTGTAAAGCCCAGTGGCTGGCTTTTTGCACCAAATTTCACAGAGTCTTAGGCCATGTAGGAAAAAGTCCTAAATGGAAGCTTTGTCTCGATCCAGACTTTTGATTGACTGACATCTGAACCTTTTAAGCGGCACTGGCCCTCATTAAACGAATTGGCCCAAGCCCCTAACCTGGTCAGAGTAGACGCCTCGAAAGCTGTCCCATCCGGACAGCCCTTCAGCCTTTCCCTGATAAAGATTAACCGAAACCAAGCCAATGATCTAAGGAACCGGAACAAGGTTCACGAAATGAACCTCGGACCCGGCCTCGGGGTGAGGCCGCCTTCGCCGCCAAGGCTCGGGTTCGGGGAAGCCGGACTGACTTAAACAAATTTTGACACGTCCCGGCTGGTGAAGCTGGACGTCTGGATTGATCGGCGAGGGAACGAGATGTTTTTAAAGAACAAAATGGTGCAACTGATCATGGGCTTAGCTTTGGGGGCGGCGGTGCTGCTCCTGCCCCGCCCGGAAGGAAGCAGATTTGAGATCATCGGGGACCCGGAGCGGAAGTTGGCCGCCCAGGTGCAAGGTGATTTTCAGATGGTCCAGACCAAGGAGGAGAAGACCAAGGTGTATGTTTTGGAGGCCAAATCGCCCGGGCGGCTGGAATCTCCGGGGGTCCGGCTGGTCGAAACGGCGGAAGGACTGGGACTCAAGGGGATCAAGATCGATTACATCGACGGTCTTTCTCCTCCAGCCCATCGTTTTCTGGCCGTCTTGATCTTTCTGGTGTTCATGTTCGTTTTCGAACCGATTCCCTTGGAAGTGACCGCCCTGTGCATCGGGGTCCTGCTGGTCATGACCGGGGTCAGCGACGTCAAAAGCGCCTGGGCCGCCTATATGCATCCGGTGGTGCTGTTCATCATGTGCTGTCTGATTTTCGCCATCGCTCTGGACAAAGCCGGTCTGACCAAGCGGATGGGGCACTTTATCGCCCGCAAGGCCGGGGACAGCGTGACCAAGTTCACCTTCATCATCGCTTGCGGCCTGGGTTTGGCTTCGACCGTCATGCACGACGCCGCGGCCACGGCCATCGCCCTGGCCGCCATGCTCCCCATGATGCGGGCGGCCGGTATACAGCCGCACACCAACACGGCCAAGTTCATGATGCTCTCCCTGCCCTTCGCCTGTTCCTGCGGGGGCATGGGCACTTTGATCGGCGGGGGCCGGTGCATGGTCTCGGCGGCCTTTCTCAAGGAATTCACCGGAATTGAAATAACTTTCTTGGACTGGGCCATCTTCGCTATGCCCGCGGCTATGGTCACCGTCCCGGCCGCCGTGGCCGCCGTCTATTTCCTCTACCGGCCTGACCCCAACATCAAACTGCCCAAGTTCGACCAGACCTTGGGGCCTTGGAGCGCCCTGGAGAAAAAGACCATCATCATTCTGGGCGCGGTTTTCGCGGCTTGGTTGACCAAGAGCCTGCACGGTTTGGACTATTCGGTCACCGGTCCCTTGGGGGTGGCCCTTCTGGTCCTGGCTAGGGTCCTGGAGTGGGAAGACATCCACAGCCATCTGGAATGGGGGACGGCCCTGTTCATTTTCGGCGGGGGTTTGGCCTTAGGGCTGGCCATGGAGTCTTCGGGCACGGCCCGCTATTTCGCCCATCTTTTCTTCCCTTATGTCCACGGGGGAGGCTGGCTGCTGTTGTTCGTCGGCATCGGGGTCTTCGGGGCCCTGGTCACCAACGTCATGGCCAACGTGGCCGCAGCGGCTCTGGTGATGCCCATCGCCTTGCCCTTGGCCAAACTGGAAGGAGTCGACCCCAGGATCATCGCCCTGTGCCTGGGCATGGCCACGTCTTTCGCCATGCTCCTGGTCATCGGCTGCCCGCCTAACGCCATCGCCTATTCCTACCGCCAGTTCAAGTCCTTTGATTTGACTAAGGCGGGCTTGGTGGCCGTGCCCGTGCTTTTGGGGCTGCTGATCCTGGTGGCTGCGGTCTGGTGGCGAATTTTGGGACTGGTTTAAATGAATTCGGTCTGGAGGCTGATAAAAAAATAAACGATTGAGGTGGATAAATGGAAAAAATCAAGGTGTTGATGGTCGATGACGAGGAACAGTTTCGAGAGACCACGGCCAAGATTCTGACCCGCCGGGGCTACCAGACCACTGTGGCCGGCAGCGGGCCGGAAGCGATCGCTGTTTTGAAAAAGACGCCCCAGGACGTGGTGGTTTTGGACATCAGGATGCCGGGCATGAGCGGGGAGGAGGCTTTGGCCGAGATCAGGAAGATCGACCCTAAGGTCCAGGTGATCATGCTGACCGGCCATGGCGGGATCGATTCGGCCCGGGAGTCCCTGAAGCACGGAGCCTTCGATTATTTGACCAAGCCCTGCGACCTGGATCGGCTGACGGCCCGGATCAACGACGCCTTCACCGCGGCCCAAAAGGGCAAGCGGGTGGAAAAGAAGGCCCGGGACATCATGATCCCCCTGGAGGACTACACCACGGTCGGTCCTGAGGCCTCGGTCAAGGAAGGGATCGAAAAGCTGCGGCAGTCATTCGAGGGATTGGTTTCGACCAGCCGGCTCATGCAGACCGGACACCGGTCCATTCTGGTCCTGGACCAGAATGGGACATTGGTCGGGGTCTTGAGCATCATGGACCTGATCGCGGCCCTGCGTCCGGCCTACCTGTCGGCCCCCAAGCCGTCCATGGCCGACATGGTCGAGTTTTCGGCCATGTTCTGGTCCGGACTTTTCACCAGCCAGGCCAAAGCAGCGGCCCAGAAGAAGGTCGAGGACATCATGTCCCCGGCCCCGCCGAGCGTGGATGAAGAGGCCAACCTGATGGAGATCGCCAACCTCCTGTACGAGAAGGAGTGCCGACGCCTGGTCGTGGTCAGGAAGGGCAAGGTGATCGGCGTGGTCCGAGAGCAGGAGATATTTTTCGAAGCGGCCAATATTATCCTGGAAACATGAACCGTGACCGGACCGGACGGGTCGAGTCGGATGATTTAGTTAGATATTTTCTAAGGAGGCAGCATGTCAGCCGCTGTGCAGAAGAAGGCTACGGCCTACGATAAATATGTCAACTGGAAGCTATTCATCATCCCGGTGGTTCTCTGCGCCCTGATCCTGATCATGCCTACGCCTTACGGCATGAAGGACGTGGCCACGGAATATCAGGTCGGCCCCAAGGTGGTCGTCAACCTGTTCACTAAGGAACTGTTCGGCGCGAGTTCGACTGAGGCGACTCAATGGCAGGTCCTGGCGGCCCGGATCATGGAAACCAATATGAACATGGGGGCCATGACCAGGAAGCAGTTTCTCAAGGTGGACCTGAAGTGGTGCAAAAAATATAAGATACCGGCCGATCAAAAGAACCTGGAGGCAGCCAAGGCCCATATCGAGGCTAACGTCTCGGAAGAGAATTTTCAGGCCTTGATGGAGAAGGGCCTCAAGCTGAGGAAGACCGACCTGAAGTACGAAAACCTGTCGGACAAGGACAAGCAGGCCGCGGACAAGGGGGCCTGGACCATCAAGGTGGCCATTGCCGTGACCGTGTTCGTGATCATCTGTTTCGTGACCGAGGCCATACCCCTGCCCATCGTGGCCTTCTGCATCGGTCTGCTGCTGGTTTTCACCGGGGTGGTCACCCGGAGCGAAGTGGCCATGCTTTACTGGGATGACGCCTGCTGGTTCATCATGGGCAGTCTGATGTTCGCCGCGGCCTTTGTCCGGACCGGGGTGGACAAGCGCATCTGCCTGCTCATGTTCAAGAAGCTGGCCTCGCCCAACGTCAAATGGATCACCCTGGTCTTCTTCGTGGTCATGGCCCCCCTGTCGGCCTTCATTTCCGACCACGCCCTGACGGCCATGTTCCTGCCCATCGCCATGCTGCTCTATCAGAACAGCCTGACCGATGAAGTGCCCGAGGACCTGGAACTGGCCAAGATGCTGATGATCACCATCGCCATGGCCCCGAACATCGGCGGGCCCGGGGCTCCGTCGGGCGGGGCTCGCAACGTGATCATGATGACCTATCTCCAGGACATGTTCGGCGTCGACATCGGCTATTTCCAGTGGGTGACCTACTGTTTCCCTTTTGTCTTGATTATGATTCCCCTGACCTGGCTGGTGACCAACTGGCGGTTCAAGCCGCGGATCACCTCCCTGGCTCCGGCCATGGAGACGATGCAGCGGGAGATCGACCGAATGGGCGGCTGGAACCGGAAACAGGTCTTGGCTTTGATCATCTTCCTGGTCATGGTATTCGGGTGGTTCACGGAAAAGACCCTTTATGACAGCGGCATCATTCCGGTCAGATTGGGCATCGGAGTGATCGCCGTGGCCGGGGCTGTGGCTTATATCCTGGCCGGGGTGGTCAACTGGCGGGACTATCAGGAAAAGGTCGACTGGGGCGTGGTCTGGCTGTACGCCGGGGCCATCATCTTCGGGCGGACCCTGGATTCGACCGGGGCGGCCTACTGGATCGCCCGGACGGCTCTGGACCTGGTCGCGCCCTTGGGCGTCAACGCCGGCGCGCCCCTGATGGTCATGTCCAACGGTCTGACGGCCGTGATCACCCAGTTCATGGCCGACGGACCGGCCGCCGCCGCCGTGGGTCCGATCGTCCTGAACATGGGCGGTCTGGCCCATCCAGGTTCGGCCTTTCTACCGTTCACCGCCATGGCCACGGCTACGGCTTCGTCCTTCGCCTACTGCCTGGTCATCGGCACGCCGCCCAACGCCATCGCCTACTCGAGCGGGTACCTGACTCCGAAGGACTTCTTCCGGGTCGGTCTGCCCATTTGGTTTGCGGCCAACATTGTCTTGGCTCTGATTGTTGTCTTTTACTGGTCAGTCAGGGGGTTCGGTGTGATGGCCGGTTTCTAAGACTGATCAAGGGAGATTGTCGCCGGGGCGCGGCTGGCCGCGCCCCGGCCGCTATATTTCCCTAAGAATCAGGTTATATTCCCGCAACAGCTTTTTCTCCTCCAACCGCCAGTCCAGAGTAGACCGGCAGACGGCCGCATTTTGGGCCTTGGCCTCTATCTCTTCGGAGGAAAGCCCGGTGATGGCGGCGATAACGGATTCGAGGCTGACCCGGACCCGCCAGCCACAGCCATGAAGGTCTACAAACCGGCCCATTTCCGGGAAGTCGCTGACCAGGACCGGCAGGCCAGCCAAAACATATTCAAACAGTTTGTTAGGCATCGAGTAATAGTAACTCAGGGATACGGGTTCGATCAGGCAGAGTCCGACGTCCGCCCCCGAGGCATAACTTACCACTTCCTCCGGTCGGACGGCGGGATGAAAATGAATATTGGCATGTTTTTCGGCGTAGGCTTTGATGGCTTCTTCCAAGGGCCCGAAGCCCAGGAGGACCAGGCGGCGATTTGAGGGGGCCTGAGCGAAGGCTTCCAGAAGCAGCTCCAGACCACGGCCATGGTCCAGTAGTCCGATATAGATAAATATTAGATCGCGCTCCGGAATCCGGAATTTTTCCCTGAAGACATGGGAACGATGAGTCGAACTCGAAAGACCGTTGGGGACGTTTTCGAGGGTAAGAACGTTGTCCAGGGCGTACTCCTGGCGGTACCAATCGGCGATGGCCCGGCCGACAACCAAAACCAAGTCGACCCGGCCGATGCAGAATCGTTCCAGGAGCTTGGACAGCTTCCTTCTCAGATTGATGGAATTTCCGGTTTCGGTCTCAAGTTCGTGAGCGTCGTAAACAAGTTTGGCCCTCCCGAGCAGCTTGAAAAGCAAACCCAAGGGCAGGACGGATAGGCTGTGGCAGTGAACCACCCGGATCCTCTGAGGAAGAAATCGGAATAATATTTTAAGATACCACTCGGAAAATAGGAGCAGTTTCCAAAAGTTACGGCCTTTAAACCGCCCAGTCCGCAAGGTGGCCCGCCAGACCAGTCGACGGTCGTCCAAGGCTTCCAATTTTTCCAGACCGGCCTGCCAGAGGCCGCCGAGATAGATGAGGTCAAAAAGGCCCGATGCGGCCAGGGTTCTGGTTTCCTTCAAGATGCGGCTTTCGTGGATAAACGTGGAAGGATAAAGGTGGAGATTGATTTTTTTCATTAACTTGCTCAAAATTTTTTCCGAGACCGCCTCGGTCTTTCGGCGGCGGACCCGGTCACGGCCGCCGGTGTCTTCGGGGTTTTTTACGGCGCTTTTTCATTATAGCATGAAGCGGCGGCACTGGGGCGAAGGTTAGTTGTAAGTAGCCATTTTTTTTGCCAACCTGACGATAAAGCCCAGTTTTTCAAACCAGAAAAGATTGTTGGGATATTCCCGGAAGGATTTGGGCGGGGCGGACATGATTCGGTCGAATTCGGCCCGGTTGAGCCCCAGTTTTTCCAGGATATAATCGCGGTCCTGCTGGAGCAGGATTTCCGACGGGTAGGGCGGTTTTTCCATTTCGCGGAGGGCTTCCGCCCGGGTCATCTGTCCCGAACAGACCAAGTTGGACAGGTGAGCCCGCCTTTTGTCGATGCCGAATTTGACCGGCAGGATGTAGGCTTGGAAAAACCGGGTGTAAACAGACTCGAAATGTTTGGCCGGGTATCTTTGCCACCCCAGCTCCCGTTCCAGCAGATTCATGGCTTCTTCACGGTTATAGGGAAAGTAGTTGAGGATGGGAATAAAGGTGATCCGTTTGACAAAAGTGCAGTAGACCCAGTCCAGGAGGGTCAGGGTGGGGAAGGTTTTTAGCTTGACTCGGCCGAATTTTCGGTGGATGGCCTTGAGGTGCCGGAAATCCTTGGCGTCGTATCCCCAACTGTCAGGCATGATCGCTTCGGTAGCGATGTTGCTGCCGCTGAAGATATGGCGGATGCCTTGCCTGACGGCTGTCCGGTAGAGTCCGGCCACGATGGCATGATCGGTGGGGATTTCGGAGTTGGCCACCGAGGCCTTTAAGAAGGATAAGTGCAAATCCTTGACCTCTTCCCAGTCTATCACGTAGGTCAAGAGCTCGATTTCCAGTTTGGTCGCCAGTTTTTCGATGTTGCCCCTGGCCAGGTCCGAGTTCCAGCCGTTGTCGACGTGAACGGCCAGAGGGCGCAGACCGAGCTTATTGACCATGTACACCACCATGGAGCTGTCCACGCCTCCGCTCAGGCCGATCACGCAGTCGTACTTTTGCCCGCGGCCGCGCTCCTTGACTTCCCGGATCAAACGTTCCAGACGCTGTTGACCGGCCGGGCCGTGGTGAAGCTCACTGGCCGCCCGATGGTCATAATGTCGGCAATGGCCGCAGACGCCGTTTTGGTCAAAGGTGATATCCGGGTCTGAGGTATCCATCAGACACCTGGTGCAGATTTGATACCGAGGGTTCATTTCTCACCTCAATGGGAAAGTTTATGGAAAGACGCCAGTGACCGGTGGACAGCGTTAAGAACCGATCTCATCGATGGCTTCATCGGCGGAAGATGAATCCGTAAACCTCATCCGCCTGGAGACCCGGTCCACTCATCGGGTTCGCCAGAGATGTATGATAATGAATCCGGTGCCGACGGTGATGCCGGCGTCGGCCAGGTTGAAGGCCGGCCAGTGGTAGGAGCCGAGATAAAAGTCCAAAAAGTCGATGACCGCGCTGAGACGCAGCCGGTCGATGATGTTGCCCACCGCGCCGCCGGCGACCAGTGCCAGTCCCCACAAAAAAAGCCGCTGTCTGGGATCGGCCGTAGCGATGAACACGGTGATGACGCCCAGGGCGAAAAAGGCCGCGCCGGCCAGAAAAAGGACCCGGACCAAGTCGGGGCGGCCGGACATCAGACCGAAGGCCACGCCGGTGTTCAAGACAAAGGTCAGGTCAAAAAAGCCGGGGATAAGCTTGATCCGCTCGACCGGGGCCAGCCAATGCCAAGCGGCCAGCTTGGTCAATTGATCGGCCAGGACCAGCCCGCCCGCGGTCAGGGCCACTTGTCGCCATTTAGCCAAAGTCTAGGTCTCCCACAATGAGCACGGTTGAAAACCGGGCAAAATCGTTTGACCCTGGTTCTTCCATTCGTTTCGGCTATGATTATTGGTCAGGGAGCCAAAGTCAAGCCTGTTCTATAGTAATTAAGGCCGCTGGACTAAGGGCCGCAGAACCGATCGAGGTCCTGGGTTCCGCTCGATCTTCAAATGGCTTTTTATCTCCCTTGGCGGGTTTTGGACTTAAAATCGTTTAAAATGAAATATTTTAACCCGAACTTATGATTTCTATTCTGATAATATAGCTAATTTACTAAATAAAATATCTAAGAGCCTTATTGACTGTTATGAGCTTTTGTTCATAATTTTCTCTTGATAAATTTAACCTAAACATATATATTATGAACGTAAGCCCGCAACCTGGAGGAAGTGAGGACGACCGGAAAGGATGGAAGCTGAAAATACAGGGCCAAGAGTTGAGGGTCGGATATTGAGCGGCTGTCGGCGGCGGATATTTTCTTCCGGGGTCGGGCCGGCGGTTCCCGGTCGGCCTTGAAAGGACGGGCCTCGGGGTCCGCCTAAAATTTTGGAAGGAGGTGCGATTATGCCTGCTTTTGATGGAACCGGTCCCTGGGGTTACGGACCCATGACGGGGCGTGGTTTGGGTTATTGCGCCGGTTATCCGGCGGCTGGGGCTTGGAGAGGTTACCGGCTCGGCGGCTGGGGTTACGGCGTCTGGGGCGGCCGGCCCGGCTGGAGCCGCGGCTACCGCCGTGGATTAGGTTGGCGCGGCCGTGGATTCGGGTCCGGCGGCTCCGGTTGGGGCCGACCCAGATTCGGCCGGGGGAGCCGGTGGGGCTGGTGAATAACCCCACATGTAACTCCAACAAATATTTTTTCATTACAAGCCATCTCAAAAATAGTACTTGTACTTTTGTGAAAAATGTACAATATATGTGGGATGGACTTAACAGACGAACAATGGACGCGGTTAGAGCCCTTAATTCCATCCCCGAAACGACAACCCGG
>Ga0209164_1000264_pt1 | contig 151597 bp, 144 predicted proteins | sample MTBNYHSulfiMetaG_FD_187458 | JGI IMG/M metagenome (GOLD analysis project Ga0209164, IMG submission 187458) | Enrichment culture microbial communities from rom New York Harbor, USA that are MTBE-degrading - MTBE-NYH (New York Harbor Sulfidogenic)... | ecosystem: Environmental > Aquatic > Marine... | reverse complement strand
CTCTTTATCGATGAAACTTTACTGCACGATACCATAGAAGTCTTTCCCTATAAAAAAGCTCAGAAAAAATAGTTCCTTTTTGAGATATTTACCCATGTTTATTATTCTTATCCCTCAATAATGACTATAAATTTATCCGGATTCTATTTTGACCATGTAAAACTGGGGGATGGCAAGTTTAAGAATGCAATTGATTTTAAATCTTTTATTTGATAGTCTTTCTCTCAGAAAAGGGGCATTGCCTGATAGGGCATGGAAAAAGTGGATGGATTAAATAGAGTCTGTCCATAAAATTGCCGGTGCCGAAAAAGTCGTCATTCCCGCGAAGACGGGAATCCTTTTTCCCAATGGCTTATGGATCCCACGGTCAAGCCGGCGGAGGACGACAAAACCTGAGTTTGCAGGCAGACTTTAAATAGAAGTCAATAAGGTAATTCACAATGACAAACAAAAAGATGGAAAAGGTGAAATGCTGGGAGGTCTTTAAATGCGGAGAAAAGGATTGCCCGGCCTATAAATCAAAAAACCTGAACTGCTGGCTTTTCTCCGGAACCCATTGCCGAAACGAGATTCAGGGTAAATTCCTGGAGAAGATAGATATGTGCCTTGGCTGCCGGGCGTTTAAGACCAACACGGATGCCGGTTCGATAAATGCTACTCTTAAAGTCGTAAACAGGCAATTCAAGGAATTTAACAAGATTGTGCATGACCGCGACAAGGAACTGGAGCATCTCGGTCTGGAGTTGGCTTTGGGTCTTTCCGAGGTATTTGAGGCGCTCAAAAAGATTTCATCGGGAGACCCTACGGTAAGAATACCTGAAAAGTCCAGTGTCGAACTGATCAGCAAATTGAAACATATTGTGAATGTAACCGCGAAAGAGATCGGTGAGATCGTCAATCAGTCTCACGAATTTGCCATCAGTCTTGCCGAACATTTTGATGTATTGCACAGGGTTTCGAAGGGCGACCTGCGTGCAAGGGTGTCCGGCAGATCAGACATAGAGCTGCTGGAATCACTTAAAAAAGTAATGAACAGCACAATCGCGAGTATTTTGAGAGAGATCAACGAACGTAAGCGCACCGAGGCAGCTTTACAGAAAGCCCGCAATGAACTTGAGCAACGCGTTGAAGAGCGAACTGCGGAACTGACGGCTGCAAATAAAAACATGAAACAGGAAATAGCCGAGCGCAAGAGAGTTGAGGAGGCGCTGAGGGAAAGCGAGCTCAGATTCCGCCGGGTGACTGAAGCCGCCTTTGAAGGCGTTGCTGTAACGGAAGGAGGCAGATTAATTGATGTCAGTGAAAAGTTGGCAAAATTATTCGGGTATCAGCGGAGCGAACTCATCGGCAAGCGGATAGCATCGCTCGTAGCGGCGAATGTTCGCGATAATACTCTGGCAAAAATTCTTTCTGGATACAGCCTGCCTTTTGAGAGCGTATGCCTTAGAAAAGACGGAACCATTTTCCCGGTTGAGGTATGCGGAAAGAACTATTCATCGAGGGGAAGATATCTTTGTGTTACGGCAATACGCGATATCACCAAACGCAAGCTGGCGCAAAAGGTGCTCCAGGAAAGCGAAGAGAAATATAAGACGCTGACGGAAAGCTCGCTTACCGGAATATTCATACACCAGAACGCAAGGTTTGTGTTTGTCAATGACAGATTTGCAAAAATGCACGGGTACAGGCCTGAAGAATTGCTCGGCAAAACAAATCTGTTATTGGTACATCCCGACGAAAGGGAAACCCTCAGGGAATTTGCATTAAAAAGATTAAAAGGGAAGCCCGTTCCCCAACAGTATGAAGTTCAAAGAATAACAAAAGATGGCAGTACCATGTGGTGTGAAATGATGGCAACCCTCATAGAGTACAGGGGGAAACCGGCAATTATGGGAAATGTCATCGACATAACTGAGCGCAAGCTGGCCGAGAGCGCCATTAAAAAAAGTGAACAACAACTCCGGAATCTCACAACATATTTGCAAAAGGTTGGGGAGATTGAGAGAATGAGCATTGCGCGTGAGATTCATGATGAGCTGGGAGAAGGATTGACGGTGCTGAAACTGGACCTTTCCTGGCTTAGAAAGAGATTGCCTGACGGTGAAATCCCTCTCCTTGAAAAAGCAGATGCGATGTCGCGATTGATTGACAGGACTATCCATACCGTAAAGAAGATTTCCACAAATCTCAGGCCTGGATTATTGGACGACCTGGGGCTTGCCGCGGCCATCGAGTGGCAGGGAGAAGATTTTCAGAAACGAACAGGCATAAGATGCAACGTTAAAATAGACCCCGCGGACATCAATTTTGACAGAGACCGTAATACGGCGATTTTCCGTATTTTTCAGGAAAGTCTGACGAATGTCGCAAGGCATGCTCATGCTACGGAAGTAAACGTAAGCTTGCGCCGGAGCGACGGCCAGATAGAGCTGAACGTCCGTGATAACGGAAGGGGAATAACCGAAGAGGAGCTTGCGAATTCCAGATCATACGGTCTTATAGGGATCAGAGAGCGCGTAAAAATATTCGGTGGAAAGAAAATAATGAAGGGTATCCCCGGTAAAGGAACAACATTGACTGTAAGGATACCGATACGTGACATGAGAGGAAATCCATGATAAGGATTCTTATTGCGGACGATCATACGCTTTTTCGTGAAGGACTGAAGCATATAATGGTGGAATACACCGATCTTGTGGTCGCTGATGAGGCGGGTAACGGACAGGAAGTGATCGAGAAGATCCGGAACAATGATTACGATATGGTGTTGCTCGACATTACAATGCCTGGAATGACCGGACTTGAGGCCCTGAAGCAACTGAAAAATGACAAACCTAAGCTCCCGGTGCTTGTCTTGAGCATGCATCCTGAAGAGCAATATGCGGTGCGGGTCATCAGGGCGGGCGCCTCGGGATATCTTAGGAAAGAGAGTGCGCCGGACGAGCTGATAACGGCGATACGGCAGATATCCCAGGGCCGGAAATATATAACACCATCTCTTGCTGAAAAATTGGCCTTTGAGGTGGAAGCCGATTCTGAAAAGGCCCCGCATGATATCCTTTCGGACAGGGAATATCAGGTGCTTCGCATGATCGCCGAGGGCAAGACGGTAAAATATATTGCTAAAGAGATGTCCTTAAGCGCAAAAACCGTCAGCACTTATCGGGCCCGGATCATGGAAAAGATGAAAATGAAGACAAATGCGGAATTGATGCATTATGTTATGAAACATCGCCTCGTAGACTGATTCAGTCCAATTCCCCCGCTTCACTTCTTTCAGCGGATTTCCTCCATCAGATCTCATTGTAGGACAAAAACCTACTCCAAAAAAGTCCTAAATCTGACAAAAATATCAGACAAAAGCCGATATCTTTTCTGACATAAATAATTAAAAATAAAGTAACAACTTTATAAAAGGCATATATCTAATAATTGTATACGATTAGTCAAAAAGAGGCTGAAGCCATGGACGAGGAAAATATTTCTGAAGAGATCACATATTCGGGCAATGGGCGGGGAGTGATTTCCCATAGCGATTCGCATAGCGCTGACCCGCCTGAATTCATTTTCGGGGAGGAATCATATACTGTCACGGACCTTTTCCAGGATATTGAAATCGGCATTACAGACAGTGATGAAGCCCCTGCTGAAGCGGAAGAACTTATACAGGAACCGGGAGAATATGAAAAAGCAGAAGATCTTGTCCGGACATATTTACAATCGATGGGAGATATCCCGGTGCTTTCAAGAAATAAGGAAACAGAACTCGCAAAAAAAATATGGGAAGGGAACGATATTATCAGGCGGATAATCACCGCGCTGCCTTTGTATAAGAAATTCCGGAAAGAATCGGATAGCACAAAAGAGGCAGAAGACCCTGATGATCCGGAAGAAAAAACAGACGGAGTGCTTGGTGAGAATCTGAAAGTTCTTCATGACCTCATGCGAGATGTAAAGGTTTTAGAGATGAATGCACGCTGCGGGTTTACAGAAGGCGCTGCGGATGTCTACGGGCGGGTTGAATCGGATGTCGGGATTAAGATAGATGAATTAAAGGAGAAATATCAACGGATTACGGAGGAGGTCGAAATCGTATCTGAAGCGAAGGATGAATTGATAATCCATAACCTGAGACTGGTTATCAATATCGCCAAACATTATGTTGGAAGGGGGCTGTCACTGCTCGACCTTATCCAGGAAGGCAATATCGGCCTTATGAAAGCGATAGACAAATTCGATTATAAGAAAGGGTTTAAGTTGAGTACATATGCGACATGGTGGATCCGGCAGGCGATAACCCGGGCTCTTATCGATCAGACGAAAACCATAAGGGTTCCGATCCATATGGTTGAGTTGTATAACAGGGTGACCCGCGCAGCGAAGGAATTGACCCGGCAACTGGGAAGAGAGCCCTGCACAGAAGAAATCGCCGGTACATTAAAAATTTCCGTGAGAAAAGTCGAAGACGTTTTAAGGGCCGTTCAGGAGCCGGTGCCCCTTCAGACGCCGGTTGGTGATGAGGATGCCACGCTTGGGGACTTGATCGGCGACAACAGCGCCTCTCCATATGAAGATGCGGAGACAAGCGGGATAACCGAGAGGATACTGCAAGTGCTCCGGACGCTGACACCGAAGGAGGCGGATGTCATAAAAATGAGATTCGGCATCGGGGTTGACAGAGACCACACACTTGAAGAAGTAGGAAGGCATCTCTCGATCACCCGCGAGAGAGTGAGGCAGATAGAGGAAAAGGCCATGAGGAAACTTAAACACCCGAACAGGATCAGGATATTAAAGTTGCTCAATACATCTTAAAGCCTGCGTGAAACATGAAAACCATAGAGCAGGATATCCGGAAAATTCCGCAAGAAATCATCGATGGACTGAAATGTCCGAAGAATTTTATCTGTTATACATCAGGATTCAGAAATATATGCAGGGCGATGGATATCGGACTGGCGTCATTTGTTGCGTGTCTGGCCGCAAATCCTATGGAATGCAGATTCGCAATAGATTTCGGCGGACTCTTTTTCTGCCAGTGTAGCCTCCGTATATATATTTGCAAAGAACTGAAAAGGTAGTTTCTGTGCATATGCCTAACTCTACGAGGGGCGGAACAAATACCGCCCCTCGTTTAATATCGCTATTGGAGAGGGCCTTTGATCAGGCGGATATCATCGACCCATACCGTGCCTTTTCCATTGATTACAATATTTAACTTAACATTGTCGGGATTTTCTCCTTTCTGTAAGAAGAACGGGGTCCCCTGGGTCGTCCAGGCGGTTGTTCCTGTAAGCGGGCTGTCAAGCCCCCTCGAAAAGAAATCCCCCCTTCCCGGGAAATTACACCACATTTCGAGGAACACTTGGCCTTCCACGCCGTCGGTCCGGACTTTGGCCTGATAATCCAGACGTGCGTTTTCGATATCGATATCACCGGTCTCAAAGAGTCTCACGACAGTCGGCTCTGTTGCGGTAATCTTCAGTGACCCCTTGCCGTCACTTGATATCTCCTTGTCAATTTCAACACTGGACTGTGTGATTATGCCTTCCATGCTGTCGACAGGATATTTTTTAATTTCAGTGGCCTGCGTGGAATTTTTGGTACACCCTGTCATGGCAAAGGACATGGCAAGAGCCAGCAAAAAAACCGCGATTCGTATATTCATATATATCACCTCCTTTTGGTTCCTTCCCTTATTCTTATAGTATTTCCATGCGCTTCAAGGCCTTCTGCATCTGCGATTGTTTTAACGGTCCGTGCGAGTTTCCCGAATCCTTTTTTCGTAAAACCCAGGAGGCTGGAACGTTTCACAAAATCATATACCCCGAGAGGCGAGGAAAACTTTGCGGTCCCGCCGGTCGGCAGCGTATGGTTCGGACCAGCGGCGTAATCCCCAAGGGCCTCGGGTGTCCATTCGCCGAGGAATATCGCGCCCGCGTTTCTGATCGTCTGCAATACTTCCCCCGGATTCTTTGTCATAATCTCAAGGTGCTCCGGCGCAATGGCATTTGAAATTTCAGCAGCGTCCTTCAGGGTTTTTGTCACTATAACTGCTCCATAGGCATCAAGGGACTTCTCTGCAATCTCTTTTCTTTTAAGGTTTTCGAGTTGCCCGGCAAGTTCTCTTTTCACAGCATCCGCCAGACTCCTCGAAGGAGTTATCAGTATTGAAGATGCGTATTCGTCATGTTCCGCCTGTCCGAGAAGGTCAGCGGCAATAAAAGACGCATTTCCCGAACCGTCCGCAATGACCAGGATCTCGCTCGGCCCTGCGATCATATCGATATCGACCTCTCCGAAGACCATCCTTTTGGCTGTTGCGACATATATATTGCCGGGACCGACGACCTTGTCGACTTTTTTTATTGTTTGCGTTCCGTATGCCATTGCCCCGATTGCCTGGGCGCCCCCAATCCTGTAAACCTCTTTCACGCCGAGCAGCCTGATTGCCGCCATGACATAAGGGTTTATCTCTCCTCCCGGTGTCGGAACACAGAGAGCTATTTCTCCGACACCTGCAACCTGTGCGGGGATGACATTCATCAGGACAGTGGAAGGATAGGAGGCCCTGCCGCCGGGGATATAAACCCCGACCCGATCGAGGGGACGTATCACCTGCCCGAGAATTGAGTCTTTTTCAGAGAAGATCCACGATTGTTCTCTCTGTTTCTCATGGAACGCCCTTATCCTTTTCGCAGAAAGCCGAAGGGCCTTTACCACTTTTCCTTCTGCTTTTGCCGATTGCCTCGCAATCTCAGCCGGCTTTATAGCCAACCGGTTCGTCTTTAAGGAATCGAATGTCCTTGTATATTTCAGCACCGCCCTGTTGCCGTGTCGCCTGACGTTATGGAGGATTTTTTTCACCCGCTGCTCTATATCCTGATTGCCGCCGCACGCGCGGTTTTTTAGAACATTTAGAAAGGCGGCAATCTCCTTATCGCTTTTCAAAATCCTCATCGCAGATAATTCTAACTCCCGTGTAATGTTTATTCAAGGAAATACAGGGGGACTGTTTTTTTAAGTATTTCCGGCATCACCGGATCGCAGGCGGAACGGTTAGTCGCTGAATTGAGGACTGCGGTGTTGAAACCGCCGCTGTGGTCGGGTGCGTGAGATTAAGTCCGGGTCCCTCACCATGTATCATACTCTCCGGAATATTCATCAAATACCCTAATCTTGTTACTCATCCCGGTAATTGCCCCATATCGGGTCTTTTCCGAATTGTATTGTCCAGAGTTCCTCCGGAGAGATATACTTTTCCACTTCTTCCCTTGAAAAGGAAAACCGGTAATGTTCGCAATAATCCAAGATGATTCTGTATGCGTTGATTATTTCGATTGTCTTTTCCTTGCGGATATTTTCGTCGCCGCCGCATAAGTCAGGGTGCCATTCTTTGAGCAATTCCCTGTACCTGTTTTTGATCTCCATAACCGTAGCGGATTCGTATAATCCAAGGATTTGGAGTGCTCCTGATATTTCATCGTACTTTCCCATGGATATCCTCAACAGATATTTCCCGGACCCGCGGAGCTTTTTCCGCTGCCGGAACGGTACAGCGCGATCAGTTTCTTTGCCGCTATGGGGAGGATTCCGATAAGTGCAAATGACATAATAAGGGTTGGCGAGAGAATACCCCCGACAGACTCAATCTTCGCCAGTTCTTTCCCGGCGTTCACAAACACCATTGTTCCGGGCAGCATCCCTATCTGCGACACCCAATAGAATTTTACAAGGGACATCTTCGTCAAACCCATTGCGATGTTTATCAGCCAGAAAGGGACTACAGGGATCAGGCGCAGGGTGAACAGATAAAAGGCCCCTTCTTTCTCAATCCCTTCGTTTATCCTTTTAATCCTGTGCCCGAATCTGTCCTGTATCCAGTCCCTTAGAAGAAAACGGGAAACAAGGCATGCAAACGTGGCGCCGACGGTACTTGCGAAGGATACTATAATAGTCCCGGTCCAGAAACCGAACAAAGCACCTCCGGCGATACCTAGGGGAGAAGCTCCGGGCAGGGATAGAGATGTGGTAAGAACATAGACGATAAAATAGCAGGCAATTACCATCATCCTGTTATCTTCGTAAAGAGCTTTGAACTCGTCAAGAGAGCCTTTCAAATTAGCAAGAGTGAGGTACTGATCAAGACCGGACGCCTTGACTGCCACGACAAGGATGACGATTACGATCAGGATGAGTATTTTCTTCAGCTTCATCTCCGGATTACCCCTCCAGCGCCTTTTTCATCCTTGGCAGAAATTCCTTCCCCGGGACATAATCTATAATCTGCAATTCCTTTATTTCATTCCCTTCGGCATCGAGGAATATCACAGTAGGCACACCCTTGACATCATATTTCTTCAGAAGTTGCAGGACATCCGGATCGGCCTCTTTCGTGAGGTCAACCTTGATCATTCTGAATTTTGCAGATTCCGTCACAACATCCCGGTCATGGAATGTCTTTTTGTCCAGTTCCCTGCAGGGCGTGCACCAGTCTGCATAGAAGTCTATGATTACCGGCTTCCCGGATTCCACTGCTTTTACGAACGTTTCCGGGGAATACTGCTGCCAGGATACCCCGGGTCCACGTAAAAGAACAGTCCCTGCAAGAAAGAGGGACAACCCTATCGCACAAACACCGGCCGTCTTTTTTATCATTGCGAACGTCCGCATTGCTTTGCCGGTTTTGCTGATAAAACCCAGGTGAATTCCTGCGGCCAAGGCAATAAAAGCCAGGATGAAGGTTCCTGCGTCATGCCATGGAATCAGTGGTTTTATGAAGTATACTGCCATTGCGAGCATGATCCATCCGAACAAAGTCCTGATCCATATCAGCCACTCGCCGGAACGCGGAAGTTTATTCAGGCTGCCGGCAAAGATCGACAGAACGAAAAGCGGTAACCCAAGGCCGATGCTCAGAGTAAAGAAAATGAGAAAACCGTACAGAGGGTCGCCCCTCTGCGCAACCATGGTGAGGAGCCCTATAATGAATGGCCCTATACACGGAGCGGCGACAATTCCAAGTGTAAGTCCCATAAAAAGTGACTGGGCATAGCCTCTATGGGATTTTGATACTGCGGAACTCATGAAACCCGGCAGCCGGAGTTCCCATAATCCGAAGAAATTAAGCGCCATGAGCAGCAGCACGGATGAGACAAAGATAAGCACTGCGGGATGCTGGAGGAACGAGCCCATGAGCCTGCCGGTGAAAGCCGCTGTTATACCCAATGCAGAGTTCATGACCGAAAGTCCGAGAATATAAAGGAGGCCATGCAGAACGAGATATCCGTGACGTTCACCTGTTTCACTCCGACCGCCGAAATAAGACGCGGTGATCGGGATGAGCGGGTAGACGCAGGGAGTGAGATTAAGGGCTATTCCCCCCAAAAATACTCCAAGAAGTGTCAGGATTAAACCTGAACCAAAGACGGCAGAAAGACCTTTCCGTTCTGCGGACACCCCGTAAGACACACGCCCTGTCTCAACAGGCAGGCCCATTTCCTTCCATGCCGGAATACCCTCAGCAAAACGGTATGAATTCTTGTATCCGAGTTTTACAGCCAAACTGGCTGCGCCGTGACTTCGCACTCACGTTAAGCCGTCTCAGTAGAAGACTATTTTCCTGTTCTTTTCAGGGCCGAGGACTTTTTTCATTTCCGAGCGTGTCATGGGAGAGTATTGGTTCCACCAGGTCGGAGCAAAATCAATGTGCAAGGCTCCCCCGATATGCTGCATCTGATACGCCCACTCCTGCCTTACATCAACGAGAATAAATGAGGCGGGGTCCCTGAGATATTCATCCCTGAGTTCATCGGGCGTTATGAGCCGATAGCCTCCTTTTTCCGCCTCAGCGACGACGTTCTCCCAGGCATTTGCAGAATTTTGACTGTCTGATTGCGCCTGAACAGCACAACTCATCAGAAGGAAAAACAGGACGCTTGTATACGTTAATCTTTTTATGGCTTTCATACCTCTGTTTTTTTAGAAGCAAATCAGCTTATCACTTGTCGCGACCATTTCATAAAGGTCTTTCTGGCTTCCCTTTCGGCAGATTTCATTCTCTTCCAATCCCCTGAAACCAAGACATTTTCCACAAGCGAGTAGTTTTCCGTCACTCAGGACAAAAGTCTTTGCCAGTTCTTTGATATTGAAGTTATCCGAATCGCAAGCCTCGTATTCAACGGCTTTTGCATGCATAAAGACCGATACCTCGTTATTGATGTCGGTGTTCACGCAGAGGTTCGCAAAACGAAAGGCATTCCAGATCGTCTCCGCATCGCCTGTCGAAATAAGAATCCCGATTTTCATCCTTTCCTCCTTTTTTCCATAACGGCTTTCTCGATATCATCGAAGGTGGTTTCGCCGCCGAGTATTTTGCCATCTACAGCTATATTCGGGGGCTTGACAGTATCTGCCTTGTGACCTAACCCGAGGAATCCGGAATAAACGGTTTCAATTTCCACATCGTCAGGATATTTCTCTTTGACTCTCCCGGCCAAAGCGCAGAGGTTGGTTCACCTCTTGCCTGCCGGCCGGTTGGAATAAATGGTTATTTTGACCATACGGCTTTACCTCCCTGTCTTCTCCGTTTCCCCGGATATACACCTTTTTTTGTGACAGGACAGCAGGCCGGTCCCGGCAGAGGTCCGCTGTAATCCTTTTTCAGGAGTTCCAGGAGATCGGGTATAAAGGGATTGACAAGAAAGTAGCATCTGAGCCTTCCGTCCATGTAGAAGTCAACGATGCCGGCATGCCTGAGCAGTATAAGATGCTGGGATATATTCGGCTGCCGTATCTCGAGAAATTCCTCAATATCGCTCACGCACTTGACCCCTTTTACCAGCTCTTCAAGAATTTTGATCCTGACAGGGTGAGCAATGACCTTTAAAATCTCTGCCTTTTGTCCCAGGGAAATCATTGTTACCTCCTTTAACTTATATTCCATCTTGAATATATATTAAACATTGAATATAATTATGTCAAGAAGCGTTTTTTGTTCCTTATGTCTTTTTTCGAGTAAAATTGCAGGAACAGAGAGAACATTCATCTTCCTGTTCCCTGTTGGTTTAGAGAACAAGACTCAGATGAACATATTTATTCTTGACAACGAGGTTGTGATAAGGCTTGGGTTCTTTTTCGGCGTCCTGATAACAATGGCTATTTGGGAAATACTTGCCCCTCGTCGCACTTTGACGATGCCGAGGGTTACAAGATGGTTCAACTACCTTCTTGTCACTTTTCTGAACAGTGCCGCGGTCAAAATAGTCTTCCCGATAACGGCAATGATGCTTGCTCCGGATTTCGAAAAAAACGGATATGGATTCCTGAATATGATCCGGGCAACTCCACTTTTCGGCGGTCTTCTTGCTGACCTGTTTGTTCAGAACATTAACTGTATCCTTGCCAAAACCTTCTCCACAGACTCGCCTCCTGATGCGAGAATGCAAAAAGTGAGCGAGTTGGTAGCCGAGGTGATGGAATGATCGCGTGACAATGTTAATGAGAGGTTTGATGTGGAAATTATTTATATCGGCCTGCTGACCCTTATCGCCGCCACTGTTGGAACGGTCACGGGCTTTGGCACTTCAACTATTATGATCCCGGTACTCGTGATATTCCTGCCGCCTGTAGAAGTCATATTTTTAGTAGCCATTATTCATTGGTTCGGTGATATCTGGAAAGTCGCTCTATTCCGGAAGGGTATTGATTTTAAGCTTATCTCTCTGTTCGGCATAGTCGGTTTAGCCACGAGTTACATTGGCGCCTTTGTATCGCTTGGCGCAAAAGAAGAGATTTTCCTTCGCCTGTTAGGAGTTTTCCTCGCGTGCTATTCGATTTTTCTGATATTCCAGTCGAAATTAAAGGTCCGTGCCGGACCCGGTACCGCCCTGTCCGGCGGTACGCAAGGTCATCGCAACGTTTCTTTTTGCGACCGGACTGAAATTGATTTTGGCTCCTTAGGCGTTTACGGGTCTTTAAGATAGCATGAGAAAGAAATTGTCCTCGGGTTGAAAAAAACTTCCGATTGACTTTCCGGAGAGTATTCATTAAAGTTTTAAATATGCCGGAAGAGGCAAACACAGACATAAAATCGATCATAACCGAAATAAAGCAGAAAATACGACAGCTTAACGTTATTGCCGTTTTTATCGTCATTACACTCCTTGCCGTCATATTGCGCTACCTCTTCAAACCTCTGAGTGACGCCCTTTATTTCCTGCCGGATATTTCCGTAACCCTGATCATTGTAATAGTGCTGATACTCACTTTTGTCGGCTTTTACATGTGGGCGTTGGTCACGCGCCGGATCATAAAGAGCATCGAAAAATACAGAAACAGACTCAACCAGATATTTGTCATCACAAAGGATATCAGAGAGGAGATGTACGGCGACATTCTTCTGGACAAGATAATGGATTATTCCATATCCCTGACTCAGTCGGATTCCGGAGCAATCCTGCTCATGGAAGAGCAGGGTCTGGTATTTAGAATCGTAAAAAGTGAAAAGGCTCCGGAATTAGCCGGAAAAGTTGTGCCGCCGGGCAAAGGTATTTCGGGATGGGTTGCGGAAAACAGCAGGCCCCTGCGCATCGCTGATGCGAAATCCGACGAGAGATTCAATCCTGAGGTCGATTCGATAGCGGAGTTTGAGACAAAGTCCGTACTTTGCGTCCCTCTGGTTACAAAAGCCGGCGTTGCCGGTGTCCTCGAGCTTTTGAAAAAACAGGCCAGTCATTATAGCCCGAGTGACGAAGAACTGATCGTTTATATTGCGGACCAGGCAGCCACTTCACTTATGAAGACCCGGTTTTATGAGGACCAGAAAAATTACGAGATCCATGTTACGGACATACTTCTTGAAGCCATTGACTTTCAGATACCTGAAAAGGCAGGGCACTCAAAACGGGTTGCGCAATACAGCAATATCATCGCGAAGGCGATCAACATGCCTGATGAGAAAAAGAAGAGGCTGTATCTGGCCAGCCTCCTCCACGACGTCGGTTTTCTCAGGGTCAGGTCGGACGAGATATTCAACCGCGAGTATTATATGAAGCACCCTGCCATAGGCTACGAAATGATAAGCCCGATAAATTTCTATGCCGATATCGCGCCATTTATCCTCCATCATCACGAGCGGTATGACGGCACCGGCTATCCGCAAGGACTCAAGGGAGAAGCCATACCCCTTGAAGCAAGAATTATCGCGATAGCAGAGGCATTTGATGCGATGGTAAGTGAGTCTTCCTATAAGGTTCCGGTCAATTTTGACGGCGCCACAGAGGAATTAAATCGTCATGCGGGAACACAGTTCGACTTCTGGCTTGTGGATATATTCGTCGGCAATATCCTCCCCGAGCATATACAATAGTGTCTGTTCATTAGATCAACATTTATTGCAGATACTACAATAGACCGTTAAGCAGTTCTTTATCTATGGACTCCAGGAGGGAAGACCTGTCCGTTTTGTTTCTGTAGAGGTAAAGCAGCCTCTCCATATACCCGGATGCCTTTATGTAGCCTGCCTTTCTGGCATTTTCCACAGCGCTCCAGTCACCTGTATCGAGAAACAGCTTGAATGCATCGAGAATTTCCCGGAAGAGGAGTTTCCGCAACCCGCTGAGGAATACGATATAAAATCCGAGTGAACCCTCCTTCTGTTTTGTAACGATGTAGTTGAGCATGCCGTTCCCGGAGGTATCCGACAAGATGTCTTTCACTGCGCGCGCAAAGGGTTCCGCCCTGCTTGAAGCGAGACAAAAAAGCAGGTCTTTCCACTCCCGACCGATCTTTTTACCCTCGTATGCCTCGCCTACCTCATGGTAGATATACGTATCCACCTCGGAAGAAGCAATTCCGGACATGACCCTGTCCATTTCTTCCGTTGGTTCGTCTTCCGGAGAAATGCCGTACCGGGAAAAAGCGAAGGAGAGGGCGCCGCCCAGCTTCCTGGCTTTCATGTCTCCGAACCTGCCCCATAGAAGCAGTTTCGTAATATCGGTCCTCGCAAAAATCACCTTGCCCTGCAGCATTGCAGGGGCATCGGAGAGGTCCCGTGCCAATTCACTCCCTGCTATGTAAACTTCAAAGCCATCGACTGCCTCTTTGGCGGAAAGACCGGCGAGAAAAAATGAAGGCTTCAGATGGAGCCCGAGACCGGCGCCGTAAACGAGACCTTCTTTCTCCAGTTCGGTATTTATCTCTTCTGTCTCGAAAGGAGCATAGACATTTCCGTTGATAGATATGTCTTCAAAGTCTGCATCCCTGATCTCCCCCCAGAGTTTTTCCCTCTCAGATATCCACCTGCCGATATCTTCCTGCGGTATCTTCTCCCATTGACGTATCCCTCTTTCGACGCGGTACAATTCTCTGAGTCTGAGGAGGAGGCCGCAAAGCGAGTAATCTCCCCAGTATTTGGCGTCCGAGATATTGCAGTTTCTCTTGACCTGGGAAGTCAGGGATCCGATGTCTATCATTCTGATATTTTATCTGTTTGGATGAGATTTTAAAAGGTCGACAATATTTGCAGAATTATCGGCAGAAGACGGTCACGAAAAGCTTCAGCGATGGTGAAGCTTTTTCCTCGAAACAGGAAAGACGTTTCAGCTAATCGGATAAGCGGCAGGTTTTCTAAATGTCAGGAGATAGCCGTTTCCTTCCCAGATTTCGCCGAAAACCACATCGCGCACATCCCCTGGGACCGAATTCAGGACATCACGCCTCGAAAATTGGAGCATCCTCTCAGCGAGGTCTTTGCCGAAACCGAGCCTTATGGCATGTCTGTTCGCTCGAATGGCAGTCTCTGTTTCACAGGCAATCACTATCTTCGTCCCGCCCCTGGCAACCCTGACCATCTCTGCCATTGCCTTCCTTTTGTCCGTGAAAAAGTTTATCCCGCCTACGTGAAAGACCGCGTCGAATGATTCGTCCCGGAAGGGAAGTTCTTCAGCATTGGCCAGAAAGAGTTCTATCCCCGGTTTCCGCCTATTCAGCTTTCCGGCACACTGCTTCAGCATGCCGGTCGAGATGTCGACGCCGAACAGCTTCACTCCTGCAACCTTCGTAAGATGATTAATATTGTCACCGGTGCCGACTCCTGTTTCGAGCACCCTGCTGTCAGGCCCGATTTTCAGTTGTGCAACAACTTCTTTCCGCGCTTTGTCCTCGCCGGATGAAGGCCAGAAGCGCCTGCCGAGATACATCCTCGTGAAAACCGAATCGTAGAGAAAAGATATCCTGTCATATGACCGTGCCAGCCTTCTATTCAAGCCCCGCAAATTTGAAGGCTCTGTGAACCTGGGAATACCTTTTTCGACAGGATAATCCAGACAGCACTTTCCGCATCTGAGCGCACCACGATGGATTTCTTCGCGGTTTGTCTCATCCTCATAAGATAACGCGGCCTTACACGAAGGACAGCAGAGGATATCCAGCGAGCCGGCTTTCACTATTCACCCCTTCATCTCAGGTGCCGAGGACCAGGTCAATAGAGAGTACCACGTTGACCCACACGGTAAGGATAAAGGTTGCAGCGCACAGGGATAATAATCTTTTGGGAGACCGGCTCTCTCTCGATAATGACAGGGCGACGAGATATGCTCCGAGGGGCAGCGACAGGAGCATCCCGAAAAGGCCGATTCTTCCCACGGCGCTTTTCGCATAAAGAAGCTGCGCCGATGCATAGAGAACTATCATACCCAGAGCATATACGACAAAGGCCGCTTTTTCACCGAAGAGGGACGGAATGGTTTTTTTGCCTGAAATTCTGTCTGTCGCAGTGTCGGGGATTTCTGTTACGAGAATCATCAGGAAGACGGCCACAGCCAAAAGGCCGGACAGATAAAGGACTCTTGCGTCAAGCTCCGCGCCCAACTGTGCTGTGTAGCCGAAAAAAAGGCTGAAAGGACCGTACATCAGCATGACAAACAATTCTCCGAAGCCCCTGTAGTTAATCCTGAGGGGAGGCAGGCTGTAGCCAACGCCTATCAAAAGGCCTATAAGATTCAATATCAGCACAAAAGTGTGCCCCTTAAAAAAAAAGATAAAACCGATGGAAAGCGCCACCGACAAGACAGAGGCAATGGCGGTTGCAACCAGCATATGCCGTGTCGTAATGAGACCTTCGGGTATCACCCTCGATCCTCCTGAAAACATGTTAAAGCTCCGGTTCAACCTGTCTGTTTCCGCATCGGCATAATCATTCCCGAAGGCTGTGGCGATCAGCACGAAGAGGGCGATGAGTTCTGCAAATACCAGGTTGGCAACCTTCAGGTCTCCCGTTCTGTTGAATGCAATGAGCGAACCGACCAGGACGGGAAGCATTCCGATTGTATGAAGTTTAAGGCGTGCCGCTCTTAACCACGCCGCTGCAAATTTCGTATATTTTACCTTCTTCTTCATTGCAATATTCGCAAAGCATGTCTATCTGACTATATAAAGTATACTCCCCGGACAGATCGCGCGCCACCGGAACCTCTCAAACACTGGTGCGAAAACAGAAAGGAATACGGCTGCCGACATTCCAAATTGCATGTCTTGCAGTGAAGGCAATTGCTTAAGGTCACTTTTATTTTGTCATGTTCCAGTTCGTAGTCATGGAATGGTAATATGTTAAACCATGAAAAAGATCAGGCTTCTTTTGGAATATGACGGGACGAATTACCACGGCTGGCAGGTGCAGAAGGATGAGACGACCATCCAGGGCATTATAGAGGACGGGGTGCAGAGAATTACAGGTGAACATTCCAGCATTATCGGAGCGAGCAGAACTGATGCAGGTGTACATGCATTGGGCCAGGTGGCGACATTCAGGACGGAATCGAGGTTTGACCCCGCTTCGATAAGGAGGGCGTTAAATGCGGTGCTGCCTCCGGATATCAGGGTTCTCGGAGCATCCGGGGTCGATGACGCATTTCATCCGAGGGAAGACGCCGGAGGAAAACGCTATTTTTATATTATCGCAAACCAGAGGATATCGTCCGCATTTATATTCAGATATGCATGGGTAGTCCCGCAGACTCTGGATATGGACTCCATTATTGAGGCATCGCGTGTTTTCATCGGCAGGCACGATTTTTCCTCCTTCATGGGAACAGGCAGCGACATCAAAGATCCTGTGCGGGAGGTTCATTCATTGAATATCGAAAGACTCGAAAAAATAGATTTTATGACTGCCGGTCTGAGCGGCAATTTCATAAAGATCAGCATCGAGGCGGAAGGCTTCCTCAGGCATATGGTCAGGAATATCGTTGGAACGCTTGTCGAGACCGGAAGGGGAAGAATTTTTCCAGACAGCATAAAAGAGATTCTCGAATCAAGAGACCGCAGGAAAGCCGGCCAGACCGCACCGCCGCAAGGTCTTTTCCTGGAAAGAATTGACTATTAATTTCCGAACATCTTTGCCCAATCATCAAACCTTTTCAGTTTATGCCGGCCGAATTTTGCTATAGCCGCTCTGACGGCATCTAAAGGTTTTTCCTTCCGCAGAAATTCCGCATCCTTCGAAAAGAACTTGTCGGCAAAACATATGATCTGTTCTTCAACCGATAAAGGTATCATATCTCTCTTCGGAAGCGGGAGATTGTTTTCTTCTATGTCTTTAAGGGTTATGCCGACTCCTACATGTCTTTCACAGACAAGGGCGTGTTTGGAAAACCCCTCTCTTTCGAGTAACTCCCGTCCCAGATAACCGTGGCAGATATACTTCTTTTTCCCGTGGCAGCCTAGCTGCGGCTCGTCGGTCATGAATATCCCTATGTCGTGGAGCATTGCAGCCTCCCGGATGAACTCTGAATCCGGATGCAGATGTTTTACCCTTCCGGCTATCTCTAATGCCTTTTCCGAAACTGCCCTGCTGTGCATAAGCAGAATCCGGCAGGCGAGTGATTCCGGGGCATAATATTGTTTGATGATCTTTACCGGGTCCATTGTTCTTTAAAAAAGTTGCAAAATATTTTATCGGATATAGAATTAAAATGAAATGCAAGGGGAAAATATGAAAGCACAGGGAACTGAGATTAATTAGTGTCTGTTTATAAACTCGATATTTTAACTCCCTCCCAACCCCTTCAAGGGAGGGGTTTATTTACATCCCTCTCCCCTGGTGGTCTACGACTCGTAGAGGAGAGGGTCAGGGTGAGGGGGGGTATAGTTAATAAACAGACTCTGTTTAGTTAATTCTTAGCATTATACTTGACATACAGCCACTCAATTATTATTATATGAAAAATAGGATGATAAAACGATGCCTTCGGATGTAAAAGACTATTATAAGACTCTTGGTGTGGGCAAGGAAGCCTCTCAGGATGAGATCAAAAAGGCTTACAGGAAGCTTGCGCGCAAATATCACCCCGACCTGAATCCGGGTGACAAGTCTGCTGAGCAGAAATTCAAGGAATTGAACGAAGCTTATGAAGTCCTGGGCGACGCAAAGAAAAAAGCCGAATATGACCAGTTCGGCAGATCGCCGTTTGGCGCAGGTGGTTCGGGGTATGGAGGTTTCAGGACATATGATTTCAGAGAGACTCCGGATTTTGGAGGTTTCGGAGATATATTTGCAGATCTCTTCGGCGCAAGGGGAGGCACGGAAGCCCGGTATGTGAGAGGGCCTGATATGGTGATGGGTATTGATCTCTCCCTTGAAGAGGCATTTTCAGGAGTTACAAGACCGATTACGTATAACAGGGAGGCGACCTGCAGGACATGTAACGGTTCGGGGGCTGAATCTTCTCAGATGTGCGACGCATGCAGGGGAACAGGAAACGTAACAATCTCCAAAGGTTTTTTCAAAATGGCCCAGCCTTGCACTGCGTGTGGCGGTACCGGAAGAAGAATAACAAAAGCATGTCCTGTTTGCAGAGGATCGGGAAAGACTCTTCGGACGGAAACGCTGAAGGTAAAGATTCCCAGGGGCGCCGATACCGGTTCAAGGGTGAAACTCAAAGGCATGGGCGGCGCAGGGGTGGGAGGCGGACCCGCCGGGGACCTCATTATAGAAATATCGGTAAGGCCTCATGATATATTCAAGAGAAAGGGAGACGACATTGTTCTTGACCTGCCCGTGACTTTTGCCGAGGCGGCTCTTGGCTCGAAGATTGAAGTCCCGACAATAGACGGCATTGCTGCGATGACGCTGCCCCCGGGCACGCAGAGCGGCCAGAGGTTCAAGCTCTCCGGAAAAGGGTTTCCTTCCACGAAGACCGGAGTGCGCGGCAACCAGTACGTTGATATCAAGATAACAGTGCCGAAAGACCTGGACAATAAAGCGAAAGATAAGATAAAGGAACTGGATGCTCTCTATAAGGAAGATCCGCGGAAAAGGTTGCGCAGGTGATGAATTCAGAAGACAAAAAACAGCCTTTGTTCATGATAAGCGTGGTGTCGAGGATGCTCAACGTACATCCCCAGACCCTGAGGCTTTATGAACGGGAAGGGCTGATAACTCCTCACAGGACGAAGAGGGCGAGACTCTATTCCCGGGAGGACGTTGAGAAAATAGCAATGATCCTCAGGCTTACGAGAGAACTCGGGGTAAACAGATCCGGTGTCGAGATAATCCTCAGGCTCAGGCGCAGACTGGAGGCTTATCAGAAGGAAATGGAAGATATGATGAAATTCCTTGGAGAGGACATCAGGAGTGATTTTATCGAGAGGTTCAGAAGGATTTTTTCAGAGGAATAAGGAGGTATTTTAATGGATAAATTTACGATGAAAAGCCAGGAGGCTATACAGGAGGCGCAGAGGCTCGCGGAAAGAAAGGGCAACCAGCAGCTTGATGCCGAACATCTGCTATGGGCTCTCCTTGAAGATGATGAGGGAGTTGCTGCTCAGATACTGAAAAGGCTCGGGATCAATACAAAGGCGCTGCAGCAGGACGTCGACGAAGCAGTCAACAAGTTTCCGAAGGTTATCGGCGCAACCCCTTTGGGTCAGATCTATCTTTCGCCGAGATTAAAAGAGGCGTTCGAAAATGCCCATAAGAACGCAGAACACCTGCAGGATGAATATGTCAGCGTCGAGCATCTGCTCGTCGCTCTTCTGTCAATAGGCGGGCCGTGTTCCGAACTGCTTAAAAGGTATGGCGCATCTGTTGACAAGGTCCTTTCGTCGATGAGGGAGATCAGGGGCGCGCAGCGCGTGACAGACCCTAATCCCGAAGACAAATACCAGGCGCTGAAGAAGTTCAGCCGCGACCTTACAGAACTCGCGCGGAAAGGAAAGCTCGATCCTGTCATCGGAAGAGACGACGAAATAAGGAGAATCATACAGGTCCTTTCGAGGAGGACGAAGAACAACCCGGTGCTCATCGGCGACCCCGGAGTCGGCAAGACTGCCATAGCCGAAGGCCTTGCGCAGCGGATTGTCGCCGGAGACGTGCCCGAGACGCTCAAAGAAAAAAAGGTGGTTGCACTGGATATGGGGGCAATAGTTGCGGGCTCGAAGTTCAGAGGCGAATTCGAGGAGAGACTGAAGGCTGTCTTAAAGGATATCGAGCAGGCGGAAGGTAAAGTCATCCTGTTCATAGACGAACTTCACACTCTCGTCGGCGCCGGCGCTGCCGAGGGGGCAATCGATGCATCGAATATGCTGAAGCCGGCGCTGGCCAGGGGGGACCTCAGGTGTGTCGGAGCAACGACTATCGACGAGTACAGGAAACATATCGAAAAAGACCCTGCCCTTGAAAGGAGGTTCCAGCCCATACTCATTAAAGAGCCGACTGTCGGGGATACGATATCCATCCTCCGGGGACTTAAGGAAAGGTACGAGGTACATCACGGAGTCAAGATCAAGGACTCGGCGCTGATTGCCTCTGCCGTTTTGTCGAACAGATATATTACCGACAGGTTCCTGCCGGACAAGGCGATCGATCTGATCGATGAGTCGGCTTCAAAACTCAGGATGGAGATCGACAGCATGCCGGTCGAACTTGACGAGATAGAGAGGAAGCTGCGGCAGTATGAGATAGAAAAACAGGCGGTCATGAAAGACGGCTCGAAGGATGCGAGAGAAAGACTGGACAAGATCGTAAAGGAGATGGCTGAACTTCGGGGAAAACGCGATGAGCTGCGGGCGCAGTGGATAAGTGAAAAAGAGATCATCGCAAAGATGCGGGAACACAAGGAGCATATAGAGAAGACCAAGATAGATTCGGAGAGAGCGGAACGTGAGGGAGACCTGACAAAGGCGGCGGAACTCAGGTACGGCAGACTGCTTGATCTTCAGAGGGCACTTGAAGAGGAAAACAAAAAGCTCCTTGGGGTACAGGAGAGAAGGAAAATGCTCAAAGAAGAGGTTGATGAAGAGGATATTGCAGAGGTCGTTTCTAAATGGACGGGCATTCCCGTGAGCAGGATGCTTGAGGGAGAGGTCCAGAAGCTGATCCACATGGACGAGCGGCTGAGGCAACGGGTCGTGGGGCAGGATGAGGCTATTGAAGCGGTTTCAAATGCTGTAAGGAGGGCCCGCGCAGGCATCCAGGACCCGAACCGGCCTATCGGCTCATTCATTTTCCTGGGACCCACCGGCGTAGGGAAAACCGAGCTTGCAAGGGCGCTTGCCGAATTCCTGTTCGATGACGAAAACGCAATGGTCAGGATCGACATGTCCGAATACCAGGAACGGCATACAGTCTCGCGTCTGATCGGCGCTCCCCCCGGTTATGTCGGCTACGAAGAAGGGGGACAGCTTACCGAGGCGGTAAGGAGAAAACCCTATTCGGTGGTACTGTTTGATGAAGTCGAAAAGGCCCATCCCGAGGTTTTTAACCTCCTGCTCCAGTTGCTCGATGACGGCAGACTTACCGACAGCCACGGCAGAACCGTCGATTTCAGGAATGCTGTGGTAATCATGACATCGAATATCGGCAGCGCTCATATCCAGGAAATGCTCGAAGAAAGGGCGAAGAAGCCCCAGGCTTACTGGATACAGAGCAACTCTGAACTGAAGGAGAGGATGATGGCGGACCTGAAGGCTTTCTTCAGGCCGGAGTTTTTAAACAGGGTCGACGAGATCATTATTTTCAGCCCCCTTACAAAGGAACTGCTCAAACAGATCGTCGGGATACAGGTGGACAGGATGAAGAGATACATCAAGGAAAGAAACGTCGATATAAAGCTTACGGAAAGCGCGAAAGAGTATTTTGCAGATATCGGTTTTGATCCTATTTTCGGCGCGAGACCTTTAAAAAGGGCGTTGCAGCGAGAGATTTTGAACCCCCTTGCGATGAAGATTCTTGACAGGACTTTCACGGAAGGCGATACGGTTGAGGTCGATTTTGCCGATGACAGGCTTACTTTCACAAGGGAAGTGACGGCGGAAGTCGAAGCATGAAAAAATTTGCGAAACTGGTTGCCGCCCCGGGCTTTTACTGGCTTCTGATCAACCAGCCGCCCGTTTATAGAATGCGGAGAAAGAGAGAATCCCGATGACGAGCAATGTATTGCAGGGAAAGATCATGGTCGTAGACGACGAAATCGAAACATTGACTCCGCTGTGTGATTTCCTGTCGGAGATCGGGTATGAGGTATCGGGATATTCGTCTTCTGTTGAGGCGCTTAAAGCAATGGAAGGACGGACTTTCGATCTGCTTCTCACGGACCTTGTGATGCCGGAGCCTGATGGAATAGCCCTCCTGAGAAATGCTCAGAGAATAGACCCGAACCTTGTTGTGATTGTAATATCCGGCTATGGGTCGGTCCATTCCGCGGTTGAAGCGATGAAAGAGGGCGCTTTCGACTACATTACGAAGCCGCTGGAGTGGAAACTGCTGCATCCGGTCCTGTCCCGTGCAATGGAGATAAGAAGGCTGAGGAAATGCGAACAGAAATACCGCGCCATAGTCGAAGACCAGACCGAATTGATCTGCCGCTGTCTGCCCGATGGAACTGTTACGTTTGTAAACGAGGTGTTCGGCCGCTATTTCGGGAGGTCCCGGGAGGGACTTATAGGGAGCAATTTCAAACTTCTTCTCCAGGATGAGGATTATGAGAAGTTCAGGAAACACATCGCTTCACTGGGCAAGCAGAAACCGGTTGCAAAGATAGAATGCCGCGTAATTATCCCGCAAGGCGAGGTCCGCTGGCAGCGGTGGACTAGCAGGGGCATATTCGATGAACAGGACAGGCTCATCGAAATACAGTCGGTAGGCCATGATATTACCGAGAGCAAGCTGATGGAAGAGGATTTGATAATATGGCGTGACCGGTTGAGGACTCTTGCAAAACGTGTTACGGAAGTCGAAGAAAACGAGCGGCACAGACTCGCCAGAGAGCTGCACGACCAGGTCGGTCAGAACCTGACTGCATTAGGAATAAACATTAATATGTTGTATCCGCTTCTGGCCGATAAATTAACGGCAGAGGTGGAGGCCAGGCTCAGCGACTCAATAAAGATACTGGAAGAGACTGCGAAGAGAATCCGGGATGTGATGGCTGACCTCCGTCCTTCTGTGCTTGACGACTACGGGTTAATGGCGGCGATAAGGTGGTACGCTGATCAATTCGCTAAGCGGACAAAGTTACATATTACCGTCTCCGGCGAGGAACCGAGCCCCCGCTTGCCTTCCGGAACGGAGGTGACCTTATTCCGAATAACCCAGGAGTTACTGACAAATGCGGCCAAGCACGCCATGGCTAACAATATACTCGTGAGCCTGTCCGAAGGAGCCGGAAAAACCCGCCTGGAGATTTTGGATGACGGTGTGGGATTTGATCCCGCCGCCTTTGCCGAGCCGGACGGAAGACGCGGATGGGGGATCCTTAACATGAGGGAGAGGGCCGAGGCAACAGGAGGAAGCCTGACCGTTGAATCCGGGAGGGGAAAAGGCACGCGTGTTATAATCGAGATCCGGAGATGATGGTATGGGAATAAAGGTTTTTCTGGCAGACGATCATGCAGTTGTGCGGGACGGCTTAAAGCTTATCCTGCGGACGCAGGAAGACATGGAAATAAGCGGAGAAGCTGCGGATGGCCGCAGGACAATCGAAATGGTGAAACGCGCATGCCCTGATGTCGTTGTCATGGATATCGCGATGCCTGAACTCAACGGCATAGAGGCAACAAGGCAGATCCTTGAGTCCTGTCCGTCAACGCAGATCATTATTCTCTCCATGCATGCTTCAAACGAATATATTTTCCAGGCTTTTCGCGCAGGCGCCCGGGGATATCTCCTGAAAGAGTCCGCAGGCAAAGAAGTGATTCAGGCGGTCCGTGCCGTGTATGCCGGGAGGCGTTATTTTTGCCGGCAGATTGCCAAAACAGAGCTGGAGGATTACATGGCCGGGATCAATTCCGCATCCGTCAGGAGCCCGCTGGAGCATTTAAGTTTGCGCGAAAGGGAGGTTTTACAGCTCATCGTCGAGGGAAAATCCAACAGCGAGATTGCATCCATTCTCTCTCTATCGGTGAAAACCGTTGAAACATACAAGAGCCGTCTGATGTACAAGCTCAACATTAAAGACATTCCCGGCCTTGTGAAGTTCGCTCTCCAGCACGGACTTACGACCCTGAAATAAAACCGCTCCCTTCCTCTTTTATCTGTAATGTATATTCTGGATTAATCAAGCTTTCCTGACAGACAAGTGTGATGAGTATATTTATACTATAACTAATAAACAAATAGCGTCTGCTCATAAATTGTTTTTTATGTCACCCTGAACTTATCGGAGCGACTTTTCGCGGAGACTCGCTTCGAGTTTCAGGGTCTCATAACCTGTTGATTTTGTGAGATGCTGGAATAAAATTCAACATGACAATAATGAGTTCATAAACAGACACTGAATAAACGTACCTGAGACGGAGCCTTTACTGTCATGACAGGGAACGCACAAAAAGTAAAGCCCAAAATTACGTTGCTGGTCGTCGAGGACCACGAGGCGCTCCGCGACTCTTTGAAAAACTGGCTGCTTACTGTTTTTGAAGATTTCAGGGTTTTTCTGGCTGCGAGCGGTGAGGAAGCTGTGGACAAGGCTGCTGAACTTAAACCTGATATCATACTGATGGACGTTTTTTTGCCTAAATTGAACGGTATCGATGCTCTACGGCTTATCAGGAATGAAATACCGGAAGCGAAAGTCATAATGCTCAGCATTTATGAAGACCCCGTCTATCAAGCCGACGCCATTGCCGCCGGTGCCTGTGCGTACGTCGCAAAACGAAAAATGGGGACGGAACTGGTCCCCCTGATAAAGAGGCTCTTGTCAGACCCGCAGGTATCTTGTGATGCGGGAGCAGGTGAGAAAATCAGAGGGAGGTGATTGACCGGGAGTGGATAAGGGATTGAAGATACTGATACTCGAAGACGTGCCGGAGGATGCTGCGCTGATAGAGCATGAGCTCCGGGAAGGCGGGGTGACATTCATCTCTGTGCGCGTTGGTACGAGAGCGGATTTTCTCAAAGAGCTCAAAGATTTTACTCCCGACCTTATTCTTGCAGATTACAAGGTCCCGCAGTTCGATGGTCTGACCGCAATGGCCCTTGTAAAAGAGGAGTGTCCCGGCATACCTTTTATTTTCATATTAGGCACGGTCAGCGACGATTTTGCGAAAGAGACGGTAAAAAACGGCGCCACTGATTATGTCCTCAAAAACAGATTGGCAAGGCTTGTGCCCGCAGTCACCAGGGCAATGCGCGAAGCAGAGGTGGGAAGGGAGCGGAAGCTCGCGGAAGAAGCTCTTAAGGAGAGCGAAGAAAAGCTGAGGTACATCATCGAGCACAGCAACGAACTGTTCTATATTCATGACACACAGCATAAATTCACTTTTGTAAGTCCACAATCTCTGACGGTCCTCGGTTATACACCGGATGAAATGACGATAGAGTGGACGAAGTTACTTACTGAAAACCCGGTCAACGAACAAGGGTTAGAGATTACAACAAAAGCGCTGAAGACGGGCGAGCGTCAACCTCCCTATATACTGGAGGTTTACACTAAAGACCGGCGCAAGATAATCCTGGAAATTGACGAGTCTCCGCTTAAGAATAAACAGGGAATTGTAACCGGCATTGTCGGCGCTGCCAGGGACGTTACAGAACGCATAAATACGGAAGCTTTTCTCAAGAAGAATGAGAAAGAGCTGAAAAAGCGCATTGGGGAGCTTGAAGATTTTTATAATATCGCCGTCAACAGGGAATTAAGGATGATGGAGTTGAAACGGGAAATAGACGAGCTGAAGGCAGAACTGGAAAAGTGCAGGAAGTAGATGGCCATAAGTCGATGAAAAAGAGCTGCATGACTGCACAAAAGCAGATTATGGAATTCAGCCGTACGATTCAGGAGAAGGACAGGGAACTGCAGTCCATAGGCATGGGGCTTGCCGAGCATTTTGATGTTTTACGCAGAGTTTCCGCAGGAGATTTGGGTGCAAGGGTAACCGGTGAATCCCAAGTCGAACTTCTCGAATCGCTGAAAAAAGTGACGAACGAGATAATCGAAAGTATGGACAGGGAAATCAATGAGCATAAAAGAACAAGGGAATTGCTGCACGAAAGCGAAAGAAAATATCGCGACTTCTATCAGAACGCGCCCGACGGATACCATTCATTGGGACCTGACGGAACGATACTTGAGGTGAATGACATGTGGCTGAGGATGCTGGGATATGAACGCGATGAGGTTGTGGGACGGAAAAAGCTGACAGACCTTCTGCCCGATGATGCGAAGCATATCTTCCGCAGGACATTTCCCGAATTAAAACAGAGAGGGTCGACAGAACATATCGAATACTCCTTGATAAAAAAAGACGGCGCGCTGCTCCCTGTCGTAATCAATGCAACGGCTGTCTTCGATGATAAAGGCGATTTTCTGCAAACCAGGTCCATTGTCAGAGACAACAGTGAACGAAAAAGATATGAGAATATGCTTAGGGTTGCTGCTGAGGAATGGAGGGTGACATTCGACAGCATGCCGAACGGGGTATTTCTGGTCGACAGGAATTTTACCGTCATGAGGGCTAATAAATATATCTCTTCCCTTTACGGGATCCGGCTTGAAGATTTGAAAGGAAAGCCCTATCACACGATAGTAAGCGCCGGTCAGGTCAAGGACGCTGCAGATGCCGGTCGTCGCTTTGCAGGTACTGCCGAGTTTTATGATGCAGGACTTCAGAGATATTTCATACAGCATATAACGCCGATCCCTGATACCGAAGGTTTGACAAAGGCATTTACCATTTCTCTCGTCGATATTACGGTCCTTAAGGACAAGGAAAATAAACTGACTGAAAGCAAGGATGCGTTCTTCAACATGCTAAAGGAACTCGATGCTTCCTTCCGTGATTTGAAAGAGCTTCTCGACAGTCTTATATTGTCATTCGTAAATGCAATGGATGCAAAGAGCCCCTGGACAAAAGGACATTCCGAGCGTGTCACCTATTATGCGGTGGCGATAGCACAGGAGCTGGGCCTGAAAGAAAAAGAGATTGAGACTCTGAGGACGGCGTCCCTGCTGCATGACATCGGCAAAATCGGCACATATGATGTAGTACTGGACAAGCCCGGAAAACTCACGGACGAAGAGTTTGCCCTTATCAGGCAGCATCCGGTAAAAGGGGAATCCATTCTCAAGCCTATAAAACAGTTTGTCCACCTGCTGCCGATCGTAAGGCATCACCACGAGATGCTCGACGGACGAGGGTACCCGGACGGCCTGAAAGACGGTCAGATACCGTATCTCTCAAAAATCATCACCATCGCGGATTCATACGACTCGATGACATCCGACAGGCCTTACAGGCCGGCGCCGCCGAAGGAGTACGCAATTTCCGAGTTAAAAAGGTGTACCGGAACACAATTCGACGCTGACGCGGTCGAGGCGTTTCTGAAAGTACTTCATAAAGAAGGGGGACCCGCCGGAAATCCCGAAGTTATCGGCTGAACAACAGCCTAAGCCCGGAAAGACCCGGATTTTCTGATTTCATCCATGAGGATTTCTTTGGCGTTGTTTAGAGGTGCCTTTATCCTGTAACCCGCCGCATTCTTATGGCCGCCGCCTCCGAAAATAGAAGCGATCCGTGAGACGTTGATATCTCCTTTTGAGCGCAGGCTCACCTTCCAGTGGTTTTCGTCCGTCTCCCTGAAAAAAGCGGATATCTTTATATCCACCATCATCCTCGGAACCCCCGAAAAATTCTCCGTATCCTCAGCGGTTGTCGAGGTCTCCCGGAACATCCCGCGGGTAACCGCTGTAAAGGCGACGTTTTCTCTGATCTCAAGGGTGTTTAAGGCCATTATGAACAGGCGAAACCTTTTTTCGGACCAGGTCTCATAAAGGTTGGTCGAGATAAATGCGGGATTCGCACCCGCCTCTACGAGTTCAGCGGCGACTTTCAGAACTTCGGCAGACGTATTGGCATATCTGAAGGTCCCCGTGTCGATGGTAAGAGCGGCATAAAGGTTTACGGCAATCTCCTGCGTTATTTTCATCTCCAGTTCCTTTATCAGATAAAAGACCATTATTCCCGTTGCAGCGGCATCCGGCCTCACCCATTTGATATCCCCGAAATCTTTTTCGGTTTCATGGTGGTCGATTACCAGAGCACGCCTGAACTGTACGCCGTCGATCCCGGCCCTTTCAGGGATATTGCAATCGAGAAGTGCAAGGTGGAAATCCTTTGTCTGCAAGTCTGAAGTTGAACTGGCCACTCTTTCATGACCCGGCAGGAACCGGTAATATTCGGGAACGGAATCGCGGTCGTAGACAACAGTCGTTTTACCCATGGCTTCGAGCGCCATCGAGAGCGCAATGGAAGAACCGAGCGCGTCGCCTTCAGGGTTGATATGTGTCGCAATAAAGAACCGGTCTTGTTCCTTTAAAAAGGAAAGGACCTCAGGAGGGACCTTCACTCTTCTTCCTTATATCGCCGAGGAGTTTTTCTATTCTGTCGCCGTACTCAACAGAGGGATCGAGCCTGAACTCAATGGCCGGTATAAACTTCATGCGCAGCCTTTTTGAAAGCTCGGAGCGGATAAAGCTTTTTGCGTCCTTCAGTATCTCGATAGTCGTCTTCTTCTCTTCCTCCCTGAGGACGCTCACGTAAATTACCGCCATCTTGAGGTCGTCGGTAACATCGGCGCCGGTGACGGTGAGGAAGCCGATTCTCGGGTCTTTCAGTTTATGCATGATTATATCAGCGGTCTCCTCTCTCAGGAGGTCGCCGACTCTCTGGGACCGTTTATATGGAAGCATAATTATTCAGATAACCAATGACCAAATCACAGGTTAAAAATAATGACCAATTACAAACAGCCATCTGCATTTGATTACCGGTCATTGTTCATTGGAATTCGTCTGGAATTTGGGATTTTGTTATTGGTTATTCATAATTTTGCGGCTATTTTTTCGATTATGTAGTTTTCGAGTATGTCGCCGACTTTCAGGTCATTGAAATTCTCTATCATGATGCCGCATTCATAGCCGGTCTGGACTTCTTTGACATCTTCTTTAAATCTCTTGAGCGAGCTGATCTTGCCGTCATAGACAACGATATTGTCCCTGATCACCCTGACACCTTCACTCGACCTGCTCATGAACCCGTCGAGCACATAACACCCGGCGACCGTTCCGATTCTTGATATGGGGAATACCTGGCGTACCTCGGCTCTCCCGAGTATTTTTTCCTTCAGAGTAGGTTCGAGAAGACCCTCGAGCGCCTTCTTGACGTCTTCGATTGCTTCATAGATGACATTGTAGAGCCTGATATCGACTCCCTCTTTTTCAGCCACCTGTGAGGCTTTCAGCTCGGGCCTCACATTAAAACCTATGATAATTGCACTTGATGCGGTGGCAAGCATGACGTCTGATTCATTAATGCCGCCGACCGATGAATGGATGACCTTGACCTTGACATGGGGATGGGAGATGTTTTCGAGAGCGTCCTTTAAAGCCTCAACCGAACCCTGCACATCGCCTTTTATGATAATGAAAAGTTCTCTTATCTCACCCTCTTTGATTTTTGCGTATAACTCGTCGAGGGTAAGCTTTCTTGTTCTTGCAATCTCGGCAAGTTTCTGCTTCTGCTGCCGCGCAAGCGCAATCTGTCTCGCTCTTTTTTCGTCTTCGACGACCGTGAAAATATCTCCGGACGAGGGAACATCTGAAAATCCGATCACCTCGACAGGAGTCGAAGGGCCGGCCTCCGATATCCTCCTGCCGCTGTCATCGATTAATGCCCTGACCTTGCCGGCGTTGACGCCCGATAGAAATGCATCGCCGACCTTAAGACGGCCGGACTGCACAAGGACGGTCGCAACAGGTCCTCTCCCTTTGTCCAGCTTCGCCTCGATGATGGTGCCCCGTGCATACTTGTCGGGATTTGCCTTGAGTTCCATTACCTCCGACTGAAGGAGTATCATTTCGAGCAGGCGTTCTATCCCTATGCGTTGTTTGGCGGATACCTCCACAAAGATATTTTGTCCGCCCCATTCTTCGGATATGATCCCCTGCTCCGACAGCTCGTTTTTCACTTTGGAGAGATTCGCTTCAGGCTTGTCGATCTTGTTTATCGCGACGACGATAGGTACGCCTGCCGCCTTTGCGTGGTTGATCGCTTCGACAGTCTGCGGCATGACGCCATCGTCGGCAGCCACGACGAGGACAACGATATCGGTGACCTTGGCCCCCCTTGCCCTCATGGAAGTGAACGCCTCGTGACCCGGGGTATCGAGAAACACGATGTCTTTGCCAGCAAGGTTGACTTTATATGCGCCGATATGCTGCGTGATGCCGCCTGCTTCGGTCTCGGTAACCTTTGTTTCCCTTATTGCATCAAGGAGTGATGTTTTCCCGTGGTCGACATGTCCCATGATGGTTACGACCGGAGGACGCGGTACCAATGCGCTGATGTCTTCAGGCGCCTCCACATCAACCGTATCCTCTTCAATGGCCGAAAGTTCGAGCTTTACCCCGAAACCCTCTGCGATCAATAATGCCGCATCAGTATCGACAGGCTGGTTTATTGTAGGCATATACCCCAATTCCATAAACTTTTTTATCACATCGGAAATCTTGACGCTGATGAGTTCTGCAAACTCTTTCACCGTGGTTCCTTCCTGGAGTTTCAACATCTTTTTCCGCGGTGCGACGGGCTGAACCTGGGGTTTGCGATCTTCCATATGGTACGGCCTGCCTCTTCCGCCCCTCCTGGACGGCCGCTGCTCCCATCTTTTGGGCTCGATCTTCCTGATGGTCTGGAAAGCCCTCTGCATACCGGGTTTTGCCTTGAACTTCTCGATCTTCTCCAGTTCGATGTCCTTTTTGAACCTGTCCGGTATCTTTAATTCTTCTTCCTCTTCAGCAGGCGCAGCCTTTTCCGACCCCTGAACTGCAGGGACTTTCTTTTCCGGCACAACTTCCCTCTGCACGACTGCTTCAGGTTCTTTATGTTTCTCAGGCACCGGCCTAACGGAAAGGCGGTCAGGTTCTCCTGCAGCAGGCCGTTTTTCCGGCTTATGACGTTCCGCAGGCTTTCCGGCAGGTCTTTTCAGGACTGCACTTTCCACCTTCTTTGCGAGGTCGGATTCAATACTTGAAGAGTGGGTTTTCCCTTCGACCCCGAGCGTTACAAGCTCGGACAATATGACCTTGTTTGGGACCCCCAATTTTTTTGCAAGTTCATAAATTCTTATCTTACTCATTTATCTTAACCTATTCTTAGTATATCGGGATTAGGGAAAGCGCTCTTGTAACAATAACGGTTACATGTTATCATAATAGACCTTTTTAAAGCAATTATTCGGAGGAGGATAGAGGAAATGGCGAGTTGTGTTGTGTGCGGCAAAAAAAGGGCGGTCGGAAATAATATCAGCCATGCCAATAATAAGACAAAGAAACTCATACTGCCGAACCTGCAGAGGGTGAGAATCGTCACCGGGGGTAGTGTAAAAAAAGGTTATGTCTGTACCAGGTGCCTGCGCTCCGGATTCGTCAAGAAAGCTGTGTAGTGAAACAGGCCGGGTCCCTGCTTGCTCCGATTATCAAGGATCTCGGAATTGATGAGTGCGTAACGCTCGCGGAAATTAAAAAAAGCTGGACTTCCCTGTTTCATAAACCTCTTTCCTGCCATGCGGCGCCGGGCAGGTTGTCTAATGGAGATCTCCTGCTGAATGTGGATTCTCCCGTCTGGCTGCAGCAGCTGAATTTTTTCAAAGAGGACATCGTCAAAAAACTAAGCGCCTTCGGAGTAACATCCGTCCGTTTCAGGCTCGGCAGGGTTTCATTAAGAGAGCAGCCGGAAGCGGAAACCGCGAGATCGCGGAGGAAACCTCTCAGCGAAGAGGCGCGGTCCTATATAGAAAAGACGATCTCTCCGGTGGGGGATGAAGCCCTGAAAGCCTCCATGAAAAAGGCGATGGAGAAAGCGGTCTCGTCGGGCAAAACCAGGATACGCTAAGTTTGTCCTTTACGCGGTTTCAGCCTTTTTTTCGTAAATAAGGATCGGTTTTTCGTTCTTGACGATTGTCTCTTCCGTTACAAGGCAATCCTTAACCCCCTTCTGAGAAGGGATTTCGTACATCACTTCGAGCATTGCCTCTTCGAGGATAGAGCGCAGCCCCCTCGCTCCCGACTTGCGCTTGATCGCCTTTTTCGCAATCGCCGACAAAGCGCCGTCTGTAAACTTCAGCCGTACGTTATCAAAAGAGAGAAGTTTCTGATACTGTTTCACGACTGCGTTTTTCGGCTCCATCAGTATCTTTATAAGCGCCGGCTCATCGAGTTCATCGAGCGCTGCGATGACCGGCATCCTTCCGATGAACTCGGGTATGATACCGTATTTTATCAGGTCCTCGGGTTCCACGAGACTCAGGGTCTCGCCGATCTTCCGCACTTTTTTAGTCACAGTGTCGGAAGCAAAGCCGACGGTTTTCTGTCCGATCCTCTGCTCTATCATTGAATCAAGGCCGATGAAAGCGCCGCCGCACACGAAAAGGATATTGGTCGTATCTATCTGGATGTATTCCTGCTGCGGGTGTTTCCTGCCTCCTTGCGGCGGGATATTGGCTACCGTCCCCTCGATCAATTTGAGAAGCGCCTGCTGTACCCCTTCACCTGAAACATCCCTCGTTATGGACGGATTCTCCGATCTCCTGCTTATCTTGTCGATCTCATCGATATATACGATGCCCCTCTGCGCCTTTTCAGCATCATAGTCGGCTGACTGGAGCAATTTAAGGATGATATTTTCAACGTCTTCTCCGACATACCCCGCTTCGGTAAGGGTTGTTGCATCGGCAATGGCAAACGGCACATCGAGTATCTTCGCCAGCGTCTGGGCAAAAAGGGTCTTGCCCGTGCCGGTAGGCCCGATGAGGAGAATGTTGCTCTTCTGCAACTCCACATCCGACTCGGCAGGGCTGTAAATCCTCTTATAGTGGTTATGCACGGCAACGGAAAGTATCTTCTTTGCTCTTTCCTGGCCTATGACATAATCATTGAGGCACTGGTGAATTTCCCAGGGGGTCGGGACCTTGGGGAGTGTGAGGACTCCTCCTGTATCCTCATGGAGCGTGTCGGCGATAATTTCATTGCATAGCTCGACGCACTCGTTGCATATGTAAACGGTAGGCCCTGCAATAAGCTTTTTTACTTCAGCATGTCCCTTGCCGCAAAAAGAGCATTTCAAAGAACTTTCGTCTTTTTTAGCCATGGAATTTCCTGTCTTTCATGCTGCTTATGACCTCATCGACTATCCCGTATTCCTTTGCCTCCTGCCCCGACATAAAGAAATCCCTGTCCGTATCCGCCTGAATCTTATCAAGGGACTGGCCGGTATGAAAAGAGAGTATCTTGTTCAGGCTCTCCTTCATGCGGAGTATTTCACGCGCGTGTATTTCGATATCGGTGGCCTGCCCGGAGAAGCCGCCCATCGGCTGATGGAGCATTATCCGTGAATTAGGCAGTGCAAACCTTTTTCCTTTTGTACCGGCTGAAAGCAGGAGCGCTCCCATGCTGGCTGCCTGTCCGATACAGTAAGTGGCGATATCGGGCTTTACGTATTGCATTGTATCGTAGATTGCGAGGCCGGACGAGACTATGCCGCCCGGCGAGTTGATATATAAATGGATGTCCTTCTCGGGGTCTTCCGTCTGAAGGAACAGCAACTGGGCTATGACGATGTTGGCGATATTGTCGTCGATTGCCGTGCCGGCAAATATAATCCTGTCCTTGAGCAGGCGCGAGTAGATATCATAGGCCCTTTCAGTACGGCCCGTCTGCTCTATAACAATCGGGATGATGCTCATGCGTTTTCCCCTTTCTCGATAACGGCTTTGGACAAGAGCATGTCCAGCACTTTCTCTTCAAGTATCGACTGTTTCAGGCCGTCCAGTGAACCCTGTTTATACATGTAATAGTTTTTCACGGCCTCCGGAGAGGCAGAGAGCTTCTTTGCGATTCCGGACAGCCTCTCGTCAACTTCACCGTCCGAGACTGTGACCCCTTCTTTTTCCCCGATTATATCAATAATGACGGATGCCTGGACGTTCCTTACCGCCCTCTGCTTCAACTCGGCCTGCAAGTCTTTCGTTTCTTTCTTTTCTTTTTCTGCAGCGTCTCCTTCAGCGACGTTTTCCATGACGTCCGCCACGGTATCGGAATATACGGTGTCGTCCTTTTCACCGGAGATGCTCTTGTCCATCATCAGGGCTTCAAGCTCTCTGTTCACAAGGGTTTCCGGCACATCGAAATTATCGGATTCGATCATCTTCCTGATGATCTCGGCCTTCTGCATCTTCCGGACCTGCTCTTGCTTTGCCTCGTGTATTTTTCCCTCCAGTTTCTGCCTCATGTCGGCCATGTTTTCGAAACCGAGGTCCTTGGCGAATTCGTCGTCGATTGCGGGCAGGCTCTTCTTCTTTACCTCGCTTATCCTGACTTTAATATTCACTGTCTTTCCCGAGAGTTCCTTAAATTTTGACGCATCCAACACTGTAGTGAATTCGACTATGTCGCCTTTTTTCTTCCCCAGTACTTTTTCCATTATATCCGGCGGGAATATTTCATTGCCCATCCCGGATATCAGTTCTTTCACCGACGGATTGACGGTCTCGCCCTCTATTTCGCTGTCCGCATATTCGAAGGATACAAAATCATCCGCCTCCACTTCCTTGTCGGCAACCTCGAAGACGGCCTTCTGGTTCTGCAGTCTCTTTATGGTGTTATCGATCTCCGCTTCTTCTACCGAAAAAGGGATATCCTTCACCGCGATATTCTCATAATTCAGCGTTTCGATTTTCGGCAGGACTTCGATGATGAACGACAGGTTGAGCGGCGTATTTCTCTTGAACTCAAGCTTTTCTTCGAGCACCGGCATCGCCACAGGACTGAGGGAAGCGTCCCGAAGAGCGTTGCTGTAGTATTCGGGGATCACCTTTTCGAGTACCTCTGCCTCAACATCCTTCCCGAAACGTTTTTCGATAAGATTGACAGGCGCTTTCCCGGGTCTGAAGCCGGGTATACTGACCTTCTGTTTCAGCCTTTCAAGGGAACCCCCTATTTCCTTTTCCAGCACCTCTGCCGGAATCTCTATCCTGACGCGCTTTTTCGTTGAATTGATATCCTCTATTGATTTCAGCAAATTCAACCTCCTGACGTTTCTTCTACTGTAAAATAGGCATAAAACCTTTGTCAATTTAAAGGGAGGACTTTTCCGGCAGAGAATGTCCGATAAACGACCGGCTGCCGAACGCCTGCTGTGATGATCCGGCTGCATATTAAAGGAGATTATAGGTTATAATCTCCTGTGAACCTTTATCTGATTGACGGAAACTCCTATGTCTACCGCGCTTACTACGCCATCAGGGGACTCACTAACTCCAGAGGCTTTCCGACAAATGCCATTTATGGTTTTACCAATATGCTCCTCAGGATCATCAGGGAGAAAAAGCCGGACAGCGTTGCGGTGTCATTCGACTCGCCGGTTCCGACCGAGCGGCACAGGATATATCAGGCGTATAAGGCCCAGAGGCCGGAGGCGCCCGGAGACCTCGTCGTACAGCTCCCTTTCATAAGAAAAATGGTCTCCGCTTTCAGAATCCCGATATTCGAAATTCCGGGATACGAGGCGGATGACATCATCGGCACTATTGCAAAGAAAGCCGCTTCCGAAGGGATGGAGGTGTTCATCGTTACCGGTGACAAGGACATGCTTCAGCTTGTCGACGACAGGATAAAGGTATACGATCCTATGAAAGAAAGGGTTCTCGACCGCGATGCGATCAGGGAAAAGTTCGGGGTCGGGCCGGAGAGGATACCGGAATTCATGGCCCTTACAGGGGACGCTATTGACAATATCCCGGGCATTAAAGGAGTCGGAGAGAAGACGGCAAAGGAACTCCTTATGCAGTTCGAAACCCTTGAAGACCTCCTGAATAATGCCGCCGAAATAAGGAAGGAAAAACTCAAAACGCTTGTCAGGGAAAACGCCGATATCGTTCGGCTGAGCAGGAGACTTGCGACCCTCGACATAGCCGTACCCGTCGATGTCGATATCAAAGCATTCAGGTTGCAGGAGCCCGACTGGATTTCGCTCATTCGGCTTTTCGGGGATCTCGAATTCGGCAGCCTTATGAAGCTTATCCCTTCAGAAGCTGCAAGGGAGATACTATGTGAAACTCTTCTGTCTGCTGACGGGCTCGGGGAAATACTTTTGCTGATAAAAAAAGATTTCGCAGTCGATACCGAGGCAACCGGCAGGAATCCTGTACTCGCAAGCCTTGTCGGTGTTTCATTGTGCTCTGAAAAAGGCAGGGCGTTTTACATCCCGGTTTCCCATTCTTATGAGGGAGTGCAAACGCAGATTAACATAAAGGAGTTAACCGGACTTTGTTCCGGCATCTTTGAAGACGAAAGCATCGCAAAAATAGGGCATAATCTCAAATATGACATGATAATTCTCGAAAAAGAAGGTGTCCGTCTCAAAGGTCTGCTCTACGATACAATGATCGCATCTTATCTCCTTAACCCGAACAAGCCGAACCACAGCCTGGAGGAGGTGGCTTTCGAATACCTCTCGTACAGAAAAAAGACTTTTATGGAGGTCCTACTCAAGAGGGGGTCTTTTGCAGAAGTTCCGCTTGAAGAGGCTGCTCCGTATGCCTGCGATGACGCCGGTCTCAGTTTTGAACTGAAGGAAAAACTATTTGCCTTGCTGAAGTCGGACGGACTCGAGGATCTCTATATGAATATCGAGATGCCCCTCATACGCGTGCTCGCCGATATGGAGATGGCGGGCGTCAGGATCGATTCAGGCGGGATCGAAGGGCTTTCGAAAGAGATCGAAAGAGAACTCGATGGGATCAAGCGGAGAATCTATTTTCTGGCAGGGGAGGAATTCAATATCAATTCACCGAAGCAGTTGAGTAACGTACTGTTCCACAGCCTCGGTTTCCAGCCGGGGAAAAAGACCAAAACAGGTTTTTCGACTGAGATGTCCGTTCTTGAGGAGCTTGCACAATTCCACGAACTCCCCCGCGAGATACTTAATTACAGAAGTCTCAGCAAGCTCAAAAGCACATATCTCGATGTGCTGCCTGCGCTCATCAATCCTGAGACAGGCCGTCTGCATACTTCTTTCAACCAGACGGGAACAGCCACCGGGAGACTGAGCAGCAGCGAGCCGAACCTGCAGAATATCCCGATAAAGGGGGAGTGGGGCAGGAGGGTAAGAGAAACATTCATTGCAGAGGAAGGCAACCTCCTGCTTTCGGCCGATTATTCGCAGGTTGAACTGAGGATACTTGCGCATTTAAGCAACGACGCAGGGCTCATCGAGGCATTCAGGAGCAACCTCGATATACATACAAGGACCGCATCCGAGATCTTCGGCATCCCGCCGAATAAGGTGACGCCTGATTCAAGGAGGATTGCAAAGACAGTGAACTTCGGTGTCATTTACGGTATATCGCCGTTCGGCCTGTCCGAGACGCTGAACATCGACAGGGATGAAGCGAAGAAATACATCGAACAGTACTTCATCAGGCACCCGGGGGTCAGGGATTATATCGACAGGACCCTGGAAGCTGCAAAGCTGGAAGGGTATGTAACGACTTTCTTTAAAAGAAGGCGCGCTGTCCCGGAAATCAGAAATAAGAATGCGAACATAAGACAGCAGGGTGAAAGGTTTGCGATCAATTCTCCCATACAGGGGACCGCTGCCGATATTATCAAGATCGCCATGATAAATATCCGCAAGAGGTGCAGGGCGCAGGGGTTGAAGGCAAAAATGATCCTCCAGGTCCACGATGAGCTGTTGTTTGAATTCCCTTCGGAGGAACTCGAAGAAATAAAGGCCGTTGTAAAAAAAGAGATGGAAGGGGTTATAATGCTTTCCGTACCTTTGAGCGTGGAGATAAGACACGGGAAGAACTGGGCGGAGGCGCATTAATCAGGGAAATATTACTTAACCTGATTGTTGTATTAGAGCGCAGGCAGACGTGATAAAAGACAATGACGATTGGTAGATAAGAATTTTAGATTTAGGTAAAATAAGCGCTGAGCAGGAAGGGGGGATATATGACGAAGAAAGCCGCAACAAAAAAAATCTCCGGTTCAATTGCAAAAAAAGAAATGGAGAAAAAGATAAAAAAGGCTCTCAGATCTCCTGAAAAGGCGATGGCCGGGAAAAAAGAGACAAAACATATCCTGTCAAAGAAGAAAAAAACAAAGCCGGTGAAGGCCGTGGCCGGAACCAAGGTTAAGGTTAAAACTAAAACAAAGGCAAAGATTAAGACTAAGGCAAAGGCTAAGGTTAAGGTTGTGTCCGCAACCAAATCAAAAGCTAAGGACAGGGACCGGGGCGGGAAAAGAATTGAAAAGACTGAAATTCAGAAAAAAGATAAGAAGATTACAAAGAAGATAACCCAGAAGCTTGAAGGGAAAGCAGAGAAAATTGTTAAGAAGGCTGTTGTAAAAGGAAAAGAAAAAATTCTCAGGAAAGTCGTTAAAAAAACTATGCCTGAGAAAAAAACAAGGGCCAGGGTCAAAGCTAAGGCTAAGAGAAAACCGGTTGCTGCCGGAAAGATCGGGAAAGTAGCTGCAAAAAAAATTACCCTGACACCGGTGGGAAAGGCTAAGGCCGGGATTAAGGGAGAGAAGGAGGTAGGACCAGGGGAAAAAACAGGAAAGACTGCGGAGGCTCCGAAAAAGACTTCGACTGAAGAAGTTAAAAAAATCAAAAGACCCGGGAAAGCCGGAAAGGGCGAACAAGTCATGGCAACAGTCGAAGCAGTAGATGAAAAAAAATGGTATGCCGTGAAAGAAAGACAATGCCCTCCGATTCCATGGGAAACGCTTCCTTCCGAATACGGTGAAAACAGCATAAACATTATGGTTGTTGACCCTTATAAGATCTTCACCTTCTGGGAGGTCAGAGAAGATACCCTGAAAACATTCAAAGGAGATCTGGTAATAAGGGTATGCGATGTTTCGGGTGTGGATTTTGAACGAAAGGATGCCGACAATTTTTTTGATATTTTACTGAACGACAGGATCGGAAGCCTTTATCTTGATGTCAGCCCTGACAGAGAGTATATCTGTGAGGTCGGAATCATATATGATGGGTTTTTTATTACGATTGCGAGGTCTAATAAAGTTTCCACCACGCACGTGGCAGTTGCCGAAGAGGCTGTTTTATCACCGGCTCCGGCCGAGGCGGGTATGCGCCCCGGATATTGAAGCAATGATAAGTTTCACTGCAACACTATTATGCAGCTGTACAGGCTCTTGAAAAATGTGCTTTTGTATTTTATCTTTGCATCGTATAATTGCATCATTTCTCCGGAGCAAAACTAATCCTATTAAATATCAACAAGTTATGAAATTGGCATATGTATTGCTTCCCCAGGAAACATTATAAAGATATGAAATAATAAGCATATAAGGTTAAATGAAGATTCCAAATGGGTGGGTTCGATTAAATAATCTTAAGGAGTAAGGAGGAAATTTTATGAGAAGAGTGGGGGTGGTGTTTTTTGCATTTGTTTTTTTCTTTTGCATGTCGGCTGTCCCTGTTCGTGCCGTGGATTCTAAAGAGATCGAGGAACTGAAGGGCGAGATACAGAAACTCATGAAGAGGTTGGAGAACCTGGAAAAGCAGCAGAAGGAGACCTCGACAAAGGCTGCAGAGGCGGACAAGATAGTTGCCGAGGTTCAGAAAAAGACGGAAAAAATCGAAAAGAAAGCTCTGAAAGACCGCATCGAATTCAGTGGTGAGTCGCGGTTCCGCATCATGTCCGAGAAAGCCACCACTGACAGGGGGTTTTATGGTGTAGGGAAACCGCTTGAAGATGCCGAGTATAAAGATAAGACATCTTTTCCTTTGAGAGTGAGATTGAATGCACATGTTGAGGCTGTCCCCGATTGGGTTGATTTCTATGCGCGACTTACGATGAACAAACGATGGGGCGCATTTGACGATACGGCGGCCGATCCGTTTAACAAAAGAAACTCCTATGAGGCGAGCATCGGAAAAGATATAAATGCGAGGTTCGAACAGGCATATATAACCTTGAAGATACCGCCGGTCAACGGTACGTGGTATGTGGGCCGCCTTCCGGGACTGGACGGAGCTCCTTCGAGGCAGACCGGAAGTCTTTTCCCGAGACCCTTCATAGATTCGGAAATTGATGGAACTTTAGTCAAATTGGACGCGCCCGAAACGTTCCTTGATAAGATTCAGCTTCCTTGGACGGACGGGAGATTGTGGGGAACAAGTCAGGAAAATGTCCCTACACGGAAAACTTATGAGTCAAAGGTAAAAGAAAAGACGGGCGTTATTTTCGGATATTTGAAATATGACGAGCGAAAAACGCTGAAAAAAGCCGATCTGGATTTGAAAGCCGACTCTGATGCATATCTCGCTCAGGCACGGGTCAAGTTAGGAAAAGATACGGAAGTTATCCTGGACGGTCTTTATATGGACGACTGGCATATGCCAAATAAAGACACGAGCTATGTTCCGGATCTTAAAACTGATTATTACCTCGCCGGTACATATGTTGACACGCAACTCCTGGGATTCCAGATATACGGAGCCTACTATTACAGCCATTTCAAGGTAGCCGATCATACTTTCAGCCCCGGCGGAACAGGAGACCCGGTGACAGTCGATGATAAAGGGTACCCCGGTCACTTGTGGTTCGCAGGATTTAACACCGGGGACCTGATCCATCCCAAACATCAGTTGACCGTAGAATTTACTGACGGCAGCGATGCCTGGATCAACCCATTCAATTACCGCGGATACAGGAGAAAGGGTACGGTTTTACAGCCCCAGGGCAACTTCTTCTATGATCCCGCCGGCAGCAAGGTCGTAGGATTTTATCCATTTAATGCCCAGGTCTGGGATATCTATTACGACTACTATTTCAGATCCAACGTCCGTTTCCGTCTTGGCTACATGGACTTTATGTACACCAAACATGATAAGGACAGCGGTGAGGATTTCTCCGTATTGGGAAGCTCAAAATTCCAGCACGATTACTGGCCGTATTTCGAGATCAACGTTTCTTTCTGAGGTTGTATAACTCTCGCGGGAAAGAAGGCCGCCCTTTTGGACGGCCTTCTTTATTTGGTTTGAAATCATAAAGCGTGTCATCCCCGAAAGTCCTGTTTCTGCGAACGTATATTGTCTCTACCCCTAAATCTAATAACACTTCCCCTGACAGATACAAGTGAGTTTGCCCTTTGATTTCTCGAATGCCTAGGAGTTGCTAGCTTAAATACTTCTTTATCTTAGATTCAATTGTTTGGGATGGGATAATAAACGGCTTGTCCTCAATTATAATTTCTATTTCATTGTTAGAAATGCTACGATATTTTACCTTAATTGTTCCCAGTACCGACTTCCCGTCAAAGAAGCCACATTCTGTATTTCCCTCAAATTGCCCACCTTGCTCTTTTATTAAGGACTTAACTTTTTCCAAGATTGAAGATATTTCATTTTTGAGTTTTACAATGAAAGAATGTTTAGTTAGAGATGTACTTTCACAAACACATGGTTGCTCCAATGCAGGGGTTTCTGTTGTAACTTGGTCAGGTTGTGCGTGAATCACTGCTGGGATCAAAAACAACCCAATAACGATGGCCATGGTTTTTATTTGAAGTGGCCTTTTCATCTTTTATCATGCCATAGTCTTTTACGCCCGGCATTCCTCAAATTTTCTCATTGTTCTGGCAAACATGATGTTAAGGAGGTGTGGTAGCCAGTAATAGTGGGGGAACTGGCTGCCAAGTATAAGTAACAGTTTGTCATTAGTCTTAATATAAGAAAAGAATATGAAGAAGTGATGAATGAAATATGAAGAATTAGAATAATTTTGCCTTGAAAAAAATCATAAAGAATAAACAATAGCTTTTTGATGGAAACAGTCCCCCTCAACTGAAGTTTTTGAAGGACATTAATTCTCCTGATTCAGATTATTTAGACACAGTTTAAGGTGAGATTTGAAGGATGGGATAGATTACCCTCGGCAGGGTCCAATAATGCTTATGGAAGGTTATGGACTTATTCTACAGGGGATTAAGGGGTACTTCTCCTCACCTATTCTGTTTATGCTACAATATTTCTATCCTTAAATGCCCCCGTGGCTCAGTTGGTAGAGCAGCACATTCGTAATGTGCATGTCGCAGGTTCGACTCCTGTCGGGGGCTCCATTTGTTCTAAAATGTACCATTGGATTTTCTGACAAAATTGCAGCTTCTATATTCTCCTATCCCGATTGAATAATTTTGCAACTTTTAGTTATATTTATTATAAATAAAAACTATTTGGAGGTTCGTCATGTCCATAGAAGGCCGTGTTGTAGAAAAAAGCAGGGAAGAGATGCTCCGGGTTTTTAGAGGGAAAAACAAAATTGGTCTTATGGGGTTTTTCATTGTCATGGCTCTAATCTTAACAACAACCTGTGTATTTGCCCTCAAGAGTGAGTCTGTAAATAAATATAAAATTGTAAAAGCTGAAAATGGCAAGGTGATGATACCCGTCTCAGAAGTGAGTGATGGAAAAGCCCGCTTCTTCACTTTCAGAAATGGTGGGAAAAATATCAATTTCTTTGTCCTTAAAAGTTCAGACCGGGTAATCAGGGTTGCCTTTGATGCCTGTGATGTATGCTATAAAGAAAGAAAAGGCTACAGGCAGGAACGGGATCATATGGTCTGCAATAATTGTGGACAGAAATTCCTTTCGATTCATATAAATAATGTTAAGGGTGGTTGCAATCCGGCACCTTTAGACAGAACTGTCAGTGGTAATTATATTGTTCTTAAAGTGCCGGATATTGAGAAAGGGAATTTTTATTTCTGATGAAACTGCATAATATATCCCTTGGCAATCTGAAGAGACGGAAAGGAAAGGCTTTTCTCCTGGGCATTGGACTTACAGTAGGAGTAGCTGTGGTTGTTGCCATGACGGGAATAACCTCAAAGATGAAGCTTGACGTCGAAACAAAGATTGACGAGTACGGCGCAAATATTATTGTTGCCCCTAAATCCGAGGAGATAAGTCTTATATATGGAGGAGTTCAGGTTACGGATACATCATACGGCATAGAGGAATTGAAGGATAGCGATGTGCTGAAGGTCTGGACCATCCATAACAATAAGAATATCAGTTCCGTAGCGCCAAAAACCATAGGATCCTACAAGATCTCAGACATATCATACCTGATAGTCGGAGTTGATTTTGATTCCGAGTTTCTCATTAAGAAATGGTGGAAGTGGGAAGGTGAAAGACCGGATTCCGAATATGATATAGTTGTCGGTTCGACAGCAGCAGGCAGACTAAAGCTTTCACCCGGGAGCAAAATATCCATTGCAGGCAAAGACTTCGTAGTGAGTTCCATCCTCTATGAAAATGCCTCCCAGGATGATATATCGATATTTATGAATATGAAGACCGCCCAGCAAATCCTCAAAAAGGAGGGCAGAGTCAGCATGATAGAAGTCAGTGCCCTCTGCATAGGCTGTCCAATAGAGGAGATGGTTGCCCAGATAGGTGAAAAACTTCCACATGCAAAAGTGACTCCCATCAGGCAGGCAATGACGCTGAGGATGCAGACCGTGAATCAGTTGATGAGATTTTCAGTCGCTGTTTCGATAGTTGTCGTTATCATCGGCTCATTGTTCGTCCTTATCTCCATAACCTCATCAGTAAATGAAAGGACGAAGGAAATCGGAATTTTCCGGGCAATAGGGTTCAGACGTACCCACATCATAACGATAATCATGACAGAGGCGTTCGTTATAAGTCTGTTGTCAGGAATCGCAGGATGGATAATGGGAAGCCTTTCCGTATCTTTTCTGGCACTTCAGATGCTTGGCATAGAAGGAATCTTCTATGAGCCAGGCATGTTAGCCATCTCTGTTGGGATGACTTTATTCGTCGGGCTTCTCAGCAGCTTATATCCTGCATTGAAGGCGGCAAAACTCGAACCTCTTGAGGCACTGAGATACATATGAAACATTGCTTAAGATATCCATTATGAGAGTTGCGGTGAAAGACAGAAGCTAACAAATGATGATCGAACTGAAATCAGTCAAAAAGATATTCAATACTGATGGGGTTCCTTTTCCGGCACTGAAGGATATCGATCTCATCCTTGGCAGGGGGGATTTCGCTGCAATAATCGGTCCTTCCGGTTCCGGTAAAAGCACTCTCCTGTCCATAATCGGCGGCATTACCAATCCAACATCAGGAACTGTTATTGTGGACGGCATACTGGTGCACAATCTTTCTTCAGAGCAACTCTCCGACTTCAGGAGTAAATATATAGGCTTTGTTTTTCAGCAATTTCATTTGATCCCTTTCTTGAGTGCCCTGGAGAATGTGATGCTTCCACTTTCCATTACCCGTAAAAAGGATAATGAGCAGAAGGGACTTGCAATGGCACGCCTTGAAGATGTAGGCCTCAAGAATAAATCGCATAATCTCCCCTCTCAGCTATCAGGGGGTGAACAGCAGAGAGTCGCAATAGCAAGGGCGATAGTAAATGAACCGCCCATAATAATTACTGATGAGCCGACGGGCAATCTGGATTCGGTCACCGGAGAAGATATCATGAATATCCTCACCGAACTTAATATGAAAGGACATACTGTCATTATAGTAACTCACGATGAAAAGGTTGCCTCTGTAACAAAAAGGATAATATCTCTCAATGATGGTATTATGAGTTTTAAGTAATGCCTTCTCCTGCCCCGGCTCTCCCCACCGGCTCCAGTCTCTTACCTTAATAATATAGAAAAATGTTTGTAAAAAGAGTAAGGTTGAAGGTACGATTCTGGGAGATTTTAGTCGTGTAACATTATATAAATCAGGATATGATGAAATGGCGAGATCTATAACCAGGATGTTAGAAGAATTCAGGCGGTATTGGAAACACTATGTGTTCCAGTGCCTCTTAGCAACTTTTGTTGTTTTTGTAGTACTATTGACACTCAGCCTCAAGAACGCAGTGATCATAGCATCAATCGGGGCAACTGCTTTTATTATTTTTGCTATGCCTGGAATGGTGACTGCTAAGCCGAGAAATGTTATCGGTGGCCATACTACAGGCCTTATCATAGGTTCCCTGTGCTTCCTGATTCCACATTCTACGGTTTTTTATGCTGCACTCTCATACTCCTTTGCTGTCGGATTAGCAATTTTTATTATGGTTGTTATAGATACTGAACATCCGCCCGCAGCGGCGACCGCCTTGGGATTCGCAATGAGCGGCTTCTCTTTGAAGACAGCAATAGCACTTGTCTTAAGTATAGGCGTGCTTTCATTGGTTCACTATTTTTTCAGACCTCATTTGAAGGATTTGACATAATAAGAGATTTAAGCGGGTCCAGCTTTGACGGATGCGGCCGAGAGCGGTAAGGGGTCATTGGCCGAGCTTTATCTCATAGCACCGGTGTGCCAGTGCAATGAGTTCCTCCGATTTCCACGTGCCCCTGTCATTCAGGTGCTCCGTCAGGTGCAGCGGAATTGATCCTATCCCCAGATGAGCGCCGCTGACAGCACCTGCCATGGCTGCTGTTGTATCGACATCACCGCCCACTTCAATGGCAGTACAAATCGTTTCCCAGTAATCATCAGGCGTCCTGAGGAAGGAATAAAGGCTCCACAGCACACTGCCGACTACGAATGCGGATATGCCTTTCCATTCATCGTCATCGACATACTCAGCATCCCCGCCGGCCTTGGCAATAAACGTGAACGCCTCTTCCGGCGGAAGAGATACCCAGCGGATAAGGTTCCCCAGTTCGGAAGAGAATCCGGGTTCGACCGCATGCGTCCATTCGGCAAGAGTCGACAAAAACGAGTCGGCAGTAATATCCTTTGCCTGCATAGCTAAAGCCACTGCTCCGCTGACCGCTACTGCGCCCGCAGAGCTCCGGGGGTCTTTATGGGTAATTCTGCCCTGGTCGCATGCCGCCCTGACCAGAAGCCGGGGGTTGTCGAAGAAGAACAGGCCGATGGGGGCCGCCCGCATCGCGCTTCCGTTTCCCGCTGCCGGAGGGGGTGCGCCCGATTCTTCCCACGAAACGCCATGGAAGAGTCTTTTTGCCGCTTCCTTTGTCGAATAACCGAACCCTACAATCCTCTTCTCGGCAAAAATATTCTTTATATGCTCTGCATAATCGACCGGGTCGAATCTTTTTTTTGCGACATAGCTCTGAATAAGTTCGCGGGCAAGCTGTGAGTCATCCGAATACTGCCCGAACTGTAAAGGGAACCGGCCGAACTCGCCCACTCTGTCTGTTTTCAGAAAGTCTTCGACATACCGTTTGCATGCCGCCGGTGAAAAGCCCTCTGCAACAAAGCCGAGCGCGTCACCAAGGCATTGACCGATCAGGCAGCCGCTGAATTGTTCTATCTGCGGAATCATAACAAATACCTTACCGCATTTTTATTTCATGAGGCAAGCAGCAGAGTAAATTGTTAACCAATGACAGGTTTTATCTTGACTTGACAATTGTTCTTTGGTATGGCATGTTGATAGCGTCCAAGAACCAAAATAGAAATTCCGTCGCAGAGCAAATTAACACTTGCTTAATTTCAAGATTCTTGCTAAATTGTAATAACTCAGTGCTGAAATGTATTTATATCAGGGGTAATTTGGGAACAGATTGAATCTCTGAAATGGATTTTTTGATTTTGAAAAATAAGCAGGTGTTTAACATTTCATCTGCATGTATATTGGTAATTGTCCTATCTTTCGCCTTATCGTTCACAATCATTGAAGCAAAAATCACCGGACCGTGCGCCAACTGTCATACGATGCATGCATCACAAGACGGGACAAGTGCAAATATAGCGTATGGAGGGAGCAGTTTGCCACAACCGGCATTATTGCGGGGCACATGTTTGGGCTGCCATGGACAGGGAACTGCCGTTAGAATTGTTTCCATAGACGGGAGCGATATCCCTCAGGTCTACCACACAGATGCCGAGGACCTGGCAGCAGGCAATTTTGCTTACATTTCCGGCGCAAAAGGAAGCGAGGCATCTGATGCAAAAGGGCATAATATAATAGAGCTTAATAATCAGGATGACGTGTTGAACGGCCCGCCCGGCCCATATTGGGGGTACTTCCATGATGAGGCAGTTAACGATACTAACTTTACATGTGCCGGAAACAATGGTTGCCACGGCAAGCGTATCCCCTATACATGGAATACCGGAATCGTTTCAGTAAGAGGAGCGCACCACTCGAATACGGATGGCAAGTGTGAAGCCCGCGTAGATACGGTCGCGGGAAGCTACAGATTCCTTATGGGTGTAAAAGGTTTTGAAAATATGGGTACATATAAGTGGCAGAACTACGATGCTGATAGTCACAATGAATACTTCGGCACAACCTCGCCTCTTAACAATCCTGAAGGGTGTGGTGACTGTCATGGCAGTAACGGTATATATTCTTCCAACGGATCGATAAGTGCGTTCTGTGGTACATGCCATGGAAACTTTCACACGTTGTCCGGGATAGGCGGCGACACTGCTTCACCTTTTACAAGACACCCGACCGATATATTACTCAAAGGCAGCGGAGAATATTCGGCATATACCGAATATAGTACAGAAGCACCTGTCGCAAGGCAGACTGTTTTTGATTCTATAAGTTCCGTAGTTGAGCCGGGGACGGATATTGTCATGTGCCTTTCCTGTCATGGCGCCCATGCCACGAATTATCCGGATATACTCAGATGGGACTATAGCACCATGATTGCCGGTAGCAGCGGCTCAGGCGGCTGCTTCACCTGCCATACGCAAAAGAGGCAGGCTCCCTAAATTTTACAATTATCTAATTACGCTTCCCGGACGGACTTCTTCATCCGGGTGCAGCAGAACCGGCTTTCCGTCTATATCGGCTGCGAGAATCATACCCTGGCTCTCGACTCCCCTGATTTTTCTCGGCTCCAGATTGAGCAGAACGGGGACCTCTTTCCCTATGAGCAGGTCAGGTTCGTAAGATTCGGCAATGCCTGCGACAAGCTGTCTCGTCCCGGCGCCGATATCGACATTCAGTTTCAGCAGTTTGTCTGTCCCTGCAACCTTCTCCGCAGACACTATCTTCCCTATCCTGATGTCCAATTTTCTGAAGTCGTCGTAGGTAACCATTGTTTTATTATCTACAGCGGCCCCTGTTTTTTCAATGACATCTTTCCCTATGCCCGGGACAGCGGGTTTACTTAGTTCTCCCTGTATGATAGAATTTTTTATGAAGACAGTTTTGCTTATAGGGCTCTCCGTCCTGTTTTTCGGCATTCTTTTCCTCATGCTTGGAACAGGGAAGGATATGAACGGGGATTTCAAAATTTCCATGGGATCTTTCATTGAGGACATTACGATTACCCAGAAGAAAAACGGTCTGCCGGTCTGGACCCTGTCTGCAGGCAAGGCGAATTTTTCGGAAGATGAAAGTAAAGCCCAACTGAGCAATGTCAATATCGTATTGCCGGAAAACGGGGTTGTGCTTTACGCCGACAGGGGTGTTTATAATTTATCCGACAGGAGCTTCACAACAGACAGCGTTGTGAAGGCCGAGGCAAAAGATTACACGATAACGACCGATTCGCTGAATTACGACATTTCCTCCGGGAAGATTAAAACAGACGGCAGGATAGTGGTGGAAGGCAAAGGGTTTAGGGTGGAAGGTATGGGAATGAAGTCGGACTCGGCCCAGGAGGTTAAGATATTAAGAGATGTCAAGGCAACTTTCAATAGGTGATATGCTCCGGTTCGGCGGCGCCCTGTTCATTGTTTTCCTGCTGTCTGCAAATGTTTTTTCCGCTGAAGAGACCAGGAAGATAAAAGGGCCCATTGTGATCACTGCCGATATGCTGACAGCCAATAATAAAGAACGCACCGCGCTTTTCGAAAAGTCTGTCGTAGCGCGGTCAAAAGATATGACCATCTATGCCGACAAGATGCTTGTCCTCTATGATAAGGATACGGGAAATGTCACGAGGATCAATGCGGAAGGCCGGGTAAGGGTGATCAGAGAAAACAGGGTCATTACGTCTCAGGAGGCAGTATATTTTGCAGATGAAGAGAAAGTCGTCTTTACCGGAGAACCGAGGGCTGCTGAGGACGAAAACGTCGTCACCGGGAAAAAGATGACATACCTGATGAACGAAGACCGTTTCCTCGTTGAAGACAGTAAGGTTTTCCTGAAGGGCACAAAAGAAAAAGAATAGGAACGAAGCTCCCTATGCACCGCCTCGAAGTCAAGGAACTTTCGAAATATTACGGGAAAAGACATGTTGTGAGAGGACTGAACCTCTCCGTGGACACCGGTGAGATCGTCGGGCTGCTTGGTCCCAACGGCGCCGGAAAAACGACGACATTCTATATGATAGTCGGGCTCATAAAACCGGACGGCGGCAGGATCTTTCTTGATGAAGAAGACCTTACCGGGCTGCCGATGTACAGGAGGTCGTGGAAAGGGATAAGCTATCTTCCCCAGGAACCTTCCATCTTCAGGAAGCTTTCGGTTGCGGATAACCTGAGGGTTGTGCTCGAGATACGGGGGGCCCGGCGGGACGAGATCGAAGACGAAGTAGGACGTTTATTGAAAGAGTTCAGTCTCGAAGGCCTCTCGGCAAAAGAAGGGTATAAACTTTCGGGAGGGGAGCGCAGGAAGACGGAAATCGCAAGGGCGATCGCGATAAAGCCAAGGTTCATTCTTTTTGACGAGCCCTTTGCAGGAATAGACCCGATAGCAATCATAGAACTCAAAAAGATGCTCAAATATCTCAAAGACAGGGGGCTCGGGATACTCATAACAGACCACAATGTGAGGGATACCCTTTCGATCACGGACAGGGCATACATTATCAGCAACGGTGAGATCCTCCAGGAGGGAGGCCCTGATAAAATCATCGCCGACCCCAGGGTGAAGGAAGCGTTTCTCGGAGAGGAGTTCAGGCTTTAATGGCTCTTGAAGGCAGATTAGAACTGAGACTGGCGCAGAAGCTTATCCTTACTCCTCAGCTTCAGCAGGCGATAAAGCTTCTGCAGATGCCGCATCTTGAGCTCTCCGAGTTCCTCAGTCAGGAACTCATGGAGAACCCCATGCTTGAAGAATCGGCCGACGAAGTGCCGCCGGAGGAAATGACGCAGGAAGAAAAGGAGTCGGAAGAAGTTGAAGACCCAAATGAAGATGAAGTCGCTCCTCTTGAAAAACTTCTGCATTTCAATGCGGTAGATGAATACTTTGAAGAACGGAGTTCCGACGGGAGAGACATGGGGTATTTCAACCCCGGGACCGTGGAATCTCCTTCTTTTGAACAATTCATTTCCAGAAAACCTGATCTGTACGATCACCTCCTGTGGCAGTTAAGATTCTCCAATGTCCCTGAAGAGCTAAAGACGGTCGGTGAGATAATCATAGGCAATATCGACGAAAACGGATATCTTGCGGCTACCATGGGGGAGATCCGGGAAACGGCGGATACCGATGCGGAGTCAGCCGAAATTGCACTCCGTCTGATACAGAGCTTCGATCCCTCCGGTGTCGGTGCGCGGAATGTCGCCGAATGCCTTCTCCTTCAACTCAGGGCATTGCATCTCGAAGGGACGCTCGTTGAAAAAATAATCGTCAGCAACATGGACGAGCTTGAGAAGAAGAAATACGCCGCCCTTGCCCATATTTACAATTTGCCGCTAAAGGATATAATGTCCGCTGTCAGGATTATTGAAGGGCTTGAACCGAAACCCGGCAGAAACTTCACCAGCGTCAATACGGATTACATCGTTCCCGATGTCTACCTGGTCAGGATCGCGGACGGATATCAGATTATCCTCAACGACGAGGGATTGCCGAGATTGAGGATCAGCATGTTTTATAAAAGACTTATACAGCAGAAAAACGCCTATCCAAAAGAAGACAAGCAGTTCCTCATAGAGAAATTGCGCTCTGCGACCGGACTTTTAAAAAGTCTCGACCAGCGCAACAGGACAATATACCGCGTTACGGAGACGCTCCTCGATCTCCAGAAGGATTTTTTCGCTCAGGGCGTTCAATACCTCAGGCCCCTGACGCTGAAGGAAGTCGCATCAGCGCTGAACTTGCATGAGAGCACTGTAAGCAGGGTTACCTCCAATAAATTTCTCTCCTGCGAACACGGCATCTTCTGTTTCAGGTTCCTTTTCAGCAGCGCTCTGCACAGCGGCCTGGGGACCGTCTCTTCAACCTCCGTTAAAAACCAGATTAAGAGGATCGTGACGGAAGAGGATCCGAAGAAACCCTGGAGCGATCAGCATATTGCCGGGATATTGCAAAAAGAAGGCATTACCATCGCAAGAAGGACTGTGGCAAAATACAGGGAGGAATTGGGAATCCCCTCGCAGGCGCATCGTAAGAAATAAACCAACTAAAGGGAGGATATATGAATATTATTGTTACGGGAAGGCATCTTGAGGTGACACCTGCTCTGAAAACATATACTGAAAAAAAGATAACGAGGTTCGACCGTTACCTTTCGAATATATCGGAGGCCGTAGTAACGATCAGTGTTGAGAAGTACCGGCACAAGGTGGAAGTGCTGCTTAAGGTCAACGGTGTTCTCATACAGGCTGAGGGCACAACCGGTGACGTCTATTCGGCGATTGACGAGGTGGGCGAAAAGCTCGAAAGGCAGATAAAGAAATATAAGGAGAAACTCGTTTCCCACAGGAAGTCCGAAGGTAAGGCCGGCGTTGAGGCGCCCGAGGCTGCATCCATTGCCGAAATCGGCCGGATAATCAAGAACAAGCGCTTTGAACTTAAGCCCATGAGTCCTGACGAGGCTGCAATGCAGATGGAGCTTCTCGACAAGGATTTCTTTGTATTCACGAACGACAACAGTGGAGATATAAATGTCATCTACCGGCGAAGGGACGGGAATTTCGGCCTCATCGAGCCTGTCAAGCAGATCCGTTAACTCATGCTGAAGCCTTTGATTGTTATCATTACGGGCCTTTCCGGATCGGGCAAGACCGTTGCCCTGAGGGCACTTGAGGATTCCGCTTTTTTCTGCACCGACAACCTTCCCGTTGGCCTCATTGATTCTTTCGTATCCATAGTAACCAGGGATATAGAGATAAAGAAGATCGGGATCGGGATTGATATAAGAGAAAAAGGGTTTTTGTCCGAAATCGGCGACGTTGTAAAAGTCCTCAGGAACAAATACAGGATCGAAATCCTTTTCCTCGAAGCGGAAAAGGATGTGCTTGTCAGAAGGTTTAAGGAAACCCGCAGACCGCATCCTCTCGGCGGCAGGATTGAAGAAGCGATCCGGGTCGAGAAAAAGAGACTCCACCCCCTGAAAGAGGCTGCCGACAGGGTTATCGATACCTCTTCTTTTACCCCGCATCAGCTGAGACAGCTCGTCTCCTCTTTTTTCAAGGTGCGGACAGGCAAAAAGGCGATGACGGCTGTCCTTATCTCCTTTGGCTTTAAGCTCGGCGCCCCGCAAAACGTGGACCTGCTTTTTGACGCACGGTTTCTTCCCAATCCTAACTTTGTCCCCGAATTAAAACGGCTGAAAGGCACCGACAGGAGGGTTTCCGATTATGTATTCAAAAGCAGGACAGCAAAGGAGTACGTAAACAGGATCAGGGAGTTCATGGACTTTCTTATCCCGCTGTACATCAGGGAAGGCAGGTCCTACGTTACTATCGGGGTCGGCTGTACGGGCGGAAACCACCGCTCCCCGGCGATTGTGGAAAAACTGGGGCCCTATCTGAAAAAACATCCGATAGATCTGAGCATCGTCCACCGTGATATAACGTGATATAAGGTAAATTAGACATTCCATTTTACAAAGCTGAATTTAAGTTGTTAGTATATAAGCTTCGGGGAGAGGTGGCCGAGTGGTCGAAGGCAGCCGCCTGCTAAGCGGTTGTGGGGGTAAAACCTCACCCAGGGTTCAAATCCCTGCCTCTCCGCCAGCAAAGAGCAAGGTAAACAGTGACGCCAAATAATGAATGATTTAAAGAAATGTGAAGCACTGAGGAGGATTGGATGAGAAAAATAGTTTTAGCAGTCGCATGTTTTGCACTGGTTTTTTCGGCTTACGCTTGTAAGAAAAAAGAAGAACAACCGCCTCTTCCGCAAGTTCAGACGCCTGTAGCTCCGGGGCCTATAATGCCGCCGGGCCAGATGCCGCCAAGCCAGATGCCGCCAAGCCAGATGCCCCCAAGCCAGATGCCCCCAAGCCAGGTGTCCCCGGGCCGGATGCCGATGGGACAGATGCCTCCGGGCATGATGCAGAGAGGCCAGGCAAAGGTAGTGGTGCCGGATGCTGTTAAAGGGAAGTGGAGCGCAGCAAGAATTATCATTGAAGACAAGAGCTCGAAGACTAAACAGGAGTATACGGTTAAGCTCAACAGTGATTTCAGTATCCCTGATTCCTCTTTAAAGATACGGGTAGGCGACTTTCTTCCTGACTTCAGGATGGACGGCGTGAATCTCACTTCCGGTTCGAACGAGCCGAAAAATCCTGCCCTCGGGATCAAGGTTTTTGATAAAGACAAGCAGATATTCCCTGCTCCCGGGAAGCAATGGGGATGGCTGTTTGCGAAAGTGCCGTCGATCCATGCATTTGAGCATCAGAAATACGGAATCGTCCTCAAGGACGGCGTCAGAAAAGGATAAGCGCTTCCCGATATGTGTGTGATGTGGTACCATAATGGAATTCCTATATGCGCCCATAGCTCAGATGGATAGAGCGTCGGACTACGAATCCGCAGGTCGGGGGTTCGAATCCTCCTGGGCGCGCCACTATGAATGTCGTAATAAATCTCGATAAACCCGAAAGCATTTCGTCGCATCAGGCCGTGCAGGAGGTAAAGCGGATTTTTGCCGCGAAAAAGGCGGGTCACGCAGGTACGCTTGATCCGCTTGCAACAGGAGTACTCCTTGTATGCCTGAACGAAGCAACAAAAATAACGCGCTTCCTGTCGGATCTGGATAAAGAGTACATAGTCCGTTTAAAGCTCGGTGAAAGAACGGATACCCTCGATTCAACCGGAAGGATTATCGAAAAGGCCGGCAGCTTTGCAGTGCGTGAACCGGATGTCCGTGATGTGTTAAGGACGTTTACCGGCCGGGTCAGGCATATGCCACCGATGTATTCGGCAATCAAATTAAACGGAAAACCTTTATATAAACTCGCCAGGAAGGGTCTGAATATTGAAAGACCTGAAAGGGAAGTGACGATTCACGAGATGGAATTGCTGTGTTTCGAATCTCCCTATGCCGACCTGAGGGTATCGTGTTCAAAAGGGACCTATATAAGGACCCTCTGTGACGATATAGGCAATACCCTCGGGGTCGGCGGCCACATGGTTTCGCTTCAGCGCACGCAGAGCGGCGCTTTCAGGATCGAGGACGCCGTATCGATAAAAGAGTTGCGGAACAGGCAGGCGTCTTTTTATTCCATCGACGATGCGATCTCACATCTGCCCGAATGCATTCTTGATGCTGATTCTTACCTCAGGGCAAAAAACGGGGTACCGGTTATGTGCCTCTCCGGAATTTCAATAAAAAATAACGAAGGAAAAGGCCGGCAGGATTTTCTGCCGATGTCTTCGGGACGGGATGATGAGGCAGGAAAAAAGAATATACCGGTAAATCAATATGTTAGGCTGAAAAGTCCCGAAAAGGCCCTTTTTGGGATCGGAAAAATAGACCAAAATAAGGTCAAAATAGAGAGATTGTTAAACTAATTTCTCAGGATATGCAAGTAACCTTTCAAATATTAAAGTAAAAAAATACTTGACAAGATATTTTTTTTCTGGTATTCCTAAGCTATGTTTTTTAGCGGCAGGAGTCCTGTTGGTTTAGACATCGGGTCCGGTTATCTGAAAGCTGTACAGCTTAAGGACACGAAAGGCGGCTATGAACTTGAACTGTTCGATACACTGCCGCTGCCGCCCGAGCTTATTGTTGACGGTTCGATTATCGATTCCCTCCGGCTTGTGGATTCGCTCAAAGAGCTCTCGCGAAAGGCCAGGATAAAAACCAGAGATGTTGCCATCAGCATAGCCGGTCACTCTTCCGTCATTATTAAAAGAGTATCCCTGCCGGACATGTCGGAGGAGGAACTCTCCGAGTCGATAAAATTTGAAGCGGAACAGTACATACCATTCGATATAGAGGATGTGAACCTTGATTTTCAGATCCTCGGCCCCAAAGAAGAGCCCGGCCAGATGGACGTTATTCTCGTCGCCGTAAAAAGGGACATCATTAATGAATACATTTCGGTCGTCAAAGAAGCGGGCTTTAACTGCCAGGTGGTCGACGTGAATTCATTTGCCCTCGAGAACATATACGAAATCAATTATGAGATCGAACCGGACAAGAACACCGCAATCGTAAATATCGGGGCAAGCACCATTAACATGAACATCCTGAAGGGCGGGGTTTCCGTTTTTACGAGAGACAGCGCAGTCGGCAGCAACCTTCACACAGAAGTCCTCCAGAGGGAATTCAACCTGACCTATGAAGTTGCCGAGAGACTGAAAAGGGGTGAGCCGGTCGAGAACGTATCGCCACAGGACGCCATGTCTGTAATGGACCTCGCCTCGGAAGAGATAATCGGTGAGGTCAGCCGTTCGCTGGAGTATTTCCATGAGGAAATCAATGAAGTGATATTAAGCGGCGGCTGTTCGCTGATAAAGGAATTCCCGAGACTCGTTGCCGGGAAAATAGGGGTCGAGACAAAAGTGATGCAGCCGTTTAAGAATATCAGGATTCCGAAGAAATTCGATGTGACCTATATAGAGGAGATGGCCCCGATGGCGGCTGTTGCAGCCGGACTGGCGCTCAGGAGACCAGGCGACAGATGATAAAAGTTAATCTCCTGCCGGTCAAAAGGAAGAGGAGAGCCAGACCCATACCGGCTTTCCTGCTGTCGACCATTGCAATAACCCTGGGTGTAAGTTTGATAATGGCTTATCTCGTCTTTTTTTTCAGTTCCCGCCTCAATCAGAAGAAGGAACAGTTTACCGCCAATGAGAAGAAGATTTCGGAACTCAAGGAAAAGATCAAGGCGGTTGAGGATTTTGAAAAGAGAAATAAGACCTTCAGGGAGCGAAGCGATATAATCGAACAGCTCAGCAGGAACAAAAGCGTGCCGGTAAGAATCCTGGATGAGGTGAGCTCTCTCCTGCCAACCGGCACATGGATCCATGCAATGACCGTATCCGGCGATACTGTTTCGATAGACGGTTACGGGTTTACCAATACGGAAATCGTCAATTATGTGGACAACATCAAGAATTCAAAGATGTTTACCGAAGTATATCTTCTGGAATCGAAGAGCGCCGAGGTCGAAAAGGTTCCGGTGTATATGTTCAAGATGACGTTCAAGGTTAAGGTATAAAATGGCCCTGAAGATTAATTTCAGCGTAAAAAACCTGCCGTTATATGCAAAAGCATTAATAGCTGCTGTCCCTTCAGTCATCATTGTAGCCGTGGTTGTCTTTCTCCTCATAACGCCGAAGAACAAAGAGATTAAGGAGTACGAGGCCAAAATAGCCGTTCAGGAAAACGAGATAGCAAAAGACCAGGCAAAGGCTGCGAAGCTTCCGCAACTGACCCTGGAAAACGAAAGACTAAAAAACAGGCTGAACGAATTAAAGCTGCAACTGCCTGAAGAGAAGGAAGTATCCACTCTCCTGAAGCAGGTTTCGGACCTTTGCGTCCGGTCGGGTCTCAAGGTCCTGCTCTGGAGACCGGAACAGAGGAAGACCCACGCAAGCGGCATAGTTTACGAGATACCGGTAAGGGTCGAACTTTCCGGCACTTTCCATAGTCTCGGCTATTTTTACAGCAGCCTCACCAGGCTTAGCAGGATCGTAAACATTTCCAATATAAAGCTCGGTAATCCGAAGCCGGATAAGGGAAGCGCTACTATCAGCATAGGGTTTACCGCCACGACATTCTCGTCGATTCCCGAGGAAGAGATAGAGAAGGCAGAGAAGGCGCCGAAACAGGCGAAAAAGAGATGAAAAGAATATCAGCGCTGCTTCTAATAATCTTATTCCTGCTGCCGGTGACAGGCTGCAAAAAGCAGCAGCCTGCCGGGGGAAAACCCGTTGCCGCCAAGGTTAAACCTGAAGAAGTCAAAAAAGAAATCAAACCGGCGGAAGGCCGGACGGCAACCGCGGTAGAATATGCATACAACGCAAAGGGGAAGAGAGACCCTTTCCTTTCCCTAATAGTGCCGCCGAAAGCGAAACCCGTGAAGAAAAAGGGAGCGAGCCCCTTTGAAAGTTATGATATAAGCGAAATAAAACTGCTTGCCATCGCATCCGACAAGAACAGATATTATGCGCTCATCAGGCTGCCTGATAAAAAGACGTATACGATTACAGAAGGCATGTCCCTCGGGCTGCAGGGCGGGAAGGTGGAAAGAATCACCAGGGAGGCGGTTGTGATTACAGAGTATATCACCGATTACCGGGGAAATATCAAACCGAGAGATACAACTTTGAAACTCCATAAGGGGGAGGAAGAATGAAACCACTGGCGAGGTGCAAAGAGCGAAGTGCAAAGAGCGCTGAGCTATTGAAAAGTATGATGCAGAGGAGCACGGGGTTAAAACTCCATGCGCTGTGCTCCATGCTCTGTACTTTTTTAATACTTTTGTCTTACGGTTGTGCGACTGCAAAGAACAATCCGGCGGCTTCGGTCCCGCAGCAGGAAGTTGCCGAAATAACGGGCATCGAAGTGCAGGACCGTTCCATTACGGTGACGGCGAATAAACCTTTTGTCTATACCATCTACAAGCCGGGCGACCCGTATAAGATTGTTGTCGACCTTCCTGAAGTTGCTGTCGGCGCTTTTAACCGGAGGATTGTACCCAACAAGGCCGGCATTACGGAGATAGTGCCTTCGCAGATACAATCCCCCTCTCCGATGGCGAGACTCGAAGTGCTCCTCCAGAATCCTTCCCCTGTCGGACAGGACTACAAGAACAATGCACTGACTGTAACAATCAAGGAAGAAGCAATGGCAATGCAGGAGACCGGCCGGGAGATGAAGACGTCCGGTTTATATGCGCAGGCAGATAACCCCGGAACCTCCGAACGGAAGGGAACGTCCAGGGCTACGGAGATCTCGGAAGTTTCATTTGATACGTCCGGAGACGCTTTAAAGGTAATGATCAAAGGGAACGGCTCAATGGTCCCTAATGTATTTCCGCTGGACGGCCGCATTGTAATCGATATCTCAGGCGTTGTTATGAATACTGCTGTTCCCCCCACAGTAGTTTCTCCGGTCACCGGAATGCGCGCGGCCCAGCATGAAGATATGGTAAGGCTTGTCATCGACCTGAAAGAAAAGACGAGTTTCGATGTCGCAGCGATAGGAGATTCCATAATCGTGAGCCTTAAGGGCGAAGGAGAACCGGCTTTTACAACCGCTGCCCGGGAGAGAGAAGAAACGCCCTTCGCTGTTGCGGAAGCCCCCATGAAGAGAGAGCCCGAAGTATTCGCAAACCACAGGTGCGAGTCGTATGTTGAAGGAAAGGAGAACGTGAACTTCGATTTCCAGGACCAGGATATCGTGCCGATACTCAGGCTTTTTGCGGATATAAGCGGATGCAACCTCTTCGTGCATCCCGACGTCAAGGGCAAGGCCACGATGAAGTTCAGGAACGTGCCGTGGAACCAGGCGCTCGACACGCTGCTTAAGACTTTCAGCCTCGACAAGTCCATTGAAGGCAACATCATAAGGGTCGCGCCTCTGACCATCTTTGCAAGAGAAAGCGAAGAAAAGATTAAGGCACAGGAGGCGTCTGTCAAGGCAGAGTCCCTTGAGACGAGGATGTTCCCCATAAGCTATGCGGATGTAACGGTCGTGGAGAATGCTGTCAAGAGTTCCAGGATCCTGACGCCAAGGGGGAGCGTTAGCGTTGATAAACGCACGAGTTCCATGCTCATAAAAGACGTGCCGGCTGTTTTCCAGGAGGTGGACAACCTGCTTGCGACCCTTGACAGGCCGACACCGCAGGTGTTGATCGAGGGACGGATAGTCGAGGTGAACACGGCTTCCACATTCGATCTTGGGATCCAGTGGGGGCTGGCTGTTAAAACAACAAATACGCTGAGCTCGTTTGGAGGTCTGTCGGGAATCCCGAGCCTTACACCCGGACAGTTTACAGGCAACAACTTCCTGGTCGATTTCCCGGCGAAAAGCGCTGCTCCGCTCTCCGGTTCGGGTTTTTCCTTCGGGGTCATAAACCCGGCGGGAACCCTGGCGCTCGACCTGCAACTTTCCGCCCTCGAGACAGTCGGAAACGGCAAAGTCATATCCAACCCCAAAATACTGACAATAGACAACGGCAGGGCAAAGATACTGCAGGGCAAGAGCATACCTGTCAGGAAACTGACTTCAGAGGGGACTGTCTCCACGGAGTTTAAAGATATAACCATGGAGCTGAATGTTACGCCGCACATAACGCCGGACGGGTCAATCGCCATGCAGATCGAGATAAAGAAAGAGGAACTGGACCCCACGGTGCCGTCGGTTGAGGGAGTGCCGGGCACCGATAAAAAAGAAGCCAATACCAATGTCATCATAAAAGACGGAGAAACAGTGGTTATCGGCGGAATGTACAAGATACAGACGAACGAAACGGATTCCGGGGTGCCGGGATTAATGAAGATACCGATCCTCGGCTGGCTGTTCAAGAATAACCTGCAAACGCAGACCACCAACGAACTGCTGATTTTTATTACTCCGAGGATTGTCGCGAAACCATGAGGATATGATGAGAATAGAAGACATATTACAACAGGGGGCGAGATGAGAAGAAATTATTTTTTCCTGTTTACTTTTTGTTTATTAACGGCTGCCATGCTTTTGTGCGGATGCGGGGGCGGAGACGGCCCGGGTTCTCCCGGGTCATCTGGAAGTGAAGACACGGGTATTAGAATAAATGCTGTTTCGATAGCAAAAAGCGAAGGGCCTGATATTGATGTATTTTCTGCTTCATCGGCTTGTCCGCCAGGAGACCCCACAGAGCCCGAACAATTGCTTCATAGGGAAGATGCAGTTCTTACAATAGATGCATCAGTACTAAATCCATCCGGTACTTTTGATCCTTTTCCTGCAAGTGTAGAGAAGTGCCGCATAATTTATAAACGTGCCAACGAAGAGACCTCTGCCCCTGTAATCGAATCATGGACAATTTATCCGCCCTGTACCATCTATGACCGTGTTAACAATTGTTCAGTCTCACTTATAGATATAGCTCGGAAAGGACAGTACTGGGCAGCATTGAGCGAAGGGTCGAACTTACCAGCTGAGTACCCAACTCACTATGTCGCCACTTACAAGTGTGTTTATAAAAATAATTTTGGGAAATCTGGCGATTTTCAGGTCGAATACGACATTTGGCTTGCAGATTTCTTAGTTTGCGAGTAGGAGGGAAAATAATGAAAAAGACCTTATCATTATTGCTGCTTTTTTTTATAGCTGGCCTATTGACAAACTGCGGAGGCGGGGGCTCCGGCTCTTCGTCCAATCCGCACGGCGAAAATCCCGGGGTGCCGACTGTTATTCAACTGCTATCTTCTCATTCAATTGCGCAGACTAATTCGACCGTCTGGCTGCATACGAAGGTTCTGGACGGAAACGGCGTGCCGGTCAGGAACGAGAAAGTCACTTATACAAACCTGTCTGCCTCTTTCGGAGTCATCAGCAGCGCCCTTAAGTTTTTGGGCATCCGGAAGTCCATAGGCGTCCTCAGCGAAACAGTCGTCAGGACCAATAATCTCGGCATCGCAACGGCAAAGCTTACCTCTACGGCCTCCGGTTTTGCGACGATACAGGCTGAGGTCAACGGCGGCGCAGGACAGGTTAGGGATAGGAGGACTATTTTTTTCACGACATCGCTTACGCCTACAACCCCTCCTTCTCCGACAATTAAGCTTCATGTATATGATCTCGTCAACGACATACCCGACGAGCACGATGACTTTAACCTGTTCAAGAGTGGCAATCCGAGCGACAATCGGCGGCGAATAAAGGCGGTTGTGAAAGACGGGTTTGGGCAGCCGATAAGCGGTGCAACCGTCTTCTTCGGATCCGACATCTCAGATCCGGATGATGTGACGTTCTCCAATAATTTTCCGCCTACCAATACCGACGGAGAAGCTGAGGTCGTTGTTACGGTAGACCCATCAGCAGCCGATCAAGACTTTGACCTGATATTAAATATTACTGCGCAGACTACTGTGGATTCGACCACTATCGGCAACATGGTATCGCTGTTCCTGCAGCCCGGTCCTGTTTTCGTAAGCAGCGTCACGGTTAATGCCAATCCTTCCGTGGTCACCACAAACGTAACATCGGCAATCGTTGCAGCAGTAATTCTGAATACCGGCGCGGCGCCTGATGGAACAACAGTTAATTTCTCCGCAACCTGCAACGGAACTCCCTATGTTGTTCCGCCATTTGCACAAACAATTAACAGCGTGGCAAATGTCAGCTTTACAGCACCGTCAACACCCGGCACATGTACGATTACAGCGACTGCGGGCGGGGTAAGCGGCAGCAGAGATGTGACTGTTGTCACTTCAGGTCTTTTGATTATACCCGCAACTCAGACACTTTCCAATCCTGCGGGCGGGGAGATTGCAACATACTCGGTACTGGGCGGAGTCGGCCCATACACTGCGGTCTCGGGCGCACCCGGTTTGGTTGCCGTAACGGCAGGCCCGTTTGCCGGACCTGAATTTACCGCGACCGTGGTCAATGTTCCGTCAAGCGATACGACCGTAACAATTACGATCTTTGATTCAAGGGCTGTGACTGCCCAGGCGTCGCTGGTGCTGGATGTCGGGCCGCCGGTTGCCTTGAGTGTGAATCCCATTTCAATAGCTTTAACAGGATTTACAAATCCGGACAGCGATGAAGCAGATGATGCGACATTTTACATCCAGGGCGGGGAGCCGCCCTATTATATGTATTCGAACAATGATGCGGTTATTTTAAGTCAGGGGCTGCTTGCGGGCAATAATTTCACCATAGACCCGGAAGCGGTCAGCAGCAGTGTCTCTGTTACCCTGACTGTCGAAGATTCGCTCGGCGCAACCGTAACATCAAGCGTTACTGTTACGCCTGCATTATCTTCTATGGGAGTCAACCCGAGTTCGATTACCGTGGTGCACCCGACTGTTGTGCCGTTCCATATACTCGGTGGTCTTCCGGATTACACGGTTTTCCCGACTAATCTCACTGTGGTGAATATCGGCGGCAATCCGCTTGTGACTACGCCGCCGGCGTTTGCAGCTACAACACTATGTCTGGGAGCCGTAAGTCTGCAAATTGTTGATGCAAATGGAAGAACAGTAACAGCGAATATGACAGTCACAGGGCCGGCGCTGAGCGTGCTGCCATCGAGCCAGACTATCGTCAATCCTACAGCCGGCGTTGATTCTGTCGACTATTCGGTTAGCGGCGGGATCTCACCGTACTCTGCACATTCAAGCCACCCCGGTCTGGTTAGCGTATCAGTGGTTGGTTCGACGCTTACCGCAGATGTAATTGGGGTGCCAGCTACTGATACAACGGTGACTATAACGGTGGTTGATGACTGCGGCAGCGCTCAGAACGTTACACTGGTGCTCGATGTGCCTCTGCCGCCGGAACAGCCTGCCGCATTGTCTGTGGCGCCGCCTTCTGCAACAATATGCGAGAACAACATTACTTGTTCGGCCGCTACGGAGGTCCAAGCATTTACTATAACGGGCGGAGTTCCACCATATACCGTTACTTCTCTTACTCCCACAGTAATTGCAAATCCTATTGCTGTTCTTCCGGGGGGAATTTTTACAGTCAATGCTATCAATGATTCTATTGTGGCGCTAGCTCCGGGGAATGACGTCCCGGTAACATTAACGATATCCGATTCTGCGAGTGGAGGAGCGATAGTAATTGTAACGGTAATAAATCAGTAGTCAAAAGTTCATGAGGGCGGGCGAAAGCCTGCCCTGTGCGAAAAAAAACATGATTTTGAAGTATTCCGGAGGAAGATGACAGGACATGAAATACAGACCATTTAATAAAGGGGTAAAAATATGAAGAAATTATTCTGGCTTTTCATATGCATATTTCTTGTGTCGTGCGGCGAGAAGTCCGCAAGCATCTCCTCGGATTCTTCAAAGGGAACGGCAGACATTACTATTTCGGCCCAGTCCATTATCTCCGGGATGGAGGGAGGACAATACAGGGAAGGAGAGCTGATCGTCAAATTCAGGACGGGTGTGGTAAAGGAAACTTCCCTTAAGGCTCATAAATCAGTAGGTGCGGCAGTTAAGAAGAGAAGCGCTCTCGTGCCTTCCCGCGAACTCGTCGGGCTGCCGAAAGACCTCTCCGTTCAGGAGGCGGTGGCTCTTTATATGTCGAACCCCAATGTTCTTTACGCCGAGCCCAATTATATCAGGAAGCCGGCCACAATCCCTAACGATACGGCCTTCGGCCAGCAGTGGGCGCTCAGGAATACAGGGCAGTTTGCAGGCGGTACCGCCGGAGCCGATATTAAAGCCACGGACGCCTGGAATATATCTACCGGCAGCAGGGACGTAATCATAGCCGTTATCGATTCGGGCGTCGATTACAATCACCCTGACCTTGTGCAGAATATATGGACAAACCCTGACGAGATCTGCGCGAACGGTCTCGACGACGACGGAAACGGGCTGGTCGATGACTGTGCCGGCTGGAACTTTTTCGACGGCGATAATCAGCCGCTGGACGACGCTCCCCACGGCACGCATGTCGCGGGAATAATAGGCGCGCTTGGGAACAATATGCTGGGCATTTCCGGGGTCATGTGGTATGTCCGGATGATCCCGCTTAAGTTCATCGGATTCCATGAGGACATGGAAGACTGCGGCGGGGATACCCACTTCTGCGGCGAGGTTTTCGATGAGGTCGAAGCAATTAATTACGCAGTTTCAAAGGGAGCAAAAGTCATCAACGCCAGTTACGGCGGCGATGATTTTTCAGTCGATGAGCGCAATGCTATTGCGGCCGCCAATGCCGCGGGCGTGCTTTTTGTAGCGGCAGCGGGCAACAGCGGTACGAACAACGATCTGACCCCACAGTATCCGGCAAGCTACAGTGATGTCCCGAATATAATCTCGGTTGCAGCATCCGACCAGAACGACCAGCGTGCCGCATTCAGCAATTTCGGCGCCACGTCCGTGGATGTCGCTGCTCCGGGCGTGTATATCCTGAGCACAATCCCCGCTTCCATCGACCCCAACGGATACGATTTCTTTAACGGCACTTCGATGGCCGTGCCGCACGTATCCGGTCTCGGCGGACTGCTGTTCGGATATTATCCGCATTTCAACCAGCACCAGGTGATAGCGACAATCCTGACGAATACCGATTTGATTCCTTCAATGATCGGCTCCATAGGCAGCGCAGGAAGGATCAATGCATACAAGGCAATTTCATCACTCCAGACCCCGGAGAGTTTTACCGCCGTCGGCCTGTCGACATCGAGTATCTTAGTGACGTGGGCGGACAAGGCAACCGGAGAAACGGGATATGTTCTGGAAAGAAAAACGGGCGGCGGCGCATACAGCCAGATCGCATCGCCTCCGGCCAACACGGCAGCCCATACCGATACCGGCCTTGCCGACGGTACCCTGTATTTCTACAGACTGAAAGCATTCAACGGCATCCCCGCAGACGGTTCTTTTGCCGAAACATCGGGCGCAACGCTCATCAGCCCTCCGACCGGACTTACTGCAACAGCGGTGTCGAATACGAACGTGCTGTTGACCTGGACGGACAATTCAGGCTCTGAAAGCGGCTATCAGATAGAAAGGAGAACGTTTAATACCGCTTTCGCCGAGATCGGAACAGTCGGGGCGAATGTCACATCATTTAACGACCTGACGGTGAGCGGCAGCACGCGGTACTTCTACAGGGTGAGAGCCTTTAATGCAACCGGCAACTCGGCTTATTCGAACGAGGTATCGATACAGCCTAAACGCGGCAGTGGCGGCGGTGGCGGCTGTTCAATCGGCGCGAAGCAGAACACGCCGACTGCCGTGGGCGACCTTGCAGTTATGCTTCTCCCAATAGCGGTGATCGCGCTGCTTAGACGCAGGAGATAAGTTCTCAACATCAGGGGGATTGCGGGTTACGGAAGCAAACCACGGAGCCCACAGAGTTTTTTCTTTGTGGCTTGAGAAGTTCTTGAAAAGAACAAAAAGACTTTTTTGATACAAAAGTGCAGAGAGAGTTTGCAGGATGTTGAGCTTTTATCTTTTGCAATAAATCTCTTTCCCTGTGTCCTCTGTGGTTAGGTTGTGGATTTTGGTTCTTCCGTTGTCTTTACTTTACTCTTCTGTTTTTTTAACATACTGTCATGACGGAATCTCCTGAGGCTTTTGAATGAGACCGGGCCTGCTCACAAAGAGGAATATCTTTTATCTGAACACAGTCATCGGAATCCTTCTTGTCGTGTCAATACTCCTTCTGGTACGGAACATCCTGACAGACTATGTTTCATCGAAGAGGATTGCGAAGTCCGCATCTCATGCGTCCGGAGTTGTTGAGCCGTCACCGCCAAAGGAGCTCACGGATTACTCTCAGATATTAAAAAACAATCCCTTCGGTTTCCCTGCCGGTGATCTGAAGCCCCTGAGCGTTTCCGCTGGACAGGGCAGCCGGAAGACGGATATCGTTTTGATCGGTACGGTTTCAGGTCCGAAGGAACTCAGTTACGCCATTTTCAGGGACGTCACCGGCAGCCAGGAGGTTTTCAAGGTCGGCGAACAGGTATTCGGTCTCGGCGCCCTCTCATCGGTCAGAATGGACAGAGTAATCATCAGAAACGCTGGAGATTCAACAGAATTCCTGCTTGAAGATGTAAAAGTGAAAGAGGTACATAAACAGGCTTCAGCCGGCGCCATGCCTTCTGCAACGTTCGCGCAGAGAATCGGTAAAGGGGCGTATGTCGTCGACCAGGGAAGACTCCAGCAGGCGATAGCCAACCCGTCCCAGATGATGACCGACGCAAGGCTGAAGCCCAACGCTGTAAACGGCAGGGAGGAAGGCTTTGTGCTGAGCGAGGTCAAGCCCGGAGGTATTTACCAGAGTCTTGGTCTTCAGGACGGCGATGTGCTTCTCAGAATAAACGAGTATGATATCTCAAACCCGGAGAGGGCGCTCCAGGCATTTACAGCCCTGAAAGGTCTGGACAGGGTCCAGGTCGACCTCATCAGGCAGGGGACAAAGATGACGATGACGTATCAGATACAGTAGGGGCGTATTGCAATACGCCCCTACTGGTTTGAATTGTTGTTTGATGCTAAAATAGACGATGGCGCGGGAATGGAATTATTCCTTTCAGAGAGGTTGGGGCTCATTGCAATACGCCCCTATGTAAAAAGGGTCAGGTATAGTTAATTAAATGAAGAAAATACTTGCAGCCTCCGTCTTTCTGTGTGTCTTCCTTTCATCCTTCATCCTTCACCCTTCATCCTTATTATTCGCTTCTTCCGAAACAGCGGCAGAAGAGGGGACCGCAAAGGAAAAAGAGCCGAAGGCTGAAGGAAAAAAGGTCACTTTCAATTTTGTCGATGTCGATATATCCGTAGTCGTGAAGTTCATCAGTGATGTGACGGGCAGGAATTTTGTGTTCGACGACAAGGTGAAAGGCAACATCACGATCATCGCTCCCTCAAAGCTTTCTGTGGAAGAAGCCTTCGGCCTTTTCACATCAGTGCTGGAGCTTAAGGGGTTTACCGTAGTGTCTTCGGGGAAGATATATAAGATCATCCCGGTCGCCCAGGCGAAACAGTCCGGCACGGAGATGCAAAAGGAAAGCGGAGAGACAACAAGCGACGCATACATCACTAGGCTCATTCCATTGACGGCGATATCAGCGTCCAAGGCGGTGAATTTTCTCCAGCCGCTGATATCGAGAGACGGGCATATCTCTTCATTCGGACCCGGCAATATGCTCATGATCGTCGATACCTCCAACAACATCGAAAAAATCCTTAAGATCCTCGATGCAATCGACAAGCCCGGCGTGGAAGAGCCCGAACTCATTCTCCTCAAATACGCAAATGCCGAAGATGTTGTGAAGATAATCAGCGAGGCTCTTGCACTGAAGAGCAGGGGACAGGTCCCGTCCGCTCGCATCGTAAGACCCGGTGAGGTTTCAGCGGCGTCTTCAGTTGAAGAAGAGAAATCCAATGTTTTTGCCGACACCAGATTGAATGCGATCGTGCTGATCGCGGACAAGCAGGAAAAGGAAGCGATAAAAAGGATGGTCGCTCTTCTCGATATCCCGCTGCCCGAGGCCACGAGCAAGATCAATGTCTATTTCCTCGAATATGCCGATGCTTCCGAACTCTCAAAAGTGCTGGAAGGCATGATTACAGGTCTTTCCCCGCAGTCGAAGGCCGGGCAGCCGCCGAAAAGCCCTCTGGAAGCAGGCGGCAAGATAACAGTTTCACCTGATAAGGCGACCAACTCTCTCATAATAGTCGCGTCTCCGGCGGACTATCAGAATTTGCTTCAGGTCATAAAGCAGCTCGACAGGAAGAGAAAGCAGGTGTACGTCGAGGCCATGATCATCGAGGCTTCGATCGACAGGCTTCAGGACCTCGGGGCAAAATGGAGGATCATGGCGCAAAAAGACGGTGAGCCCGTCGCCATCGGCGGCTTCGGCACCATCGATAACACTGCCATCCAGAACATTCTTTCCGGCCTCACAGGATTTACAGCAGGCGGAATGGGAAACTTCCTTGACGTCCCCATCTCTACCATAGGGGCCGACGGCTCTGTCGTTACATCGACACTAACCGTACCCGGTTTCGCCGCCCTCTTCAGTCTTAATGAATTCAAGGGATCTATCAATGTGCTTTCAACGCCGCAGATACTGACCTCCGACAACAGGGAGGCTGAAATCGTCGTCGGTGAGAACGTGCCTTTTATTACTGTAAGGGAATCGGACCCTGCGCGTCCCCAGTCAATTTTCAGCTCGATCGAGCGGAAAGACGTCGGGATTACCCTGAGACTGACTCCCCAGATCGCTGAAGGAGACTACGTGAAGCTCGACATCTATCAGGAGATATCAGCCCTCAAGCAGGAGTCGACCGCCGTAGTATTGTCGGTCGGGCCGACCACAACGAAGCGCTCGACAAAGACCTCCGTTGTGGTGAAAGACAACCAGACGGTTGTAATCGGCGGCCTAATGGAAGAGCGGCAGGAGGAGAATATCAATAAAGTCCCGCTGCTCGGGGACATCCCGCTTCTGGGATGGCTTTTCAAGAACAGGTCGGTCGAGAAGAGGAAGACCAACCTGCTTGTTTTTTTAACTCCGCATATCGTCAGGGAAACGGAACTTCTGTCGAAACTTTCAGATAATAAAAAGACCGAATTTGCAAAGGCCGAAGAAATGTATAAGCAGGGAGAATTGCTTGTGAGGTTCGGGGAGAATACCGGCGAAGAGAGGATAGCGGATATACTGTCAAAAGAAGGCGCTACAGTAATTTCGGTCATGAAACTCAGGGGGCTCTATCACGTCAGACTTAAGCCGGGACAGGATGTCCACGAGGCCGTCAAAAGATTCCAGGGCTACGGAGAGGTCGAGTACGCCGAGCCGAATTATGTAATCAGGCTGAAATAAAAGTCTCGCCTGACAAAGCCTGAGTAATAACATATGGAAACCATCGAAATCATAAAGGATGAAGAAGTAGAAGTCTCTCTCCTGAAGGACATCCCGCTCGGTTTCGTCAGAAACAATCAGATATTCCCGATCAGGCGGCAGGATTCCGAACTGATCGGAGCAGTTGCCGACGACAAGGGTCTGCTCGCGCTCGCCGAAGCATCCAAAATGCTCGGGTTGAAACCCTGCCCGGTTATGGCGCCCGCAGGGGTCATACTCGATGCCATCAACAGGTTCTACGGACAGATGGGTTCTGCCGAAGAAGTCATGGACACGATAACAGGAGAAGACTTCTCGGCTGTTGCAACGGAATTCGAGGCCCCCCGCGACCTCCTCGAACTGACCGAGGACGCCCCTATTATCCGGCTCCTCAACTCGCTTCTGCTCCAGGCGGTCAAGGAGAGGGCGAGCGACATCCACATCGAGCCTTATGAAAAAGAGCTCGACGTGAGATTGAGGGTCGACGGTATTCTCCACAAAGTCCTGAGCCCGCCGAAGATCATACAGGAGGCTTTGATAAGCAGGATAAAAATAATGTCCAACCTCGATATTGCTGAAAAGAGGCTCCCCCAGGATGGAAGAATAAGGCTGCTCCTCGGAGGGAGGGATATCGATATCAGGGTTTCGGTAATCCCTGCTTCCCACGGCGAGAGGGCGGTGCTGAGGCTTCTCGACAGAAAGCAGGGGCTTCTGGGGCTTTGGGAGGTCGGATTCAGCAAGGAAGACGAAACAAAACTGGAGGAGCATCTCCACCGGCCTGACGGCATCATACTTGTCACAGGGCCGACCGGCAGCGGTAAAACTACAACGCTCTATGCAGCGCTTAACAGGATACATACGGAAGAAAAGAACATCATAACAGTCGAGGACCCGATCGAATACCAGTTGAAAGGAGTCGGTCAGATCCAGGTAAACCCCAAGATAGGGCTGACATTTGCTGCGGGACTGAGGTCCATATTAAGGCAGGACCCGGATGTCATCATGGTCGGTGAGATAAGAGACCTCGAGACAGCGGAGATAGCGATGCAGGCGTCTCTCACCGGACATCTCGTGCTGAGCACCCTCCACACCAACGATGCGCCGAGCGCACTGGTAAGACTCATCGATATGGGGGTGGAACCGTTCCTCGTTGCATCGTCATTAACCCTTGTCATTGCGCAGAGACTTGCAAGGATGATATGTCCTCACTGCAGGGTTTCTTATAAACCGTCCGACCTCGAACTTTCATACTTTACCGCCAGGCCCGCCGAACTCTATCGCGGCGCGGGATGCGAGTTCTGCAAGAACAAGGGCTATCTCGGAAGGACGGGAATTTTTGAACTCCTTGTGATAGATAATGAAATACGTCCGATGATCACCGACAGGATCGATTCCCAGCGCATAAAGACCCATGCATTATCGGGAGGCATGAAGACGCTGAGGGCAGACGGCATTCAAAAGGTCTTGAGCGGTGTTACGACCCTTGAGGAGGTACTGAGGGTGACGCAAAAAGATTATGCCGATATTTCAGTATAGAGGTTACAGGCCCGACGGCTCTCAGGCAGCCGGAGCCATAGAAGCGGGCAGTGTCAAAGATGCGGCCCTGCGGCTCAGGGAATCGGGACTGTATCCTAAAGACGTTCGGGAGGCCACGTTCAAAAGAAGGTTCTGGATTCGCCAAAAACCTGATGTCTCACTCCTTCCGGCGATAACAAGGCAGCTTTCGACTCTCCTTTCGTCAGGGGTTACCTTAATGGAAGCCCTCACCTCGATAGCCGGGGAGCAGAAGGGTTTCTGGAGAAATATCCTTGTGGGCATCAAGGAAAAGGTTGCAGGAGGCTCAAGCCTTTCGCGGGCACTTGAAGGCTGCGGTCCGCTCTTCCCCGAATTTTATGTGAATATGGTTGCAGCGGGTGAGGCGAGCGGAAATCTCGACCAGGCGCTCGGCCGCATGGCGGATTTCCTGGAATCACAGAGCAGCCTGAGATCGAAAGTGCGGACATCGATGATCTATCCGGTCTTCATGATCTGCATCGGGTTCATTGTGCTTTCATTCCTGTTTACCTTTGTCATCCCCAAGATCACGAGGATATTCAAGGACACGGAGAGCGCCCTTCCTTTTATCACGGTCGTACTCATCACAGTAAGCGATATTTTCCAGCGGTTCTGGTGGCTCCTGGCCGGGCTGGCGCTGGCAGCAGCGGCCGGGTTCAGGAGGCTGAAGGAAAAGAACAGGATGCTCATTGACACCTTTATTTTGCGGCTGCCGGGAGAGATTATGCAGAGCCTTTATTTCGGACGCTTTGCAAGGACATTCGGCTTCCTGCTCGAAGGAGGTCTTCCCGTTCTCAGGGCATTGGAGCTTTCGTCTAAAGCGATAGGGAATAAAGCGCTCGAATCCAGGGTGATGGAAGCAGCAGCCCGGGTTGCAGAGGGAGCGAGGCTTTCAGCGTCGCTCGATGGGTTCCCGCCTGTTCTCCTTCAGCTTATCTCGACAGGTGAAAGGAGCGGACAACTCGTCGGCATACTGAAAAAGGCTGCGGATTCTTATGAAGATGAATTTTCGAGGCGGGTGCAGAAGGCCCTTTCTTATCTCGAACCCGGTATGATTCTTGTCATGGGCGCCCTCGTGGGGATTATCGTACTTGCGGTCCTCCTGCCGATTTTCCAGTTGAACCAGTTGATAAAATAAGATGTGCAGGATTTAAGGGTTCAAGCGGTCGAGTGGCCAATTGAAATCACTCGGACCCTTTAGCAACAATTTATAGAAAAGAACATACGTGATATAAAAAGAGACAGATAAACATAGGAGGTGTAGATGAACAATAAGAAAGGTTTTACGCTTCTCGAGATTATAGTCGTTGTGTTCATACTCAGTCTCCTGGCGGCGATAGTGGCGCCGAGGATAATAGGCAGGACCGACGATGCGCGCATTGCAGAGGCGAAGGTGCAGATAAAGAACTTTGAGACCGCGCTGAAGCTTTTCAAGCTCGACAACGGCTTTTATCCCGGCACTGAGCAGGGACTCGAAGCGCTCATAGAACAACCTGCCGTCGGGCGGATACCGGCGAAATACCGTGAAGGAGGATATCTTGAGCAGAAAAAGATCCCGGCCGACCCCTGGGGTAATCCGTATGTTTATATATCGCCGGGCTTATACGGCGATTTCGATATATTCTCCTACGGCGCCGACGGAAAAGAAGGCGGCGAGGGAAAAGATGCGGACATCCAAAGCTGGGACATGCAGTGAATGAGAGAATCCGGGGCTTTACTTTACTCGAATTGATTGTCGTTCTGTTTATCGTCTCTCTTGTTGCGGCGGTCGTCCTGCCTTCGTTTGCAAATTTCGGGGACAGCAAACTCAAATCAGAGGCGAGAGAGATGGCCTCCGTCTTCCGTTTCATGCATGACAGCGCTGTTTCGAAGAAAGAGACTCTGGCTATGAAATTCGATCTTGAATCCAATCTCGTCTCCTGGAAGGGCCCGGAAGGAGAAAAGACGAAGAAGTTTGAATATGTCACTTCCATACAAACCCAGTCGAAAGGAACGGTTTCAAAGGGCGAGTTAACTTTTTTTTTCGGGCCCACCGGCATCAATGAGAATATCAGCGTGCATATGACCAGCGGGAAGAGTGACATGAGTATTACCCTGAACCATATAAGCGGAAAGGTGAAGATAAAGGAGGAAGGATGAAAAGGAGGGGTTTTACTCTTCTTGAAGTGCTCATCTCACTTGCGATCATAAGCAGTCTTCTCGTGACTCTTATATATACGGTCAACTACCATTTGAGTCTTGTCGAACGTCAGGAGACGGTTGCAGTGGCAACGCTGCTTGCAAAGAACAGGATGGCGGATATGGAAAATAAACAGGAGAGCGGCAAGGGCGTGTTCGAAGACCCTTACGGCAGCTATACTTACGAAACTTTTGTAAAGGATTCTCCCTATGCCGGGATTTCCGAGATTATGGTTGTTGTGAAAGCAGGCGAAGAAGAGGTCAGGCTGAATGAGTTTGTATTCAGATAGAGGCCGGAGCGCAGGTTTTACTCTCATAGAAATCCTCGTTGCAGTGGGATTGCTCTCTGTGATCCTTGCCGCGATATACGGCACATTTTTTCTCAGCCACAGGGCTCTTGAAGGGATGGACGAGTCAATGGTCAGACTTCAGGAATCAAGGCGTGCGCTCGACATCCTGAAACGGGAGCTTGATTCGGCAGTTTACAGTGCGGATGAGAAAGATACGCTGTTGAGGATAGTGGACAGGGACTTCGGGGGCAGGCAGGCGGTACAACTCACATTTACGACGCTATCGGTATTGAGGCCGGGGCTTTCCCGGATTACCTATTATATTGAGGAAAACGACGGGAGATTAAATCTTCTCAAGAAAGTCGAGTCCCCCGGCAGCGATCAGGAGACCGAAGGGGTTGATATTATCGAGGATATGGAAGCCTTCAGCATAGAGGCAAAATACAGCGACGGATGGGTGCGGACATGGGACTCGGAGGTGAATAAGGATATTCCTGCCGAGCTAAGGATCGGGCTGACGATGAAAGTCAGGGAAAGGAAAGTTACCCTCTTTGATACGGCGAGCCCCAGGATCGGCAGGCCGATCTGATGCCATATGCAGATAATCAGCGCGGGCTGGCATTGGTCATTACCCTTTTAGCCCTTGCCCTGATCACTGCCATGGTAGTCGAGTTTTCCTATGGGGTATACACAGGCACTACTGACCTTTATAACTGGCGGGATTCCCAGCGCCTTTCCCTTATGGCAAGGTCGGGAGTCAACGTATCGGCCAAATTTTTGACCGGTATCTTAAACGGCAAAGACTATTCTTATCCGGGTTCTCTTGATATGCCGGTTGAGAACCCTTTCGAAGATTTTTCGGGTATCGTTAACGTGAGGATAGAAGACGAAACCGCCAAATTCAACGTCAATTCCATAGTCTACCCGAACGGTGATCTGAATGAAGAGGCGTACTATGCATTCAGGAGGCTCCTGAAAATACTTCTTATAGACGAAATGGTTGCCGACCGGGTGGCGGACTGGATCGACCCCGACAGCGAAAACAGGCTTGCGGATTCCGAGGCGGGCGCGAAAAACTCCGCCTTGTTCAGCGTGGATGAACTCCTCCTGATCAATGGAATAAACAGAAAAATATATGATACATTATTGCCTTATGTGACTGTTTATGGAATAAGGGACACCCTTGAAATCAATATCAACGGAGCTGAAAAACCGGTTCTCAGGAGTCTTTCGGAGAATATCAGCGATGATCTTGCTCAGAGGGTGATAGAATACAGGAGGATAAACCCGTTTGAGCAGAAAGACCATTTGCAGAAGGTACCGGGTTTCGGCTCGATGGTCTATAACCCGATAAGCGGAATGATAACAGTAAAAGGAAAACATTTTGCCATTAGCTCATCAGCGGAATCTCACAGCGTTAGAAGGATAATCGGAGCTGTGCTGGATACATCGGCCTCGCCTGCAAGGGTGGAATACTGGAAGGAATATTGATGGGAGAAAGCCTTTTTATCGATCTCGGGGAAAAAGAAGTCAATACATATCTCTTTGAGTCGAGGGGGAGTTTGTACTCAGCAAAAGAGACCCGGAATTATCCTGTTTACGGTCAATATGAATTCTCTCCCGCTTCTGAAGCGCGAAATATGGAGAATACGTATCTGAGCCTGCCTTTAAGCTGCCTCAACTTCAGGGTCATCGAATTGCCCTTTTCGGACAAAGAGAGAATAAGGGAAGTACTGCCTTTCGAGCTTGACGGGATGATGCTGAGCGGCGCCGACAGTGTTATCTTCGATAATATAGTTGTCGGCAGCGCAGACCAAAAATACAAAGTCCTTGCGGTGTATATAGAGAAGGATCTTCTGAAAAAGGTCCTCGATTCATTGCAGGCATATGGAATCGACCCGGTTTTTGTCACCTGCCTTGAACTGAGGGGAAAAGTAAAGGACTTCAGTCTGCCGGACCTTCTTGTCCCTGTCATGCTGGAGCCTGGAAAAAGGGTCGGGCTGGCTGTTGAAGAGATCAAAAACCCCACTATCAATCTAAGGAGACAGGAGTTTTCATACACCCGTGACCTCGAGAAAACAAGAAAATCACTGCGCGTTACCGCAGTCCTCTTGGCACTTCTCATCCTCGTCCTGTCCGCGGACATATTTCTGAAGATCATATCCGTGCGCAGCGAGGTCTCCGCACTGAAAAACAGCATGCGAAAGGAATATAAGGATATATTTCCGGAAGAAAAAAACATAATGAACGAGCTCTATCAGCTTAAATCTCACATGAAGGAATTGCAGGACAGGGAAGATATCTTTGTCGGCATTAATCCGCTCGACCTGCTTCTGAAATTTTCCGATATCGAGAGGCATGGTATTGTGTTCAATGAAATAACCGAAGACAAGGCTAATATCGTCTTGAAGGGAGAGGCGCCTTCACTGGGCGACATACAGAAACTGAAAGACCGGCTGGGAGGTATCCTCGCCGATGTGACGATAGCGGATTCCAAAACATCCGGACGGAATACCATGCTGTTTACGATAACGGCAAAGGAGAAAAGGGTTTGATCGGGTTGTTGAGGGACAAAAAGGTTATTTTCGGACTGTCGGCGCTTGCTGCTGTTGTCATTGCGGCTGCAATCGCTCTTCATGCCCTCTCATCCGAAAGGAAAGATCTCGATAAACTGAGGAAGCAGCATGGAGAGATGCTGAGCGTCAGGAATGAATATATATCTCTCAGTCAGAGGGTCCATGCGCGCGAGGGCAGGAAGAACCTGTCCAATGCCCGGGGAATCGTTCAGGCTGTTGAGGAGGTGTTTACGCCGGTCGGGCTGAAAGGCAAGCTGAAAGCTATAAAGTCCACGGGCGGTAGAGAGACAAATGACGGATATGAAGAAGAAGCCGACATCTCCATCGAAAAGCTGACGATGAACGAAATGGTGAATATCTTTTACAGGATCGAGAATGCGCCGATGATCCTGACTGTGAAGAAGGTTACGATCAAAAAGTCCTTCGAAAACCCGGAACTCATGAATGTCTCCCTGCTCGTATCCTTCCTTAAGCCGAAGTGAAGAAGATTCTCATTGCGGCAGTCTCCTTTCTTTTACTCATCTGGGCTCTCTGGATGGTTATTCCCGTGGCACTCATAGAATACATTATTGCAGACTCCATGAGCGGCAGAAAGATTACCGTGGAAACAGCAGGTCTCCGGAAGGGGATTTTTTACAGTCTGAGCGCGGAAAATATCCTGGTGAAGAGCGGCAACAGCGAGATTCTTACTTTCGAAGACGTGAAGAGCCGCATTAATCCTTTCAGGCTTGTGCTGCTGCAGGTTAAAATAGCAGTGAATGGAAATATCGGCGGCGGAGATATCTCAGGCGATATGCACTTCGCCGGGAAGTCAGTACGGATAAGACTTGAAGCGAATAACGCTTCCATAAACAGAATACCTTTTTTTGAAAAGGCGGGGATAAAGGGAGCAGGCGTACTCTCAGCGAGGTTAACACTGGCAAACGATGACGGCCGGCTTGATTTGACTGCAAACGGTGTCAAGTTTGAGCCTGCGGTGTTTTCGGGAATCCGTGTCCCCATGAACCTTTTCAGTAACGTCGCCGGCGCTCTTTCGATAAAAGAAAATATAATAAAGGTAATCTCCGTCTCTTTTGAAGGGAAAGACATCTTCGCGAGGCTGAAAGGGGATATACGGGGTTCTTTTATGGACCTCACAATGGAAGTCATGCCCGGGAAATCCTATCTCGAATCCCCTTTTCTCCTTGCCGGGATCGAACGCTTCAGGGTTTCACCCGGTTATTATGTGGTTCCCGTAAGAGGCAATCTGTCTTTTTGAGGTGACGATATTAAGGGTCATCCTGATATTGTCCTGCGTGTCATTATTTAATAGCATGAATTCCTTGATAAACCATATAGTTCTTGTATTGCTCATGCTGGGTCTCGCCGCATGCGGGGATGAGCACCGTGGAAAAACCTTCTCTGCTTACAAGGACGGAGAGGTGATCATCAAGTTCAGGCCGGGTGTTCATGAGACGCTGAAAACGCATAATTTTGTCGGCGCAAAGCTGATAAAAAAATCGAGACTCGAAGGCGTCGAGAGGGTGAGGCTGCCCGAGGGTCTTTCGGTAGAAGAAGCTGTCAGGGCATATGAATCCGACCCTGACGTCGAATATGCAGAACCGAACTATATTGTGAGAAAGGCTGCGCTCCCAAATGATCCGAGGTTCGGTGAACAGTGGGGGCTGCATAATACCGGCCAGGCTGTGAACGGCATAACCGGTACGAGCGGCGCCGACATCAAAGCTCCTGAGGCATGGGACATCACCAAAGGATCGTCTACGGTTATAGTTGCAGTCATAGATACCGGCGTCGACCTCCGGCATCCCGAGCTTTCAGGCAATCTTGTTCCCGGGTATGATTTCGTCGATGGCGACAGCGAACCTGATGATCTTGACGGCCATGGCACCCATGTCGCTGGAATTATAGGGGCTTCAGGAAACAACAGTTCCGGCATTGCAGGTGTGAACTGGTCTGTAAAGATCATGCCGCTGAGGGTGCTCGATGAAAAGGGCATAGGGACTATTGCCGACGTTATCGACGCCGTAGTTTATGCTGCTTCGAACAATGCCAGGGTTGTCAACATGAGTTTTACTTTTACTCCCAGTCCTTTAGAAGGCAGACCCCTTAAGGACTCTATTGCGTTTTATCCTGAAATTCTTTTTGTTGCTGCTGCAGGGAATTCGGGGAGTTCGGGTGCTGAATATCCGGCCGGGTGGTCTGTCGATCTCCCAAATATTATCTCTGTAGCGGCGACAGATCAAAATGACAGCTTAGCATATTTTTCTAACTATGGTTCAACTGTAAATGTGGCTGCACCAGGCACAAATATCCTAAGTACGATCCCGTCTTTTACAACAGGTGTGACGTATAGCGGAGCGTACAAGATGGTCTATCTTTCCTTCGGCTTCGAAGGGATAAACGGAGCAAATGTCAGGCGCGAGGTTATGCGGAGGGTACTGGATTTTCATATTGTTTCTCCGGCGGATAAAATCCTGCTTGTTGACGACGACGGAGGAGATACATATGAGGGGAACTATACACAAGCCCTTCAGAGCCTTGGATATCCCCTCGATACCTATACTGTCCCTGCGGGGGCCGACGGGCCGGACGGCAATATGTTGAATCAATATAAACTCGTCATATGGTTTACCGGAGACGAATTCAGCAATACCCTCAGACCCGGCGACCAGACAAATCTCCAGACTTTTCTGAACAGCGGCAAAGGTCTGTTTATCACCGGACAGGACGTCGGTTATGATATAGGAACAAGCAGTTTTTATCAGGACTACCTTCATGCCGCCTTTGTGACCGATGATGCAAACGGACTGTTTTACACAGGGCTGGATTTGTTTGACGGCCTGTTTGCAGAATTGCCGGCCGGATCAGGAGACGGGGGGAGGAACCAGTTTTCTGTTGATGCTATTCAGCCCCTCGGCAGCGATGCCGCTTTTTATATCCATTACAATGATGCATATGAGTTCTTCAGCGGCACTTCAATGGCTACACCGATGACAGCCGGCCTTGCTGCACTCATAGCTTCACACTATGCCCATTTTACGTCCGGCCAGATAAAGGGCACTATCCTGCTCTCGGTTGATACGAAACCCTCCCTTGCGGGTAAAATCCTAACAGGAGGGAGAATAAACGCACATAAGGCGGTGACGTCCCTCTTCGCACCTTCAGACCTTACGGCAACTGCACAGTCTGAAACCAGTTTGCTGCTCGCATGGACCGACAACTCAACAGGGGAAAACGGATTCAGGATAGAAAGAAAAGTATCAGGCAAACAATTCGCGGAGATAACTTCTGTTGCCGGAGATGTAACAACCTATTTTGATAACAGCGTTTCAGCCGGGAGGACCTATACTTACAGGGTGAGGGGTTTCAATGCCGCCGCTTTCTCTTCCTACTCGAATGAAGCCGAAGTCACTTTGCCTGGAACTCCGAGTGGCGGAGGTGGTGGTGGCGGCGGAGGCGGCTGCTCGGTCGGCTCAACACGGAATTATCAGACTGCCTTTGCAGATGCGATGGTTATCTTCATACCGTTGGCTGTCGTCTGGATAATCGGAAGATTGAAGAGATATTAACCCGGGAAATGCGCCATCTTTTGCATCGTTCAATAGTAAATTCAGTTCTGATAAACCAGGTTTGCCAAAAAATGGAAGACGGTCCCCGGAAGGATATTATTGGTCTTCATATACAGCCATCCCATTACTAAAGCCGGGAAGAAACTGAGCAGAGACATCCATTCGCCTCCGAACAACGCCTTCGGCAGATGAGCAAGCGAAAACAGAATACTCACGAAGATCACAGCCTTTATGTTTCTGCCGATCGAATCCTGCAGAAAACCCCTGAAGAAGAATTCCTCGGGGAATGTTACGCCTATAAGCTGGAAGATTAAGAAATAGCCTGTTATTTCTCTGCTGTTTCCACCAAAGATCACATAATAAGGTACGAGAACGATGACCGATACGGTCAGCCCCAGGACAAAATCCTTTATCGAAAATCCCATCCTGACCCTGTGGCCGACGATGACCGGAAATGTCAGCATAAGTATGGGCAGCAGGCTGTAATAAACACTGTCCGCGGACTTTGCCGCATGCAGTATAAAAGAAAGGATGAAAATTGCGAGATAACCGGCTATCGCCTTTCTGCTCATGTAAAATAATTATCGTTCTCCGGGCATTTTGTCAATGCCGCCGTTTATGCCGTCTAAAAAAATCGTTACACCTGTGGTATACTTTGTCGTGATATGACAGCGCTTCGATACTTGACAGCAGGCGAATCGCATGGGAAGGCCCTTACCGGCATTATTGAGGGAATTCCCTCAGGGCTTTCTCTTTCAGCAGTGGATATTGACAGGGACCTCAGGAGGAGACAGGGCGGGTATGGACGCGGCGGCCGGATGAAGATAGAATCCGACTGTGCGGAAATCCTCTCGGGTGTCAGGTGGGGAAAGACTATCGGTTCTCCTGTGGCACTGCTCATCGAAAATAAAGACTTCAATAACTGGACTGAGGGGATGTCCCCTGAGAACGTTTATAGTGGATCGATCCCTCCTGTGACAAGACCGAGGCCGGGGCACGCGGACCTTGCGGGAGCGATTAAATACGGCCATCCTGACATACGGAATGTGCTTGAGCGCTCGAGCGCCAGAGAGACCGCAATGAGGGTTGCACTCGGCGCCATAGCAAAGAAATTATTGTCTGAATTCGATATTACTGTCGGAAGCTTTGTCGTCCGCATCGGCAGCCGGAAATTCGATGTGGAGAGCCATTTATTGAATTGTGATAAACTTCTGGACATCTGCAAAAAGGCTGAGAAGTCACTTCTCAGGTGCCCGGACGATGAGGCATCGGAAAGCATGATCAGGCTGGTAGATAAGGCTGTCAGGAAAGGCAATTCGCTTGGCGGAGTATTCGAGGTTGTTGTTACGGGTTTGCCTGTGGGCCTTGGCAGCTATATCCAGTGGGACAGAAGACTCGAAGGGCGGCTCGCAAGGGCATTGATGAGCATTCAGGCGATAAAAGGGGTTGAGACCGGCCCGGGATTTGAGATGAGCAGGGCGTTCGGTTCCGAAGTTATGGACGAAATATTCCATGCGCCATCTCATCCCCTTGCCGGGAGGCGGAAGAGTGGTGGTAAAATCTCCATGTCCGGCAGAACGGGTTTCTTCAGGAAAACCAATTTCAGCGGCGGTATAGAGGGCGGCATGACGAACGGAATGCCGCTAATATTGAGGGCTGCGATGAAGCCCATACCGACTTTGAGGAGACCTCTGCGTTCTGTTGATATCACTACCAAAAAGGCTGTGGGAGCCGCTTATGAACGCTCCGATGTCTGTGCAGTGCCGGCAGCCGGTGTGATCGGTGAGGCTATGGTTGCCCTGACAATCGCTGAGGCCTTTCTCGAAAAATTCGGCGGCGACAGCCTGGCCGAGGTCGCAAGAAATTATAATTCATATATCGACTACGTGAGAAATATCTGAGGGATTAACATTAATTGGGCATGCGTCCGCAATAAGTTTTTGTGAAACTGCTTCTTTTTACTCACAATTCTACGGTTCGGGCAAATCTATCCTGATGTAAAGCTCCTTCAACTGTTTTGGCTCGACAGCCGACGGAGTGCTGCTCATGAGGCAGAACGCCTTCTGGGTCTTGGGAAAAGCGATCACGTCCCTGATCGACGAGGCTCCGACCATGATCATTACGAGCCTGTCGAGTCCGAGGGCAATACCGCCGTGCGGCGGGGCGCCGTATTCGAGTGCGTCCAGAAGGAAGCCGAATTTTATCCTCGCCTCTTCTTCGGAAATCCCCAGAAGCCCGAACATCTTTTTCTGTACATCGCGCCTGTGGATACGGATGCTGCCGCCGCCGATCTCATACCCGTTGAGAACAATATCATATGCCTTTGCCCCGAGCGATGACAGAAGACTTCTGTCATTACTCTCACCAGTAAGCATTTTCTCAATATCCTCATCCATGGGAGAGGTGAAAGGGTGGTGCATTGCCTCGAATCTCCCTTCCTCATCATTCCATTCAAGGAGAGGGAAATCCGTAATCCATGCAAACCGGTATCCGGGCCCGATCAGATTCAATCTTTTGCCCAGATCAAGCCTCATCCTGCTCAATACATCATGGACGACTTTTTCCTTATCGGCCACAAAGAGCATCAGGTCCCCTTCCTCTGCCTCAAGCCTTCCGGCCATCTCTTTCAGCACCTCATCGGGGAAGAACTTTGCGATCGGCGAGTCGAAGCCGTTCTTCAGTTTTATCCATGCAAGCCCTTTTGCGCCGAAAGACTGAGCCTCCTCCGTGAGCATATCGATCTCTTTTCTCGAAAGCCCGGCCATGCCTTTGCCGTTGATTGCCTTGACCCTGCCGCCGGATTGTACGGCATCGAGGAAAACTTTGAATTTTCCTTTTTCGGCGAGATCGGCCATCTCTTTAAGTTCCAGGCCGAAACGCAGATCGGGCTTGTCGTTGCCGAATCTCTCCATGGATTCACGGAAACTTAATCTCTCAAAAGGGATATCGATGCCGGCGCCAAGGGTGTCCATGAAAACTCTTTGCATCATGCCCTCGACGATGCCGACCACGTCTTTCACATCTGCAAAAGACATCTCCAGATCGATCTGGGTGAATTCGGGCTGCCTGTCCGCTCTCAGGTCTTCGTCCCTGAAGCATTTGACGATCTGGAAGTATTTCTCGAGTCCGGCCACCATCAATATCTGCTTGAATATCTGCGGGGATTGAGGCAGCGCGTAAAAATGTCCCGGGTTCATACGGCTCGGCACCAGGTAATCTCTCGCGCCCTCGGGAGTGGATTTCGTGAGCATCGGGGTTTCGATCTCGATGAACCCCCTTTCGTCGAGGTAATCTCTTGTAATTTTTGCGACCTTATGCCGTATTATCAGGTTACTCTGCATCTCCGGCCTTCTCAGATCGAGGTACCGGTGTTTGAGTCGCAGCATTTCCGAAGCATCTGCGGCATCTTCAACCATAAAAGGCAGGGGCGCGGATTCGTTCAGCACGTCAAGGATATTCACATCCATCTCGACGGTTCCCGTCTGCATAGCGGGGTTTTCGGTGCCTTCGGGCCTCTTCCTGATTTCCCCGGATACGGATATTACGTATTCGCTCCTCAGGCCGTGGGCAAGCTCATGGGCGACACCCGATACGTCCGGGCTGAACACCGCCTGCAGTACGCCGCTCCTGTCACGAAGGTCTATAAAAATAAGGCCGCCATGGTCCCTCCGTCTGTATACCCAGCCGCATAAGGTGAGAGTTTTCCCTATGTCGGATTCTCTTATCTCTCCGCATCCCCTGTCCCGAACCATGTGTCCTCCCCATTATTAACAGCCCTATAATTACCGCAATATCTATTTAGAGTCTGTTTATAAAGTACGATTCCGATAAAAAGTTATCGTTCCCGCGAAGGCGGGAATCCATTTTTTTTCAACGTCTTATGGATCCCCCGGTCAAGCCGGAGGATGACAAAACACTACTTTATACACTATTTAAGAATATATATTAAATATCAAAACTTCGATTTGTTATCAATAAAAAGAAGTTCCTTTTTTATACCGCTTACCTCTTCGGGCTTTAAGAATCTGTACTCACCGGGGCCGAGTCTGCCAAGTTCTATGCCGTTTATTCTCGTCCTCTTGAGCTTAAGCACAGGATGCCCTATCTTTTCGAACATGTTTCTGATCTGTCTCTTCCGGCCCTCATGGATGGTCATCTCAAACCATGAATTATTTTCGGTCGTCCTGGCCTTGTATATTTTTGCGGGAGCTGTCAGCCTGTCTTCGAGCCTTATACCCTTCCTCAACTTCCCGATTCCCTCTTCGTCAGGAACTCCCTTCACCTTAACGAGGTAGGTCTTCTGTATTTTTTTCGAGGGGTGGAGCATGGCATGCGCAAAGTCGCCGTCATTTGTGAGCAGAAGAAGTCCTTCTGAGTCGTAGTCAAGCCTTCCGACAGGGAAGACCCTGTATTTTACATCCCTGAGAAAATCTTTTACAGTCGTCCTGCCTTCGGGGTCGTAGAGAGAAGTCACGACATTCCTGGGTTTATTGAAAACGATATAAACCTTAGGCTCTGGCCGTATGAGGAGCCTGCCGTCAACCTTGATATGGTCTTTCCCGGGGTCCGCCTTCATGCCGATAGTCGCTACCCTGCCGTTTACCGTCACCCGTCCTTCGAGTATCAGATCCTCAGCCTTTCTCCTCGAGGAAATCCCCATCTCTGAAAGAATCTTTTGAAGCCGTTTTTCCATAAGAATTAACCCATCAGTCTTTAAGAGTGTTAATAAACTCCCTGTTTTCGAGGTACCAGCGGACAGTCTTCCTGATGCCTTCTTCTATCGGGGTCTTCGGATGCCACTGCAGCTTCTCCCTCGACTTTTCAATATCAGCCCATGTGGCAAATACGTCCGCAGGATGTCTGGGAGAAAACTGCGTGACAGCCCGTTTGCCGAGGGCGTCTTCTATGAGGTGTATTACATACATCAACTCCACGGGGTTGTCGTTTCCGAGGTTGAATATCTCATATCCGAAGGGCTGAAGACACTGCAGCGTTCCGTCGGCTATATCGTCAATAAACGAAAAGTCCCTCTTCTGCTTTCCGTCTCCAAAAACTGTTATCGGTTTGCCGTTATCGATATTCCTTATGAAAATGAAGTAGCTCATATCAGGTCTGCCCGCGGGTCCGTACACCGTGAAATAGCGCGGGATAGAGACGTCGAGACCGTACAGGTAGTAGTAACTGTAACAGAGCACCTCGGCGCCCTTTTTTGTGGCAGAATACGGCGCCAGGGGTGTATCCGTCCTGTCGGTCTCCCTGAAGGGCATGTTACCATGACTATAAAGGCTCGATGTCGACGCCAGCACAAACTTTTTTGTCCCGGACTTCCTGCAGCATTCGAGGAGGTTCAGGGTGCCTTTTGTATTTGTATCAAGGTATACCCACGGGTCTTCAACGGACGCCCTCACCCCTGCGCGCGCAGCAAGGTTGATAACGGCATCGATTTCGTGATTCTCAAACACTTGTCTTACTGCGTTAAAATCTCCGATATCACAGCGATGAAAAGAAAACTCACCTCTGCCGCCCGCGCCGCCCGTCTTCCTCAGGCCCGATAGTCTCCAGTCCTTTAACCTCGGGTCATAATAGTCATTTATGTTGTCCATCCCCACGACATCCACATTCTTCTCAAGCAGACTCTGTGAGACTTTCCACCCGATGAATCCGGCGCAGCCGGTAACAAGGACAGTTTTCATTAATTCACTCTTCCGTTTTATTGAAAAAACAAATCAAATCCACTTTCCCCCTTTTCTAAAAGGGGGTACGGGGGGATTACTCATTTTCATTATAGTCAAACTATCGAGGCTAAACCCTTTTCTTAAGCCACTTCTTCGGGGCCAGAACGAGGAACCCGTCATTTCCGTCCGAATATACGACCTTTGAAATCCTCGAATTCAGTATCAGCCTCTTGCACATCATGCACGGTTCGGAGGGACATTCAGCTTCTCTGTCGTCGCTCCCCGATATATATATTGTTGCCCCCCTCAGTTCATCGGCAGAGGCGCGGATAATCGCATTTGCTTCCGCATGCACGCTATGGCACAGTTCATATCTTTCACCGTGCGGTATCTGTAATTGTTTCCTTGTACACTTGCCGACATCAAGACAGTCCTTCATGCCGGCAGGAGCGCCGTTATAGCCGGTACTCACAATGATGTTATCCTTGGTTATGACTGCGCCATATTTTCTTCTCAGGCAGGTCGCCCTTGTTGAAACCGCTTTCGCAATCCCTATGAAATATTCATCCCAATCAGGCCTGAGTTTTTTGCTTTTTTTCATATTATGCATAATAGCTTACAAGCCTTCAGGCTTGCAAGGTCAATAGAATCTCAATGCATCTGTATGAATACGGCAAGAACAATCTTTTTGCTCATTCTCGTCCGCCTCAGGCGGACTCTGAAGCTTTTGTCCCTTTATTTCCTTATAAACTTTATTCGACTATCGACAAAAAATCCGCGCAAAGACCGTTCCCTCCCGCTGATTTGGTAAATGAAATTTTGAAGTTTTGAATTAACGAGGAATTCAACGCAAAGTCAGGTGCGCCTGATGTATTCGGGTCTCGAAACAGAGTAGAAGCCGGTCTGTGAATTCCACCTCATGAAGGGAAGTACCGGCGGGATACCCGACATGGAATCAATGGAATGCGGGCCCCCGCCCGGCGATATGCGTGCCATAAATGCATAGTGCAAACTGCACTATTACTTGCTGCCTGATCAGGATCCCTGACCGGGAGCCTGTTTCTCAGCCGGAGCGCCACCTGCACCCGGGGCGCCGCTTCAACTGCCTTCGGCCGTTGTAGCACATCCGGGGCCCAAAAGCAGCACACCGGCAAGCAGACCGGCGATACTCATGCCGGCCAAAATCTTCTTGAGTTCCCTCGAGTCCATCACACACCTCCTTTAAGATAGTCTTTTCCAATGGGTGAATCAAAACCCATAGACTACAGTCTATCCGATATTTGCCGCTTGTCAATGGCGAGTGGGAAAAAGCGGATGCGGAGCCTTAGTGTAAGTTTATTTTATCTTTATACCATTGCTTGTTCCATGTATAATCTTACATAACAGAACCATGAAGAAGAATCGAAAGCCAAAAAGGGAAAAACATAGAAATATCTTGAACTCTTCGAATTGTCCCTGATCCAAATTGAAATAAGAAGTATTATAAAGTAAAACAGGTAAGACCAATTTTTGTTGAAGAGGACAATGATTATTGTTATGAGGTATTAAGAAGATTGAAGGCATGTACAAGAAGAGATAGCGAACGAGTCAACACGGGTGACGGGCGGTCTTTGGCTTAAGAGGTATCAGGGAGGAGGGAGAGCCTGATAGCACTTTTTTCAAAAAAAATCAGAAGAAAAAAATAGTGGGATGAAAAGAAAAAAAATACCAAAAGAATATAATGAGGAACCTCAAAAAAGTATGCCGCTATATACTATTGGAATTGTTGCAGAGCTAATAGGGACCTCTGCACAGACGATTCGCAATTACGAAAAACAGGGTTTAATAAAACCAGCAAGAAGAAATAAAAACAGGTTTTATTCAGAAAACGATCTAAAATGGCTTCGATGTCTAAGAGACATTTTACACAATAAAAAAATTAGCATAGAAGGGATAAGAAAGCTTCTCAACTATACACAATGCTGGGAATTGACAGATTGCCCCGCTGAAGTTAGGGCAGCATGCCCCGTATATATGAAAACAGGCAATAAATGTTGGGAGCAATATAGAAAGATATGCAAAAAGATGCCAGATAAAATGTGTGAGAACTGTATTGTTTTCTTATCTGAGTCTGTTCAAAAAGAAAAACATTAGAATTTCAATCCAGCCCTAATCAAGCAAATTTAAGCACGCCAATCAATAGTATTATAAAATTACATTTTTATATCATTTGTTACCCAGAATTTTAATTAATATCATATTTTTAATATGAAATTGACAAAATAGGCTTAATATGTTTTTTTAAATCAACGGGCTGCCAAAAAATTTGCTTAACAAAAAAATAATACGAAATCTTTTTAAAATGCTATTTCTCAGCGTGGAAAAGTGCGGGATTCCCCCAGCCTTCAAGACACGTTTTTGCTCAACTATTAAGGATTGGGTGGGGTAACCTTATAAACAACGCTGTCACAATACAACTAATTTCTTAAAATGCAATCATGAACTGTTACGTTTAAATAAGAAATCAATGCCGTACGAAATAAATACAGAAACATTTTTGTAAGAACAGGGATATGAGAAAAACAGATATCTTTACAGAGATGATCGATTTCGGTAGGGCACAAGGAGTGTTTCCTTACGCTGAGATAAACAATACTATTCCTTCTCATTTTGGTCCGCCTGTAGAGTTAGAAGATCTTGTAGATTTCTCACACGATACGGACGATGATGTCGTTGACAGTCAAGAATATAATATTGATAAAGAAGAGCTCTTAGAAGAAGAGGAGCAGTTACGATATGAAAAGACAGAAGATCTTGTGCGGACATATTTTCATTCAATAGGTAAGGTGTCAGTACTGACCAAGGATGAAGAACAAGGGCTTGCAAAAACAATAAAAGAGGGTGAGCAGATTATTAAAGGATTAATTACCACGATGCCTTTGTATAGGAAAGTTAAATCAAGTTTAAATGGAAGGAAACAAAAGGGATTCAATAATTCAGATAAAGCTCTCTTCGTAAGTCTGGAAGTGGTAAACAGTCTCATGACAGATATCAGAAATGTTGAGAATAAATTTGCTATTTACGGAGCGTCAAAAGATTTCGAAGAACTAAAAAAGGGTAAAAACAGAAATAGTGTCGGTTATCTGCGGCTTGATGAAGTTGAGCGAGAAGTCAAAACAGAATATGAACGTATTGAGTCAGAAGTTGCAATGAAAATAGATGCATTCAAAGCGAAATATGCGAGAATCATTGAAGCCAAACGACGTGTTGATGCAGCAAAAAATAAACTGATAACTCACAACCTGAGATTGGTAATCAATATTGCAAAGAGTCATGTAGGCAAAGGTCTTCCTTTACTCGATCTCATTCAAGAAGGCAATATCGGACTATTCAGAGCTGTAGATAGGTTTGATTATAAGAAGGGTTATAAATTTAGTTCCTATGCAATATGGTGGATAAAACAGGCAATCACGAGGGCTTTAATAGATCAGACAAAGACGATCAGGCTGCCTGTTCACATGATTGAATTTTATAATAAGATTAACAGAGCGTGTAAGGAATTGGTACAGCAGCTTGGAAGAGAGCCTACGAAAAAAGAAATAGCTCAAAGATTAGGGGTTCCCGTAAAGAAAGTTGAACTTCTGATAAAATCACTGCAGGTTCCAATGTCTCTTCAGACTCCGGCGGGAGAAAGGGCTACGGTTGAAATGTTTATTACTGATAACAATAGTCCCTGTCCCTACCTTGAGGCAGCGAGAAATGAAATCAGCGAGCAAGTGCTGGGGATTTTGCAGACCTTAACTTCGAGAGAAGAACAGGTCATAAAAATGAGATTTGGAATTGGTCTTGATAAGGATTATACACTTAAAGAGATAGGGGAATATTTTTCTCTCACACGTGAAAGAGTAAGGCAGATAGAGCGTACAGCGTTTAAAAAACTAAAAAATCCAAAACGGCTTCGTGCATTGAAAGTCTTGGAATATTATATGATTTAGTCAAAGGAAAAAAATGGCGTCCCTTTATTGATGAATTCAGAACCTATCGTATTTCTTTCTCACTCTGCTGCCTATTCGTGTTTTTTGCATCAGCTTCATGACAGGCTGGAAGAAGTTGAGTATAGCCTAAGATGTACATACAACTCGTTCATAAGCTTCTGCGCCGCCTCAGTGTCATAGCGGCCATATCCCACAAACCTTTGCACAATGGTGTAATTCTTTTGCTCAATAAAACAGTTGTCGTTTTTTCGGGAACTCCAGAGTTGAATTAAAATGGTAATTCAATTAAAATTCTTGATATCAAAGGTTTCTTTTATCGTTTTAAGGACCGGGGGCTCCTTAAATCGGGAAGCAGCAACAATACCCGAACACTTCTTCACAAATTAATAATTTAAGGGGAAATATTCATGATAGTTAGGTTTTTTCAGAGGGGGTTCAAAATATTGCTACATTGAAAAAGATAACACCAATAATAATGTCCGTTTTTGCTATACCTTTTTTATTATTTATCCTTTCCCCTGATTTGTCTCTTGCCGAAGAAACAACGAGGCCGAAGATCGGATTGGTGCTTGGCGGCGGTGGTGCAAAAGGAGCGGCACACATCGGTGTACTGAAGGTTCTTGAGGAGCTTAAAGTGCCGATTGACTGCATAGCAGGAACGAGCATGGGCGCAATCGTCGGGAGTCTTTATGCATCAGGCATGTCGGCAACAGAAATTGAAGAGGTTCTGACAACAGTTGACTGGGACGATCTGTTCACCGACAACCCTCCCCGGAAAGATATAGACTTCAGGAGAAAACAGGAAGATCTCAACTACCTCTCAAAAATATCAATCGGTATAAAGGATGGAAAGGTAGCTTTACCAAAGGGATTTACAGCAGGCCAGAAGATCGGCGTTTTCTTTCAAACCCTTATGTTGCCAGTCGCTGGCATTACAGACTTCGACAAACTCCCGATTCCCTACAGAGCGGTAGCAGCCGACCTTGAGACCGGAGAGATGGTGGTAATTGGCTCAGGAAGTCTTGCAGATGCAGCACGGGCGAGCATGTCTGTGCCGGGAGTCTTTCCGCCTGCAGAAGTAAATGGGCGTTATCTAACCGATGGAGGCATCGTCAGGAACCTTCCTGTTGACGTCGTAAGAGAAATGTGCGCAGATATCGTTATTGCTGTTGATGTTGGAAAGCCTCTCCCCCAAAGAGACGAACTTACAAATCCGATAGCGATTATGAACCAGATGATCGATATCATGATGAAGCAAAATGTTAAGGAGCAGATTCAGAGTCTTGGGACTAAAGATGTATTTATAAGGCCGGAACTTGGAACGATCACTTCAGCAGATTTCAAAAGGGGCAAAGAAGGGGCTGAGAGAGGGGAAAAAGCTGCCAGATTGAAAGAAAGTGAACTAAAACGGTACTCAGTTTCTGAAAAAGAATATGCCGCCTTTTCGGCGAAGCAGCAACAAAAAGATATATCGACTATACAAGTAAGCTCGGTAACAGTTGAAGGGCTCGACAGGGTTTCTCCGGAAGCTGTTGCCAGCAAGCTTAGGATTATACCTGGAAAAGAGCTTGATACAAAAACGCTCATGGATGATGTGGGATTGATCTATGGCATGGGAGAATTTGAGCGGGTTGACCTGGAGATTAAACCGAGCCGTGATGCATACGATATTACATTAAGGCCACAAGAGAAATCCTGGGGGCCGAACTACCTCAGGGCAGGCATAAACCTTGAAACCGATTTCGACGGGGAGAGCAATTACAACATCGGTGTTGACTATACGATGCGGTGGATTAATCGCCTTGGCGCTGAATGGAAATCCCAGATCCAGTTCGGCAGTACAAAAGGGATTTTCTCAGAGTTCTATCAGCCGGTTGTTCCCTCCCGGTTTTTTTTCGTTGCTCCTCATATCAAATGGATGCAGGACGATGTCGATGTGTATAGCGGGAAGGATATCATAGCGGAATATCGGCTGAGAACGTTCGAAGGCGGCATCGATTTGGGAATGCAGCCATGGAGCTATGGAGAAGTGAGGATCGGGTATGTAACGGGTATTCTGAAACCCAAGCTGAAAAAGGGAACCCTTGATATCGATGATGAAAGAATCAACAGGGGGGCATTTGCCGCCCGGATAATTGCAGATCAGTTTGACAATGTGAATTTCCCCCATAAAGGGTATTTTGGATGGCTTAATGTCTATTCATCAGTCAGTGGCGTCGGTGCTGATGACGATTATAACAAAATTGAGGCTTCATTGATCAAGGCTTATACTTACAAAAAATATACGATTCTTGCGAGCGCTAGTTTTGGATCTTATCTCGGAAAAGAGATTCCCTACTATGATGAATTCACCCTCGGAGGGTTCCTCAATCTTTCCGGCCTCCACCAGAACCAGCTTCGGGGCCAGCGTGTTGGCCTCGGCAGGGTAATTACCTACTGGAATGCAAGTCAGTCCCTGCTCGGCAGTTTTTATCTTGGCGGTTCATTGGAAACGGGGAATGTCTGGGACAAGGATGAAAATATAGAGTTCAACAACCTGAGACTTGCTGGCAGCGTTTTTATCGGCTACGACACCCCGTTTGGTCCTTTTTACCTAGGCTTCGGTCACGCTGACGGCGGCAATAACGCGGTCTATTTTTATCTCGGCAGGACTTTTGGCAGGGGATTCTAGCTGAAAATTTTCTCTAAAATTAGGACCGAAAGAATATTTATTTCCACAGAATCATCAGGAAAGGGCTAAATTGCTAAGAACAGTACTTTCGAACTGTTCTTTAAAAGACGGAAACCTTTACCCTGTCTACAAAAAACCCTTTGACATGATTGCCAAAGGGATCGATTTTGAGAATTGGCGTCCCCAACGGGATTTGAACCCGTGTTACCGCCTTGAAAGGGCGATGTCCTAGGCCGGGCTAGACGATAGGGACGCTCTTGGTGAGCCGCGTTGGATTCGAACCAACGACCCACGCCTTAAAAGGGCGTTGCTCTACCAACTGAGCTAGCGGCCCGAGATACTTAATTTACCTTTTCACAAGTTTTATTGTCAAATTTTCTGAATATGTTTCCTGGTGTTAGGAAGCAGCCCGCCCGAGAGGATTATCTCTTTTTCTCTCCCATTGAGGGACGAAGAAGCTTCGAACGAATAATCTCTCGTCAGGTTTCGGATGACATACGACTGACTGCCGGTTAAAGATTTTTTCACATTATGCAGGAGCAACCTGTCGCCTTTCTCGATTCTGCCGTAATCCTCCATATTTTTAAAAATCAGGGGGATAATCCCGAAATTTATGAGATTCGACCTGTGTATCCTTGCAAATGACTTCGCAATCACCGCCTGTATACCGAGAAACATCGGCGCAATCGCCGCATGCTCCCTTGACGATCCCTGACCGTAATTCTCACCTCCGACTATGATGCCGCCCCCGGATGCCTTCGCCTCCCCCGCCCTTTTACTGAATGTATTGTCGATATGTGAAAACACATATTCCGATATGGCAGGTATGTTGGAGCGTAGCGGAAGGATTGTGGATCCCGCGGGCATGATGTCGTCAGTTGTGACATTATCTCCCAGCTTCAGAAGCACATCCGCCTCTATCTTTTCGGAGAGAGGCTCCTTTACAGGGACTTCCTTTATATTCGGGCCTTTGACCACCTCAACTTTTTCCGCATTTTGCTGCGGAGGAGTAAACATGTTGTCGTTTATGAGGTAAGAAGCGGGTTCACGGGGGACTTCCGCGTGGAGGCCTGAATTTTGGAGGTCGACTACCTTTCCTTTGACCGCAAACACCGCACACGCAACCGGACTTGCAAGGTACACAAAAGCGTCTTTATTGCCGCTCCTGCCTTTGAAGTTTCTGTTGTATGACCTGACGGAAACATGCCCTGTGCCCGGAGCGCCACCCATGCCGATGCACGGGCCGCATGAACATTCGAGTATCCGCGCTCCCGCCGCTATCATGTCCGCTACGAGTCCCTTGCGCGAAAGCATTTCGTACACCGCCTTTGAACCGGGGTTGATTAGGAGGCTGACGCCATCGGCCACAGATTTGCTTTTCAGGATCGAGGCGACCGTCTTCAATACCTGGTACGACGAGTTCGTACAGCTTCCTATACAGACCTGGTCAACCCTGGTACCTGCCAGTTCCCTTGCCGTAACGACATTGTCGGGACTGTGGGGCTGCGCAATCATCGGCTCGACCGAACCCAGGTCTATCTCGATAACCTCATGATACTTTGCATCCTTGTCAGCCTGCAGCTCGGTCCAGTCTTTTTCTCTCTCCTGCGCCCTGAGGAAAAACCGCGTCCTTTTATCGCTCGGAAATATAGAGGTAGTCGCCCCGAGTTCGGCTCCCATATTGGTGATAGTAGCCCTCTCGGGCACGCTTAAATCTTTTACACCCGGGCCGCCGTATTCCAGGATTTTTCCGACCCCTCCCCTGACTGTGACCCTTCTCAGGATATCGAGGATGACATCCATGGCAGTTACCCACGGTCTCCCCAGTCTGCCTTTCAGTCTTATCAGTAATACCTGAGGCATGCTGAGTTCGAATGGAGCGCCTGCCATAACAGTAGCAGCGTCGAGACCTCCGACACCGATGGCGATCATCCCCATTCCGCCGCCTGTCGGCGTATGGCTGTCCGTGCCGAGGACAATTTTCCCCGGCGCGGCAAACCTTTCAAGGTGTATCTGGTGGCTTATGCCGTTTCCCGGCCTCGAAAAATATGCACCGTAACGCGCTGCCGCCGTCTGCAGAAACCGGTGGTCATCGGGGTTCATATAATTAGACTGAATCATGTTGTGATCGACATAGGATACTGCAAGCGGCACTTTTATCCTGTCGATTCCTATAGCCTCGAACTGCAGCCAGGCAACGGTGCCAGTGGCATCCTGCGTATATACCTGGTCGATTCTCAGTCCGACAGGTGTATTCGGCGTAAGTTCGCCATAAGCCTTATGCGTTTCGAATATTTTTTCTACTATGTTCCTGCCCAATTTCTCCTCCGATACGAGTTGTAGAATTTCTTTCCTTTATACAAAAATTTAACATATGCAGTCAGCGAAATCCAAATTTCCGACTATTAACCCGGAAAATGTACTTGAAAAGCGCAAACATTGTTCGGATAATTATTTAACTCGATGATTTGATTAAAATATCCTTGCTCGCTTTCGGGATAAAAATATTCGTGTAACCATCAGTGAAAGGTGTACTAAGGTATCGAAAAATAATTTTTTTCACAACATCTGCACTTTTCAATTAAAGATATTTTTGCAACTGGCGGGTTAACCTCTTGAGATAAAAAGAAAATGTGTTTACAATACGTATAAATCTTTAAGGAAATCATTTGATGGAGATCTCCCGTGCATCTATTTAAGTACCGTTCAGGTGAACTCTTTGCCGAAGACGTGCCGGTCAGGGGTCTTGCTGAAAAATATGGTACCCCCCTGTTTATTTACAGCTACAAGACCTTATTGAGACATTTCAGGGCGTATGACGAGGCCTTCAATGATTACCCTCATATTATCTGTTTTGCCGTGAAGGCGAATTCGAACACGGCGATCCTCAGGGTATTTTCGAAGCAGGGCGGAGGCGCAGACATCGTTTCAGGGGGGGAACTCCATGCTGCGTTAAAAGCCGGCGTGTCTTCAAAGAAGATTGTATATGCAGGTGTCGGAAAGACCGAAGAGGAGATCAGGTTTGCCCTGAGGTCGAAAGTCCTTATGTTTAATGTGGAATCCGGGAGTGAACTGAGACAGATCGACAGGGTGGCCGGGAAAATGAGGGCAAAGGCACCCGTCGCACTGAGGATCAATCCCGATATCGACCCTGAAACGCATCCTTATATCACTACGGGACTGAAAAAACATAAATTCGGGATACCGATCGGGGATGCCCTGGAATATTACAGGCTTGCATCGAGACTGAAGAATGTGAATGTGATCGGCATCCACAAGCACATCGGATCACAGATCACCAAGGTTACGCCGTTTGTCGATGCACTTAAAAGGGTGTTGATCCTTATAGATGAACTGAGCATGCAGGGTGTTGCAATAACATACCTCGATATCGGAGGCGGCCTCGGTATTTCCTACAAGGATGAAGAACCTCCTGTGCCGAAAGACCTGGCCAAAAATCTGATTCCGCTTCTGGAAGGCAGAGACCTGACCCTGATTATGGAGCCCGGGCGTTCCATTGTGGGAAATGCAGGCATACTCGTGACAAAAGTGCTTTATCTGAAGAAGGGAGCTGAGAAAGAGTTCGTTATTGTTGATGCGGGGATGAACGACCTGATCAGGCCGTCGCTATATGATGCCTATCACCGCATTCTCCCCGTTGTGAACAGGAAGAGAGAAGCGGTCTTCTGTGACGTAGTCGGTCCCATCTGCGAATCAGGCGATTTTCTTGCACGCGACCGGGAACTCAGAAGGGCAAGGCAGGGCGAACATCTTGCCGTTATGAGCGCAGGCGCATACGGGTTTTCGATGAGCTCCAACTATAACAGCCGGACAAGGGCCGCAGAGGTAATGGTGAAGGGGGAAGAACATTTCCTGATAAGGCGGCGGGAATCATACGACGACCTGATAAGGAACGAGCGGATTCCGGCGTTCCTGACATGAAGCGGACAGCGAAGATGAAGATGCACTTTACGAAAATGCAGGGTCTCGGCAATGATTTTATTCTCATCGATTGCATCAGAGAGGCCTGTCCGTCCGAAGCAAAAGCTCTCGATGCTCTCGGCAAGCGGCTGTGTGACAGGCGGCTCGGTATAGGCGCAGATCAACTGCTCCTTTTACTGCCTTCGGGGAGGGCAGACTTTCAGATGCGCATATTCAATGCAGACGGCGGCGAGGTTGAGATGTGCGGAAACGGCATACGCTGCCTTGCGAAATATATCTGGGACAGAAATCTGTCCGACAAAAGCGTTCTTGAGATAGAAACCCTCGCCGGTATTATCAGGCCCGAAAAAGCAGGAGAGATGGTCAGGGTTGATATGGGAGAGCCTGTTTTTGAACCTGCAAGGATACCGGTGAATATAACTGCTGAATCAAATCCCCCATTACCCCCTTTTTCTAAAGGGAGGCGTGGGAGGATTATTGATTATCCGTTAAGAGTTGATGACAAAGAATTTCATATCACCTGCGTGTCGATGGGAAATCCCCATGCGGTCATCATGGTCGAAGACGTCTCCGGATTCCCTGTTAAGTATTATGGCCCAATGATTGAACAACACCCGATATTCCCCCGGAGGGCCAACGTCGAATTCATAGAAGTCCTGACCGACAGAGAGATCAGAATGCGCGTATGGGAGCGCGGCTCCGGAGAAACAACGGCGTGTGGTACAGGCGCATCTGCTGTGGCTGCGGCAGCGCATCTGAAAGGTCTTACAGGAAGGAATGTAACCGTCCACCTCCTCGGGGGTGACCTCTCTATTGAATGGGCTGCCGACAAACATATCTATATGACAGGACCTGCAGTGGAGGTCTTTGAAGGTGCTATTAACCATTAAAAACTCAAGCTGGGAAGGATACATTCTTCCGTGTTAGGACAACGTGAAAAATTAAGCCGGATGTCGGGTGGTCGTACTTTAATATAAACTTTTCTAAAAAAGGAGGCTGCTATGTTTAGGGGGTCAATTGTCGCAATTGTTACACCTTTTAAGAAGGGAAAGGTTGATGAAAGGGCGCTCGGCGATCTTATAGAGTGGCATATAGCACAGGGAACAAATGCCATCGTCCCGTGCGGTACTACCGGCGAATCGGCGACACTGGATTATAAAGAGCATTACCGGGTAATTCATTTTACGGTTAAGGCCGTAAACAGAAGGGTTCCTGTTATTGCCGGCACAGGCGCGAATGCGACTGATGAGACGATAGAGATTACAAAACATGCAAAAAAATCCGGGGTTGATGCGGCATTGCTTGTAGCGCCCTATTACAACAAACCAACCCAGGAAGGTCTTTACAGGCACTATAAAACCGTTTCGGAAAATGTTGATATACCTATAGTACTTTACAATGTCCCTGGAAGGACTGCTGTGAACATCCTCCCGGCTACTGTTGCCCGCCTGGCAGAGATTAAAAATATTGTTGCAATAAAAGAAGCTACCGGCGATATGAAACAGGTAAGCGAGGTGATACGCCTCTGTGGGGACAGGATAACCGTGCTTTCAGGAGATGACTTTACGACCCTGCCGCTTCTCGCACTCGGAGGAAAGGGCACGATATCCGTCTCTGCAAATGTCGCTCCAAAAGCTGTTTCCCAGATGTGTTCATGGTGGATGAAGGGGCAGCAGGACAAGGCAAGGGCGTTGCATTTCAAGCTCGAACCCCTGAATGCGGCGATGTTTCTCGAGACGAATCCGATACCCGTCAAGACCGCGCTTGCCATGATGGGCAGGATACAGGAAGAGTTCAGGCTTCCGCTTTGCGAGATGGCGCCTGCGAACAAAGTGAAACTGAGAAAGGTGCTTGCCGATCTGAGGATGTTATAGGATCAGAGGTATTTTTTGATTATCCCGATATCTAAATTTTTTGCGGCGGCCTTTTCAATAGTAGTGCTTTTCAAGTCTTTCAGGTAAGGGAAAACACCCATTATCGGGACCGGGCTCACCTGCCTGATGATATCCGGGTTTGTGGCCTCGGCAGGAGTTCCATCACGAGGCCGCGCATAATTGATAATAATCCCTGCGACATCAAGGCCTTCTTTAAGCGCATAATTGGCCGTAAGCAGGGTATGATTGATGGTGCCCAGTCCCGGCCTTGCCACGACGATGAGCGGCAACCCGAATTCTCTTGCAAGGTCAAGTACAAAATAATCTCCCAGAATGGGAACGAGCAGGCCGCCAACTCCTTCGACAACGACTGCATCATATTTTTCAGCAAGGTCTAAGAAGGCATTTTTTATTTTTTCAAGGTCAAGAGGTATGCCTTCTATTTCAGAAGCAGGCAAGGGGGCAAGGGGTTTCTCAAAGCGGACCGGGGCAATCAGATCAAGAGATTCGTCGGAACCGGCGATATCGCGGAGGAACATTCCATCAGATGGAATCAAAGTCTTTTCTTTGCTACTGGCTGCTGATTGACTGCTGACCGCTGTTCTGCAACCCGTTTCTATCGGCTTCATGCCACATGCTTTGAATCCAAGGAGGTGAGCAGCCTTGACAAGGGCAGCAGTGATGATTGTCTTGCCAACTCCCGTGTCAGTGCCTGTTACGAAGAAACCTTTTGTCATAATCTTCCCGGTAAAACCAAATTATAATGACCAAATTCCAAATATCAAATAAATTTCAATAACCTATCCCCAAAAATATTGATTTATTGTTTGATTATTGCAATTTGGTCATTAGTTATTTATTTCTTTCAGGGCTTCGATTAATCTCTCCATATCCTCATTCGTATGCGCTGCCGTCACATTTATCCTTATCCTCGACTCCTTAACTGTCGGAGGCCTTATGGCAGGGGCAAAAATGCCGTTTTTAAAAAGATGTCCGGAGATACGGAGCGTGTTTTCAACAGTTCCTGTCTTTATGGGGACGATAGGAGTTTCACTGCCCATGCAATCATAACCGATATTTTTCAGACTATTAACAACCTTATTCCTGTTCGACCAGAGTTTTTCTCTTAACACGGTATCTTTCTCAATTATTTCCATGGCAGCCATGGATGCCGCGATGACGCAGGATGGAAGAGCAGTCGAGTACATGAAGCTCCGGGCATTGTTCATGGTCCACTGGACAATATCAGAACTCCCCGCAAGGAATGCGCCAAGGGAACCGAGGGCTTTTGAGAAAGTGCCCATCTGGATAATCCACGGCTCAGGCTTTATGTTGAAGTGAGCGAGGGCGCCCCTGCCATTGCCGATAACACCTGTAGCATGGGCGTCATCTATATACAGGATCGCATCGAATCTCCTGCATACAGCAGCCATCTCATCAAGCGGAGCGATATCTCCGTCCATGCTGAAGATGGTGTCTGTAATGATAATCTTCTTTTTTGCATTTTCTCTTTTCAGCAAATCTGTAATGTGAGAAACATTTTTATGCTCATAAACAAGCGTCTTTGCTTTGCTAAGGCGGCATCCGTCTATTATGCTCGCATGGTTCAGTTCGTCGCTCAGCAGCAGAGTATCTCCGTCCGCGTCTGCGATAGAGGGAATAATTCCTGTATTCGCCGCATATCCTGAATTGAATGCGAGGGCGGATTCCGTATCCTTGAACTGCGCAAGCTTTTCCTCGAGACCTCTGTGAAGGGCACTGCCGCCCGCCAGAAGGCGCGAAGCGCCGGCGCCAAAGCCATAAATATCCAGGGCCTTCCCGGCGGCAGCAATTATGTAAGAATGGGTTGCGAGTCCGAGGTAGTCATTTGAAGAAAAGTTGATGTATTCCCTGCCGTTCAGTGTTATCCGGGTTCCCTGCGGAGACTCGCGGTCTATCAAGTCTCTGAAAAGATTTTTTTCTCTGAGCTGTCTGATTTTTTCAAGAAACATATGTTTATTTTACCACAATATTCACGGGTGGTCCGGAGGCGGAATTGCACGCAGGGACGTTCGTTTCTGATTTTGGACGGGCTCTTTTTTTCTTTTAAAAATCTCTTGACAATTTTTTTTTGCCTGTGGTATGCTGACTTCGCTTTTCTAAACTACTTGATGGAAGGTGCAAGATGCTAGATATCCAACCAGTATGGTTCCTTGTCCTGGCTGTAAACTTTCTTGTTTTACTAGTTGTTTTAAACGCAATCCTCTTTAAACCTCTCATGAAAATCTTCAAGGAACGGGAAGATACCGTAAAAGGTAATCTCGATGCTGCCAGGGACATGAGGGATAAGAGCGATGAAGGTATCGCCAGACTGAACCGCGAACTCGCAGAATCACGAAGCAAGTCAAAGGAGATGTTTGAGACCATTAAAAATGAGGGTCTGAGCAGGCAGAGAGAGACCCTTTCTGCTGCGGAGGCGGAGGCGGTTGCAATCCTTGACAAGGCCAAGGCCGAGATCAAGGCCGAGGCGGAGAAGGCTCGTCAGGCTTTGCGGGCTGATGTTGATAAGTTCTCTGATGAAATTGTAAGAAAGCTGGTGAAGGCATGAGAAAAAAAATAAATTCAAAATTCAAAATTCCAAATTCAAAAATTCTGAAGATCATAGCTGGTGTCCTTTTTAATATTGTAGTCGCATCTTTTGTTTTTGCTGCCGGCGCAGGAGAGGAAGGCGAGCATGTTCCGCTCTGGAAAGATTACATGTGGAAGATCATTAATTTCGTGATCCTCGTTGTGATCCTGTTTAAATTTGCCAGGAAACCCCTGCAGAGCTTCTTTAAGAAAAGGACAGAAACGATAGAGAAGACCCTCAATGAGGCGAAAGAGGCAAAAGAGGCTGCATTAAAAGCGCTTCGGGAAGTCGAGGAGAGGCTGAAGGCAAAGGATGCGGATATAGAGGCGATCCTTGCTGCAGCAAAGAAATCCGGTGAACATGAGCGGGACAAGATAATTGAGGATAGCGCAAGGCTGAAAGAGAAGATATTGGAGCAGGCAAAAACAAATATAGAGTATGAACTGAAGCATGCCAAAGAAGCTATAAAGGCTGAGGCTGTCGAATTGGCCATGGAGCTTGCCGAGAAAAAACTCAGGGAAAAGTTAACAAAGGAAGAGCAGGAAAAACTTCTTGATGAGTCTCTTGTGAAGATAGGAGGCAGGGGTTGAAAAAGATAAAAGGAGCAAGCAAATATGCAAAGGCCTTACTTAGGAACGTTGGCTTTGACAAGGCGGCTCAGGCAATTACCGAAGTAGGCTCCGTTAATGACCTTATGGTGAAAAGCAAAGAGTTCAGTAATCTTCTCTTTAATCCGCGGTTTACGACCGCGGAGAGGTCAGGGATCATTAAGGCGCTTGCAGACAAACTCAAACTATCGGACAGCACTGTCAAATTTATACTGTATCTCACTGAGGTCGGCGCAATTGCAGGGCTGGCAGATATCCTCAGGATTGCGACGAACATCTATCTCGATAGGCAGAAGAAAGCAAAGGCGGTTGTTCTGAGTCCGATCGAGATAAGCAGGGAGCGTGAGGGTGTGCTGAAGGCTTCCCTAAAGCGGATTACGGACAGGGATGTGGAGTTGGAATATGTGATAGATCCTTCCCTTTTTGGCGGAATTCTCGTCAAAATAGGAAGCACTATGTATGATACGAGCATAAGGGGCCAGTTAAGGCTCTTAAAAGATGAGTTAATAAAGGGGTGACATTATGGCAGAAATCAGAACAGAAGAGATAAGCGAACTTTTAAAGAAGCAGATTACGGATTTCGAAAAGAAGGTAGATGTCAGCGAGATTGGTACCGTGACCTATATCGGTGACGGTGTCGCAAAAGTGTATGGACTCGATAATTGTATGGCCATGGAGATGCTCGAGTTCCCGAACGGGGTTTTCGGAATGGCATTGAATCTGGAAGAGGATTCGGTCGGCGCCGTTCTCTTCGGTGAGGACAAGCTGGTCAAAGAAGGCGATATTGTCAAACGCACCGGCAGGGTTATGGAAGTCCCGGTCGGAGAGGAATTAAGGGGAAGAGTTGTTAATGCAATCGGACAGCCGATTGACGGCAAGGGCCCGCTCAATACAAAAAATACCCGGAAGGTGGAGGTTGTTGCACCGGGCATCATTAAAAGGAAACCGGTTCATGAGCCCCTCCAGACAGGCCTTAAGGCAATAGACGCCATGATCCCGATCGGAAGGGGACAGAGAGAGCTTTGCATTGGTGACCGCCAGATCGGAAAGACGGCCATCCTTATTGACACAATCATCAATCAAAAAGGCGGAGACGTTACCTGTATATACGTTGCAGTCGGACAGCGGAGACCTGCTGTCGTTAATACCGTCAAAAAACTCGAAGAGATGGGTGCACTTGAACACACAATCGTTGTTGTTGCAACAGCGAGTGAGCCTGCACCATTACAATATATAGCTCCGTACGTCGGTTGTACGATGGGTGAATATTTCAGGGATAGCGGTAAGGCCGCTTTTATTGCATATGATGACCTGACCAAACAGGCCCAGGCATACAGGCAGCTTTCCCTGATTCTGAGACGTCCTCCTTCACGTGAGGCATATCCCGGTGACGTCTTCTATCTCCATTCGAGGCTACTCGAAAGGGCAGCCAAGATGAGTGATGATATGGGAGCAGGTTCACTGACAGCGATTCCTGTCATTGAAACACAGGCCGGTGACGTTTCCGGATATATTCCGACAAACGTTATCTCTATTACTGACGGACAGATATATCTTGAGCCGGAACTCTTTTATGGCGGCATCAGACCTGCGGTGAACGCAGGTCTTTCAGTCAGCCGAGTCGGCGGCGCTGCCCAGATAAAGGCCATGAAACAGGTCGCCGGTATGCTCAGGCTTGACCTTGCCCAGTACAGGGAGCTTGCTGCTTTTGCACAGTTTGCGTCTGACCTTGACAAGGCAACCCTTGCCCAGATCCAGAGAGGGCAAAGGATGGTCGAACTCCTGAAGCAGGACCAGTTTGTTCCAATGTCGGTTGATGATCAGATTATTGTTATTTTTGCAGGAACTCAGGGATTTCTTGATGATGTCCCGGTTGATAAAGTAAGATCCTTTGAGGAAGCATTTATGAGATATATCAGGGCTGAAAAACAGGACCTGAAGAAAGAGATCATGGAAAAGAAGGCACTGGATGATGACCTTAAAGCAAAACTTACCGAGGCAATCACAGCTTTTAAGAAAACCTTCTCAGCATAATAAGTATTTGACAGGAGAGGATAAATGCCAACTTTAAGGGATATAAGAAAAAGACTAAAAGCAATCCAGAGTACAAAAAAGATCACTGCAGCCATGAAGATGGTGGCCGCAGCAAAGATGCGGAAGGTGCAGGACCGCATGCTGAACTTCAGGCCTTATGCCAGGAGGATGGAGTCGGTTTTGTCAGATCTTGCGAAAGTTGCAGAACGCGAGATACACCCCCTTCTTGCCCTGAGACCGAGAAAAACGGTAGAAGTGCTGGTGATTACCTCCGATAAAGGTCTCTGCGGCGCTTTTAATACCAATATTCTGAAGGCTGCATACAAATATATTGATGGTCTAAAGAAAGAGGGAATAGAGGTGTCTCTGAGTGTGGTGGGGAGAAAAGCGCGTGATTTCTTCCGCAGGAGAAACTTTACCATGAGAAATGCATGGATTGGATTATCCGGAAGAATATCCTATGCCAATGCTCAGGAGATTGCAGCAAACCTTGTGGAAAATTATACCAACGAAACCTTTGATGAAGTCGTTGTTATTTACAATGAATTTAAATCAATGATTGCCCAGCAGGTTACCATAACAAAACTTTTACCTGTCGGTACGTTAGAGGCAGAAGAGGGACAGAAAGAGCAATCGATGACGGCTGACTACCTGTATGAGCCCACACGGGCGGCGATATTCGAGAGATTGCTGCCGAAGTATATTGAAATACAGGCTTACAGGTCATTGCTTGAATCCTCAGCAGCTGAAGAAGCTGCAAGGATGGCCGCAATGGAAAACGCAACAAAGAACTGTTCCGAACTTATCACTAAAGTCACACTCCTCGCAAACAAGGTTAGGCAGGCATCCATTACCAAAGAACTGATGGATATTGTCGGCGGTGTTGAGGCGTTGAAGGATTAGGGAATAAAGGATTAGCGAATTTTTAATATACTCCAGGGGGTATTGAAATGAATGTAGGAAAAATAGCACAGGTCATAGGTGCAGTAGTAGACGTTGAATTTGAAAAACAGTTGCCGAAAGTCCGTGATGCCGTAAAGGTAGATTATGCCGGAGATCCGGCAAAAGGCATACCTGAGATCCATGTTACCTTAGAGGCAGCCATTCATCTTGGCGAGAATAAGGTGAGAACAATTGCCATGGGACCTACAGACGGTATGGTAAGAGGGATGGAGGTCGTTGATACAGGCCAGCCCATAAGTGTGCCGGTTGGTAAGTCATCATTGGGAAGAATCATAAATGTCGTAGGTGACCCTGTTGATGAAATGGGACCAATAGAAGCAGCAGAGAGAATGCCTATTCACAGACCAGCGCCTGAATTTATCGAGCAGGAAGCTACTACCCAGGCATTTGAGACGGGTGTTAAGGTTTTTGACCTTCTCATCCCGTTTGTCAGAGGCGGTAAGATGGGAATGTTCGGCGGCGCTGGAGTTGGTAAGACCGTTATTATCATGGAGATGATCAACAACATCGCAATGGTTCACGGTGGTATCTCCGTGTTCGCCGGCGTTGGCGAGAGGACAAGAGAAGGGAATGACCTTTATCTGGAAATGAAACATTCAGGCGTTTTACCCAAGGCAGCGCTTATTTATGGACAGATGAACGAGCCGCCCGGAGCAAGAGCGAATGTGGGACTGAGCGCTCTTACCTGCGCAGAGTACTTCAGAGACCAGGGACAGGACGTTCTCTTATTCATAGACAACATCTTCAGATACACACTCGCATGGGCGGAGGTTTCGGCGCTTCTCGGCAGAATGCCTTCTGCCGTCGGTTATCAGCCGACACTCGGAACAGATATGGGCGCCCTCCAGGAGAGAATTACCACCACAAAGAAGGGCGCTATTACCTCGATGCAGGCTATTTACGTCCCTGCAGACGACCTGACCGACCCTGCTGTTGCAACAGCGTTTACCCACCTTGACGGTACCGTCGTTCTTTCGAGGCAGATTGCAGAACTTGGTATTTATCCTGCGGTCGACCCGCTGGATTCTACATCACGAATCCTTGATCCACAGGTCATCGGCGAAGAACATTATGCTGTTGCCAGAAATGTCCAGAAGACCCTTCAGAGATATAAAGAGCTCCAGGACATCATCGCAATACTCGGTATCGAGGAACTGTCTGAAGACGACAAGATGATTGTTGCAAGGGCAAGGAAACTGCAGAGGTTCCTGAGCCAGCCATTCCATGTTGCAGAGACATTTACCGGGCAGGCTGGTAAATATGTCAAGACAGCTGATACGATAAAAGGATTTAAGGCTATTGTAGAAGGACAATACGACGATGTGCCTGAGCAGGCATTTTATATGGTCGGACCGATTGAAGAAGTGGAAGAAAAGGCCAAGAAACTTGGATGGAGCAGATAGGTATTAAAGAATAAAGGGCTAAGGCAGGAGAGGTACTAATGGAGAAAGAGAATAAATTAAAGCTTGAAATCGTTACCCCATATGGCCTTATTTTAAGCGAGGATGTTGACGAAGTGACATGTACGGGAAGTGAAGGTGATTTCGGCGTGCTTCCGGGTCACGTACCTTTCTTTACAACCTTAAAAGTAGGCATGCTCTCATATAAAAAGGGGAATTCGACAAAATATGTCTTCGTCAATTGGGGATATGCCGAGGTCGGAGCAGAACGGGTTATGATCCTTGCCGACAGTGCGGAGAAGTCAGAGGATATAGACGTCGAAAGGGCAAAAGCCGCGATGAAAAGGGCTGAAGAGAGGCTGAAAAAAGCGGAGGAATTTGATTTTGCGAGGTCATCTTCGTCTCTTGAAAGAGCGGTAGCAAGGGTACAGATAGCGGAAAAATTCAGATAAAGAAATAACGAAGTCGATTTCGATTGCACTGATACAAAAAAGCCATGCGGAAAAGCATGGCTTTTTTGTTGGTACGGCGGCGGAATATTTTTCCAGCGATAAATTATTTGAACTAACGGAACTAAAATGTATATATTTAATATATTATTAGATTAGATATTATTACCTATGTAGTAATACTTAAGCCTGTTCATAAGATATACCTGGAAGGAGAACTCATTCATGCAAAAAGAGAAGATCCTTGTGATCGACGATGAGGATTTTATCCTGCAGTTTGCGAAAGACATTCTGACGAGAAACAACTACGACGTACGTGTTATCTCAAACGGCAACGAAGGTCTGAAACTGATCGATACCGACAATTTTGATCTCCTGCTGATCGATATACGCATGCCTGATATGAGCGGATTGGATGTGATCAGGCATGTAAGAAGCCATAACAATGAGATCCCGATTATCGTTATTACCGGCCACGGGACACTTGATATCGCAATAAACGCCCTAAGGTTGGGGGCGCAGGGGTTTCTTTTAAAGCCTTTTACTCCGGAAGAACTCAGAACCTCGGTGTCCGAGGCTGTGGAGAAAACGAGACTGCTGAGCGAGAACATAAGGATGCGTGCCTTGATGCCTTTGTTTGAGGTCAGCAAGGAAATAATAAGCGAAGTGGACCCGAAGCGGTTGGCCAGGCTGATTATCGAGATCGCAATAAAGGAGACGAATGCCGATAAGGCATGCCTTGCGCTCTTGGATGAAGATACCGGCAGATTACACGTCAAGGAATGTTACGGCCTGGCGCCTTCTTTTGAAAAAGATTTCCGGGAGCGATGCAGTGGAAGCCTTACCGCTTTCATTCTGAAGGACAAAGCGCCTTTCCTCGTATCTTTCGGGGATGAACTGCCTCCTGAATTTGGGGAGATAAGGCATATGGAGGGAATATCGCCGGGAATTTATGTGCCTCTCTCCGTCAGGGGGAATGTGATCGGTCTCCTCTTTGTCTGCAGGGACAGCCGCCGGCATCCCTTCACGCAATCGAACGTCGAATTCGTGTCGGTTCTGAGTGGTCAGGCTGCAGCCGCGATAGAGAATGCGCGCCTCTATGAAAAGCTTGAGCAGTCCTATCTTTCGATGATCGTTACACTGTCGGGCGTGGTCGAGGCGAGGGATTTAAATACCGACAAGCATATGAAAGATATTGCGGAATACTCGGTTGAGATAGCAAAAAAGCTGGGACTTGCCGAACCTGAAGTCGAAAATATAAGAAAGGCAGCCCTCTTGCACGACCTCGGCAAGGTGACAGTCCCCGACAGCATTCTCCTGAAGGCAGGCAGGCTTTCTGAAGAAGAGATGGATGTCATCAGGAAACATCCTGTACACGGAGCAAAGATGATCGAGCCGGTTGAGCCGATAAAGCATGCCAGGGAAATTATACGGCATCATCACGAGTATTACGACGGATCAGGGTATCCTGACGGCCTCGCAGGACAAAATATCCCCCTAGGCGCTAGAATAATTGCCGTAGCCGATGCCTTCGGAGCGATGACGACTGACAGGCCTTACAGGAACGCCCTTACGATAGACGAAGCGGTTAAGGAACTCGGAAAATTTTCAGGGATACAGTTCGACCCGGACGTCGTTGATGCCTTTATCTTTATTATCAAACAGAAAGGCATCGTCGGCTGGAATCAGAGAACAGCCGGCTGAAATTCCCTTTTATGGACGTTACGCTTGACAGTATCCGCGATATAAAAATATACCAGTCACTAACGGGATACCGTTTTTCCGTCGATTCCCTCCTGCTTTCGGATTTTGTCGCTCTAAGGAAAGTCGGCAGCATTGCGGACCTTGGCGCCGGAACAGGCATCATAGGGCTTTTGCTGGCCAGAAAATATCCCGGCACGGCGGTCACGCTGTTTGAAGTGCAGGAAAGTCTTGCCGGACTTGCCGAAAAAAATGTGGTTTTGAACAACCTCCAGAATTCCGTAAAGGTAATAAAGTGCGACATCAGGACGCTGTCCTGCCATGATTGCTCCTCCAGACAGTATGATCTTGTTGTTTCGAACCCGCCCTTCAGAAGACCTAAAAGCGGTCTTACCAACAGGGAAGAAGAAAGGGCGATCGCGAGGCATGAGATAAAATTACGTCTCCACGAGCTTGTCGGCGCCTCTGCCCGTCTTTTGCGGCCGAAAGGGAGATTTTGTTTTATTCATCATCCTGACAGACTTGCGGAAATTATGGATACATTAAGGAAGGGTGCTCTCGAACCGAAAAGGATGAGGTTCGTACATTCATCGTTCTCATCCGGGGCAAAAATGGTCTTGCTTGAGGCTGTGAGGGAAGGAAGGTCCGGACTGAAGATAGAAAAACCCTTCTATATTTATAATAATAACGGAAGTTATACGGATGAGATGCATCTAATATATAATAGTCCATGACATGCTTCAGAGGAGATTTGTTTGGATTATCTGAAAGGTTTCCTTAACTATCTCTCGGCTGAAAAGGGGCTCTCAAAAAATACGGCCGAATCTTATCGTCTCGACCTGAAAAAATACCGTGACTTTCTTTTATCGGCTGATAAGGATTTCCTCTCCGCCTCAAGGCCCGACATCGTTGATTTTATTGAGGTGCTCCGGAATGAAGGGTATGCGTTATCAAGCATCTGCAGGTTTATATCATCCGTCAAAGGGCTTTACAGATATCTTATCATCGAGTCCTTTATCAAAGATGACCCGTCGGAAAATCTGCAGTCGCCGAAAAAGTGGGAAAGGCTGCCGAAATCACTGAGCGTCCCGGAGGTGGAATCTTTCCTTGAATCAAGTTTGTCGATCGACCTTTCCGAGCCAACCTCTGCAAGGGACTATGTTATGTTCGAGCTGCTCTATTCTTCCGGTTTGCGTGTCAGCGAACTGATATCATTGAAACTTGAAGACATTAATTTCGAAGCCGGTTTCCTAAGGATACTGGGCAAGGGTTCAAAGGAAAGGATTGTCCCCGTCAATATAAGGGCTGTCGAAAGTATAAAGAAATATGTCAGCCTGCAAAGGGCGGAGATTCTAAAAAAGAGAAGTTCCCCTTATTTGTTCGTTACAAGGCGGGGAGCGCCCATGTCGCGGCAGCGCTTCTGGCAGACGATAAAGAAAACCGGTAGGAGAATCGGGATTGAACTTTCGCCCCATACCATGAGGCATTCCTTTGCTACGCATTTGCTCGAAGGAGGGGCGGACCTCCGGTCTTTGCAGAAGATGCTCGGCCATTCCGACATATCTACGACCCAGATATATACGAAGGTGACGACGGACAGGCTCAGGCAGGTCTATGCGAAACACCATCCGAGGGCATAAACAGAGTTTGTTTATAAATACCAGAACTGACCCGGGAATTTAGACTTTCCCCGATGTTGCAAGGAACCCGAAAAATATGTAAACTTTTTAGACTGACTAAATTCCTGCACGGAGGTAAGAGATGCCTGAAATATTAAGCGCTAATGACCTGTATAAATTCTGCGATCCCGGAGTTTTTTCATTTGCAACTACGGACGACCTGCCTGACTTCAAAGAAACCATAGGACAGGAAAGGGCATTGCATGCCCTTGATTTCGGCCTGAGCCTTGAAAGCACGGGATTTAATATTTTTGTCCTTGGTGAGCACGGTACCGGAAAGATGACTACGGTAAAGTCTTTCCTCTCGCAAAAGGCTATGGCTGAACCCGTGCCTGTGGACTGGTGCTATGTCTACAATTTCAGGGACCCGGATTCTCCGATTGCAGTTTCCCTCGATCCGGGGAAGGCTGTGGCATTTCAAAAAGATATGGACGAGGTCGTAAAGATACTCAGAGTCGAGATACCGAAGGTATTCGAATCAAAGGAGTACGAAAAACAGAAGAACAGGATCATTGAAGAATCCCAGATAAAGCAGAAAGAAATTTTTACCGCTCTTGAAGAGGAGGCGCAGGCAAAAGGCTTCTCTGTCCGGAAAACAGTTAGCGGATTAATTATCGCACCCGTTAAGAAAACCGGAGAACCCCTCACCGAGGAAGAGTACGAACATCTCGATGAGCGGACGAGAAAAAAAATCGGCGAGATTGGGAAGCTTTTGCAGGAGAAGCTGAATGACATTGTGCGCGTCATACGAGAGAGTGAAAAAGAGGTCAAGGAGGCAATGGCGAAGCTCGAGAAAGAGGCTGCCCTTTCCGCCGTCGGACATCTCATTGATGAATTGAAAAATAAGTATAAGGATTATGAGAAGATAACAGCCTATTTCGATGAAACCAGGGGTGACATCCTGGAGCACCTCGACGATTTCAAGGTGCCGGAGGAGCAGGCACCCCAGTTACCGTTTATGAAGCTTCCCAGGACAGAGCCGACCTTTACGAGATACACAGTGAATGTCCTGGTAAATAACGGAAACTGCAAGGGAGCGCCGTGTGTATTCGAAAGCAACCCGACCTATTACAATCTCTTCGGAAGGATCGAGCATAAAATACAGTACGGGATTGCAATAACGGATTTTTCGATGATAAAGGCGGGTTCTTTGCAGAAGGCCAATGGGGGATACCTTGTGGTCAACGCTCTCGATCTTCTGCGGAATATATTCGCTTATGATGCGCTGAAGCGGGCTATCCGGAACAAAGAGGTGAGGATAGAAGACGTTTGGGAACAGTACAGGCTTATATCTACGACAAACCTTAAGCCCGAGGCCATACCCCTTGATATCAAAGTGATACTCGTCGGGAACCCCTATCTCTACTATCTGCTCTATAACCTGGACGAAGATTACAGGGAGCTTTTCAAGGTAAAGTCCGATTTCGACAGCAGGATGAACAGGACTGAAGAGAATATCCTCAAATACGCCTCTTTTATAGCCACCCTTTGCAGGGAAGAAAAACTCCTGCCGTTCGACAGGAAAGGTATTGCAAAAGTGGTGGAGGTCGGTTCGAGGTTCGCGGAACATCAGGGCAAATTGTCAGGACGATTCAGTGATATTGCCGATATCCTGCGGGAAGCAAGCTACTGGGCGTCAAAATCGGGCAGTTCTGCAGTAAGTGATATCCATGTCCGGAAGGCGGTCGACGAAAAGGTCTTCAGGACGAACAGGATAGAAGAGCGACTGCGGGAGATGATCCTGGAGGGGACTCTTATCGTTGATACGTCGGGACAGAAGGTCGGGCAGATCAACGGCCTCGCCGTCCTCGATCTCGGGGACTACAGTTTTGGAAAACCCTCGCGAATAACGGCAAGGACGTATGCGGGAAAGGCCGGGGTGGTGAATATCGAAAGAGAAACAAAAATGAGCGGCAGAATACATGAGAAGGCCATGCTCATAATAACCCATTTTCTTGGAAGCAGATATGCGGCAAAAAAACCGATAAGCCTGTCTGCATCTATTACCTTCGAGCAGCTCTATGATATGGTCGAGGGTGACAGCGCTTCGTGTGCCGAGCTTTATGCGCTTCTGAGCAGCATAGCCGGCATCCCGATAAAGCAGAATATTGCGGTGACGGGTTCCATGGACCAGAACGGCGATGTCCAGCCTGTCGGAGGGATTAATGAAAAGATAGAAGGGTTCTTTGACCTCTGCAGGATTATCGGACTTGACGGCAGTCACGGAGTGATCATACCGAAGAGGAACGTGAAGCACCTGATGCTGAAGAACGAGGTTATCGAGGCTGTCAAAGAGGGGAAATTTTCTATCTATCCCATCCTCAGGGCCGATGAAGGACTGGAGATTGTGACCGGAATGCCGGCCGGTGAACCGGGAGATGACGGGACTTATCCCGAAGGGACTGTTAATTATCTCGTCGTAAAACGCCTTACGGAAATATCGGAGGCTATGGAGAAAAAAAAGGAAAAGGAGAAGGAGGAGGAAAAAGAGGAGAATAAGGAGAAAAGGGAAGAGGGAAAAACAGAAAAATAGATGAAACGAATCGTATGGCTGCTTGAGGTTATTTCCCTTTTTATTCTATCCCTGCCGCTTGCCGTCCTGCCGCTCGGCTGGGCATTGAAGGCCGGTGAAAAACTCGGCCTTTTGCTTTTTTATATATGGGGAAGCAGGAGGAAGATAGCTATAGAAAACCTTTCGAAGTCTGTATCAGCCGGGGCAATAACGCCCTCGAAGCCGGTCGAAAAACTCATCAGGGACAATTTCCGGAACCTCGGGAAAGCAATGGTCGAAGTAATAAAAATCTATTACGGTCTCGGCAAAAAAATATTCGATTCGGTGAAAATAGAAGGCATTGATAATATGGAAAATGCAAGATCAAAAGGCAAAGGTACCCTCTTTTTGACCGGTCATTGCGGGAACTGGGAACTGCTTGCGATAGCATCGTCCATAAAGCTGTCCGGGCTTGCAGTGGTGGCAAGGCCGGTTGACAACCCTTATATCAATACCATCATCGATGGTGTGAGAAGGAAGTACGGCAACAGAGTAATACGCAAACAAGGGGCACTAAAATCTATTGTCAGGACGCTTAAAGGTAACGGCTGTGTGGGCATATTGATCGACCAGGCTGTAACACGGCCGGAGGGTTTTGTGATAGATTTTCTCGGCGGGGGAGCATGGACATCAAAAGCGCCGGCGACTATAGCGAGAAAAACCGGTGCAGTAGTGCTCCCTGCTTTTATCCACAGGACAGATGGAGGTCATGTGATAAAAGTATATCCCGAGGTCGAATTATCTTCCAGCGATGACCGTGAAAATGCCATAAAGCAGGACACAATCCGCTTCTCTCATTTTGTCGAGAAGTATATCGAGGAACATCCTACAGAATGGCTCTGGATGCATAAGAGGTGGAAGAGGGTGAATTCCTGACAAGTCGATGTCATTTCTTTGCAAGGCGCAGCCCAGCCTCGTGTACCTCTTTTAAAGCCGTTGGATGCTTCAGTATTTCACCTTTTGCATCGACTCCCAGATAGCTTAACGTCCTGTGTTCAGGAACGCTGATGGTTCTGAAAAAGGCTCTTGCAGTTGCTTCAGCACATTGAATGCCGATCTCTTTTTTCATGCCGCCTACGAGCAACAATAATCCTTTTCTTTTATCCGGTCTCTCCGGAAAGGACTTCTTCAATAGATATTTCTCGCACCAGAATGACTGACATCTGTCTATCATGATCTTTGTCTGTGCGCTGAGTGAAAAAAAGAAGACCGGCGAGGCAACGATGACCCTGTCTGCTGCCCGGATGGCATCGTAGATTTGAGTCATATCGTCATCGTAAATGCATGCCCCTGTCTCTTCGCATCCGCCGCAATTCTGGCAGGGCAGGATGTTCATGAGGTTAAGATCGAAGAGATCGGTCTTTTGTCCCGATTCTTCAATACCGCGGACCGCTTCTCTCAGAAGGAGTTCTGTATTACCGCCCTTCCTTGGGCTGCCGAGGAACGCAATGACTTTCATTTAATCCTTATCTTTCATTCCCCCTTTGAACTCTATCCAGTCCTTCATATGAAGGAGGTTTTCGGTAAGATACCACCAGCCGTTCTTGAAGCTTGCATAATCCGGAGCGCCTGTCATGGCGGATGAGTACCTGATCGAATTCGAGTAAAATAGCCACTGCCTGATCCACATCTGTTCTATCGACTCATCGAACGGATTAGCTTTGTCTTCGATGCCCTTGCCCCATGCCGCGGATAACAGCTTTGTGGCGGCGAGAGTCATATCGTCTGTCTCCCTTATCGTGCTTTCGAGTTTCGAGAAATGACCTTTAATCCAGGTGGAGCTGTGGCAGCCGCTGCAGATGCTGCTCATCGCATTCAATCTCTTTTCCTGTTCCGGCCTGTCAACGAGATAGTCTGACGCGACATCGCCCGAGAACGTGACAGGCAGGGGGAGGCCGTCCTTATTTTTAATCACTGTCGTATCACCTGATATAGGCTGAGGATGGCTGTAGATGAGTCCGAAGAGTCTGACCCATAGCCTTGCGCCGAAATTGTGGGACCTCTCTGCAATAACCTCGTTATCCGGCGAAACTATAAGACTGTTGTGGCAGGTTGAGCATGTCGGTGCCTTGAAGTCCTCCCCGACCTTCCAGGGCACGCTGCCGAAGTCCCAGGTGTTTCCCTTTGATGAATAGATGTTCCCGTGCTTGCTTTCTTTATATATGTTCCAGGCAGGCACGTCCGGCTCGAGGTGACACTGGCTGCAGGTATAAGGCTTTCTTGCAACCTCGATCAGGAAACCATGTCTTGGATGGCATGCCGTGCATGCTCCCCGGCTGCCGTCAGGGTTTATCCTGCCTACTCCCTGATTCGGCCAGTTGGTAAGATTCGGGACTTCGATGCTTCCAAGTTTTGTCGCTACAGTTTTTAACCCGTTCGCTTCCACGTGTGTCCCATGACAGCCGAGACATGTCTCATGAAGAGTCGCTTCAGTCGGCTTGTGAATCGTGAGTATGTTATTATCAACCTTTTTTATCCCTGTTATTGTGCCTGTCAGCGCAAAATAGACAGGGTTTTCCATGAGGTTTTTGTATGCATATGATTTTTTGCTTCCTGTGAATTGCCCGACTTCATCCGGATGACAGGTCTCGCAGTCGCGAGGCGTGACAACAACGTTTATCCTGCGTCCCATATGCTCGAAATTGTCCTTATGGCTATTGCCATTAAGACCGTGGCATTCATAACACCCTACCACATGTTCCTGCAATTCCTTCGGCGGACTTTCCGCAGACATTCTTTTCTCCAGGGCCGGTTTCTTCATTGCCTCCGCAGGCCTGGTTTTGGCATGCCGGCTCGAAAGCCAGTCTCTTGCGATGCCGGGTGTGTGCTTTATATGACAGCCGAGACAGGTCTGAGTCTGAGGACTGACTGAAATGTTCGACAGCATCTCTTCAATCTTCTCATCTGCAAACAGCGGATTAAAAGATAACAGGAAAAGCGCTGTAAAAAATAAAAGATGTTTAAACAGTTTCATAAATGACTCCTTTTCTGTCATTCCAGCCAAACAACTCTATTCGACCTTCCTGAACATCTTTTTCAGGGCGCCGCAAACAGGACATTTCTCCGGCGGCTCGCCTTCAACCGTATTTCCGCAGACCTGACAGACGTGGTAGTCGACCTGCTCGTTATTGTCAAGATTTTCGAGCGCCTTTTGGTAGAGTGCTGCATGTATTTTTTCCACCTGGTTGGCCAGGTCAAAGCTTCTGAGAGCGGCTTTTCTTCCCTCGGCCTTTGCATTTTCGATCATCCGGGGATACATGCTCTGAAATTCGTATGTTTCACCGCTTATGGCAACCTCAAGATTTTCTTTTGTGCCCTTAATCCCGCCGAGTTCTTTTAAATGATTAAATGCATGAACAGTCTCGGCTTCAGCAGCGGCCCTGAAAAGTTTTGCAACCCGGGTATGGCCTTCCGCATCTGCCTTTTTTGCAAACGCGAGATATCTCCTGTTCGCCTGTGATTCACCTGCAAAAGCCTCCTGAAGGTCCTGATCGGTCTTTGACATGGTATCCTCCTGTCAAGTTTATTACGCGCACACCGTCTTTTGTCAACTGCTCGACCATCGAATCCGTGACATTGAGAAAGTATTCCTGCCTTGTGAGCATCCGTGTTACTTTGCCTACCTCCGATAAAAGGTTCTTCCTGCCCCTGCCTTCGTTAATGCTTTATAGAAGAAGGATAATAGTCGCCAGAAGCAGCACCGACTCGAGAATCATAAGGATGGTCTCTACGGTCATAGCTGTCTAATTGTCCAATTTTTTAATACTAAAAAGTACCATTCAATTCTTCTGTTTTTTGACCACATCGTCAGCCCAGCTCAGGGCTGCGGAGACGGTCGGAAATCCTATGGTGCTTGTAAGGAGGATGATCGCATGGTAGATTTCCTCCGGTGCTGCTCCGGCTTTTAACGCCCTCCGCGCATGGGAATGTACGGCGCCCTCGGATCTGATAGCGACAGCGGCAGCCATCTGTATCAAGTGCGATGTCTTCTTATCGATTGGGCCGGAATCACGTGCCACCTTCCCGAGGTTGTCGATTGCCTTTGAAAATTTACTGAATCTCTTTTTAATATTTAAATACTGATCCGGGACCTTTGCCATATTGCCTCCTTATAGTTTTATTTTCGATACTTATTAGAACTTCGCGTGATATGCCTTTACCCTGCTCGCAAACTCCCTTCCGAATTCGTAGCATTTTTTCCGGTCTTCGCCGGACGGTCTGTAAACAACCTGAACTCCCGGCTCGACTGTCTCGATTCCCATTTTCCTGATCTCTTCGTAAATGTCTTTTACCGCACCGCCGCCCCATCCGTAGCTGCCGAACGCCGCTGCCGTCCGATTCTTCGGCCTCAGACCTTTCAAATATGACAGGAATGCCGCTACAGTCGGAAACAGTGTATTGTTAAGGGTCGGGGAACCGATGATGCATCCCCGGGCCTTCCAGAATTCCTTGACAGCATAGCTTATAGGGTTTGCCCTGAGTTTAATAACCTTAACATCGACTCCCTCATCTTTGATCCCCTGCATAATCGGAACGGTCATCTCCTCCGTACTGTGCCACATTGTGTCGTATATAATCACAACCCTCAGGTCCGCCTTTCCATTTGCCATATCCAGATACATATTGACGATCTTCGACGGGTCTTTCCTCCATATGATCCCGTGGTCTGGGGCAATCATATCGATTTCGAGTCCTGACTTTTGAATCTCCGCTATTTTGTTCTTTATCAGAGTGCCGAACGGCATAAGGATGTTCGCATAATAATCCCTGACTGAATCTTCAAGCTCGGCTGCTGAATAGCATGTGATGAATTCGTCATCAAAACGCGCAGCAGAGGCATAATGCTGCCCGAATCCGTCCTGGCTGACGAGCAGCTTGTCTTCCTTTACATAGGTCATCATGGAGTCGGGCCAGTGAATCATCGGCGTCTCCAGGAAAAAAAGAGTTTTCTTACCGATGGACAAGGTATCCCCGGTCTTTACGACCCTGATATCCCATTTCGATGTGTCGAAGAACCTTTCGAGACCTTTTTTGCCCATATCGGTGATATAAATCGAGGCGTCCGGCGCAAGATGCATGATATCGCCGATACCGGTGGCATGATCGTTTTCGATGTGGTTAATGACGATATTCCTGATCCTGGACGGATCAACGAGGTTTTTTATATTGGCTATCGTCACTTCCGAGAATTCACGCTTGACCGTATCGAGTAACGTGACCTGTTCGTCAAGGATGAGATAATTATTGTACGTGGTGCCATTCGGCGTGACATAACCGTGGAAGTCCCTGATAGCCCAGTCAATCGCTCCAACCCAGTAGATGTCGGGTTTTATCTGAACAGCCTTCATAATATCTCCTTCCCTATTTCAGTTCAAATTGTTGCGGATCCAAAAACCTCTATCCTCTTGCGCACTATCAATTATCTGCACTGAAAGCCTTCTCCGATGACATCCATCGGCTGTCCGCAGCAGACGAGTTCTCCCTCCCCTGCATTTGTTACAACTACCTCATTCCCGCAGATATTGCATTTGTATTTCTGCCCGATTTTTGTCGCCATTCTTTACCTCCTTTCAGAGATTCTGCGAAGATGCCTATACCTGATGCTGATACTTAAAGTATATACACATACACAAAGAAGTCAAAAGCCATGTCCTGATGGAGTAATTCAGGCAATGGAGATATTGTAATATTTATGATTAGTTTCGTATATTGAATTTGCTGTTATTTTGCAGATAGAATTTAACCTGTATTATTCACAAATTAATCATAAATTATGGCGGATGCAGTATTTTTGCGGATTTAAATTCTGTGCAGATTTATCGGGACAGAATTTGCCTCGGAGGGCGATAGCCGCATACTGAAATGGCAGATCAGGAGAAAATTGATGAAATCCTGGGTATCGTCAGATGTGCCCGCTGCGGACATCGTCTGGACGGTGAGATAGATTGTCCATTCTGCTCCCTTTTCCCGGACAGGCGGAGAAGCGATGTCATGCCCAAATGGATTTATGTTGTCGCATGTTCTCTTACTTCACCACTCAGCATCTATTTTATCTTTAAGGGTGATCGGTTAAATATATTTGAAAGAATTCTGGCTTTATCCGGATGCCTTTTCTGGTTTGGCCTTTATTTCCTTCTATAACCTTAGAGTCCTATTAAGGAAGAAATCTGTTAACATAAGGACATGAATGTTCAGAGAATAATGGTTGTTGTCTTTTTACTCATCATTATCAGCAGCATCGCGGCTATATTTCTTCTCCCTGAAAGTCTTGCGTTTAAGATTATTAAAGAACGGGGACCCGTTGAAAATGCACAGGTTTTTTTTTATGTGACCGGGGCACTTGTGTCATGGATTTATGCAAGACGAAGAATATGGAATGGCGGTTATCATGGCAGTTTGATTCTCCTGATTTTCGCTATGCGTGAACTTGACCTCCAGAAACAATTTACCGGGATCAGCATCACGAGAACAAAATATTATTTTCATTCTGATGCGCCGCTTTTTTTAAAACTGATGTGTGCCTTTATCGTAATCAGCATCACAGTTTTTTTTATTGCATTCATCCGGAAAAATTATGTGGTTTTTCTGCAAAATGTAAAGGCGCACAAAAACTGGTCACTTTCCGTTATCGCCGGGTTGCTCTCCATGCTGTTCGCAATTTTTGTGGACAGCAGCACAAGAGTTCTCGCATCACTTGGTGTTGAGTCGATCCAGTATGATCGTCTTTTGAGGATTGCCATCGAGGAACTGTTCGAACTTGCAATACCTTTCTTTTTCCTCAATGCACTACTTTTATACGGAAATCAAAATACGGCAATAACACGGTAATCTTCCACCTGGCAAGCTCTCACGACGCTGCAGGTTTCAACTTGAATAAGTACCCGTTGCCAATAGATAAATAACTTGTAATTAGTTCGTGAGCACGGATAGATTGCCGCTTTATTTTCCGGTGCAGCTTTTTATCACGCAGCGGGGGTCTGGTTTTTGGACCGTGCCGTAGAAGAAATAACTGTGTGCGGGGCAGCCGCCCGAACAGTTGGAATAATGTCTGCAGGCATTTTCCGAGCAGCGTTTTCCAATCGCTTTTCTGAAAATCTCGAGGACTGAACTGTTCCATATTTTTTCCAGCCCGTCGGTGAATATATTTCCGAGCCTGAACTCGGGAAATCTGAAGAACAGATTGCATGGAAACGCTGAACCGTCAGGCAGAAGAGCTATCTTTGTTCTTCCCGCATCGCACAGGCCGTGTGAATCCATGCCATGCTTATGGAATCCCGAGGCGGCAACAAAGCCAACTTCCATGTTGCCCCTCGTAGCATTCCGAAGTTTTTCATAAAAACCATGGAATGTAGGAAAGGAAAGGTAATTATTCAGATTTTTCCTCCCGATGAAGTCTTCGTACAGGAGATAGTATCTCCTGACCCCGAGGTTTGCGAGATAACCGGCGAAATCATGAATTTCATGTATGTTCCGGAAGGTCAGGACACTCTTGACAATCGGGTTCCTGCCCTTTCTGACGAGAGCCCTGATGCCGGTAACTGCCTTCAGGAAATTATCTCCGGCGGTCAAACTGTCGTGCGTCTTCCGGAGGCCGAGAACGGAAAAACCGATATTCAGCAGTTCGCCGCAGATATGGGCGAACTCATCCACGGTATCGGGCAGGCTGCCGTTTGTGCTGATATTCATGCGGATACCAAGCCCGGTAATGTATTCCGCATATTCTTTCATCCATGGGATGAGCATGGGCTCCCCGCCAATCATATCAAGTTCATGCACCTGTGCTTCCGCAAGGATGCCGGCAAGAGTATAAGCGTCTTTTTCCGGCATGTCGGCAGTGGACACTGAACCTCTAATATTCCGGTTGAAGCAGAAATCGCAGTACTGATTGCAGCGCAACGTTGGATAGAGTTGCACAAAAGCCGGAGAGTTCATTTGATTTTTATTATACGTAATTTTGAAATCACTCATTAATATAATATACTATGGAAAAAAAGAGAAAAAAGGAGACAATATGGAAGTAATACAGGTGATTAAGGAAAGGCGCTCAATAAATTTCTTTGAGCCGAATGTTAAAGAGTGCTCGACAGCTGGCAGGCCCTGGGATTTATGAAGCCCGAGATGAGAGACTTCTATACCCCAGGCTGTTTCGAAGGCCTGTTGAGGAGTTTGTCAGATTTGTATAACAATGAGGCCCCTGTTTTACCGATTGATTATCTCCGCGGAAAATATTAAACTGATAGTTGGAACAGATCAACCTTAAGCTGAGGAGGAAATATATGAACGCCATTGAAATTGCCATCAGGATGGAAAAAGACGCGATAGATTTCTATACGACGGCTGCCGGGAAGACCAAAAATCCGGTCGGCAAGAAGATGTTCCTGAGCATAACTGAAGATGAAAAAAGACATCTCAGGATGCTTTCCGAGATATTCAGGGAAGTGGACATCAGGATTGAGGAAGTCAGCCCGATGAAGAATATAAAGACGGTCTTCGAGTCCATGAAAGATTCTATGATGAAGAGGGTCGAAGCGACCAAGGACGAACTTGATGCTTTTAAAATAGCCATGCAGATGGAAAAAGAGGGGGTTGAATTTTACAGGAACTCTGCAGGAGAGGCGAAAAAGGAAAAAGAGAAGGCTCTCTTTGAGAGACTCGTCCAGGAGGAGCAGCAGCATTACGATATCTTTGCAAATACATATTTTTTCATGACTGACACGGGGAGTTGGTATATGTGGGAAGAGCACAGCATCGTCGACGGCGGGACGCCCTGGGCTTAATTGAGCAACTTCGAACCTGAAGGTGATAAGGAGGGTATATGGGTTATACAAAAGTTGCATTGGAAGAAAAAATCATGGATATGTATCCCGAAATCAGCCGTCACGGCATATCGGTAAGCCTGGATTTTGACGAAGGGAAAAATGCCTATATTGTAAAATTCAGGAAGGACAAGAATGAGCTTGCTACACACCTCGAGAAAAAAGACGCCGATGATTGCATGAATAATATCAAATGTGTTTATCTCGGTGTGCAGATTGCCCAATTTATTAAGAATTTTGAAATACACGGGTAAATAATAACCCGGACCCCACGACTGGGATTGTTTTTTCCTTCCAAAATTAAGGGAAGGATATTTTAATACAGAGGAGGTAGTGTTATGCCGAAACCGGTAGTGGATCTTGATTTGTGTGAAGGGTGCGGCACATGTGAAGAGATGTGTCCGGAGGTATTCAAGGTCGGAGACGATGGAAAGGTGCAGATCATAGGCCCTGACAAATGCAATACCTGCAACTGTCAGGAAGCTGCTGACACATGCCCTGTGCAGGCCATAACCATCGAGTAGCAGACTTAAGAAAGGCTGGTTTTACCAGCCTTTCTTTCTTTTTCAACTCATTTAACCAGCAGTCAGCCCATATTAATTCATAAATTCATAACACAAACAAGTTCATTAGGATGGGCCATAGTATTCGGGCGGATTTATTTTGCAGATATTCATAGAGTCTGTATTTTGATAATAAAGAGGCAAAATACCTCGGAGGTCGATGGCCCGAGAATGAACAAAAATACTATGGCCCGTCTATACCTTTAAAATTTATGAATAAAACGGGATATGGTGCTTAGCAGGAGCTTTTGCATTTACATGTCATTGCAACCCTCTTTGTTACTTTCTTGATCTTCATGATCAGCACCCCCTTTCATAGAGAAATCCGGGTCTTGCTGCCCGATACTGATTTAGATTATATCATAGAGGCGGCATTTATAAAGGTCTTTCCCAAGCGGGTCGCCGAGAAGCAATGCCCTGTATCTGCAACCGCCCCTGCACGATTCTATATGCGCGCAATCACATTTCAATTCATCGAGACGAAGGGGTTTAATCCGGTGCCAGCACCGTCTCAGCCCTTCTTCAATTCTTCCTACGGGAGAGGCCGCATAAAAGGAACATTTGGAAACGCGTCCGTCCGCCATCACGGCCATTAGATGCAGACCGCAGGCAAAGCCGGATGTACTCCTGTGAAGGCCTTCTCCATAGCCATAACCGAGGTATCTTCCCCCCTCTTCGGGACTTATCCGAAATTTGCGGTTATCCGTCAGCCTTCCGCTAAAGCAGGGTACATCCACGGTCCAATCCTTTATCCCCAAACCTTTAAACAACTTCTCCATTCCATCAAAATCCCCGAGGTTTTTCGGATGGACCATTGTTGAGACCGAGACCTCATAACCCGCCCTGATAGCTCTCCGGGCAGAATCCAATGTCCGGCTGAACGTCCCTTTTCCTCTCAGCGCATCGTGAGCATCCCGCAGGCCGTCGATACTGATCTGAATCTCATCTGTGTTGAGTGTTGCCAGCACACTGTCATCCAATAACAGGCCGTTCGTAAAGAGGACTTTTCTCAAAAAAAACCGGGAAAGCATTTCATTGATTTCCCTGAACTTCGGGTGCGTCAGCGGCTCACCTCCGGTGATGAGGACGCGAAGCCCCTGCATCTCCTCGAATTCCTTCAGGACATTCCCTATCTGATCAACGGTAAGCCCGGACGCTACCTGCTCTCCGATATAACAGTGCCTGCACCTGAGATTGCATGCATTTGTAATCTGAAGCTCAAGATACCGGAGGGACGGGTCAGGAGACTTAATAAGGGGAGGGCGCTTCAATGCGGACTTTTCCTTCGTTACTATCCCTTCATGCAAGCAGTAATCGATAAAGTCGTCCTTTGGTCGACTGCATCCGCTTCCGGACGAACATTTTTTCAAAAACTCAAAAGAATCTGCGTCAAGTTCGTAGAGGTCGTCCTTTTTCATATGGTAAACGGACGGGATCTCAAGCCATTTTAGAACGGCTCTCCGGGCAAGGAAATAACGCATTTACTATTTTATAAAATCGGTTATTGGACTTTCTATAGCTACGGTTAAGGTTTTTTGTGATATAATTAGGTAATTTTTGAAATGCAACTTCTATCCTTAAGGAAACTCAGATTATGACTGGTTAAAAGGCAAAAATCCTCTGTGTCGATGACGACCCTGAACTAAATGATGACTCCTTATCTGCGTAAAAATCTCTGCGAGAATTTTTGTCCCCATTTCAGGCCATCAAAAAAACAAGACCTTGCCTGCAAAGGGTTTCTTGTCGTGGAAGCGTTATTGAGGAGAGACAGGAAAATTTTCTTCGAAAAGATTTGCAGGGATATCGATGAGACTACCCGGGGAGCGCTTATAAGGAATATGTGCACGACCTGTCCGTTTTATGAAAACGATTGCGATTTCGTTCGAAAAAAGGAAGAATCTTCTCCGTGCGGCGGCTTCATGCTTCTGGGCGCTCTTCTCGGGAAAAATAGTATAAGTATTGACGACATCAGGGATATCGTCTAAACTTTTTAAAAGCTTAATTGTATTCGGAACGCTTAAGCCGGAATATAAATACAGGAGGGAGATATGGCAACTTTTTCAGTGCGGGAGGTAGTTGAACAGGCTGTTCAGACCGAGAAACTCGGTAACGAATTTTATGGGAAAATGGCTCAGAGATTCAGGGATAATAACGAATTGAGAAAGCTCTTTGAACTGCTCGCTGCTCATGAGACGAAGCACGGGGCAAGCTTTTCCGCGCTAAAGAGCAAACTCGGGGAGGAAGAACCCGAGGGATGGGACGAAGTGACCCTCTATTTGAGAGCGCTTGTCGATTCGGAATTTTTCCTTGGAAAAGACAAATGCCTTCCATCCCTCGAACATGTAAAAACCGCGGAGCAGGCTATCGAGTTCGCCCTTTGTTTCGAGAGGGAAACTCTGCTTTATTATTACACGCTGAGAGAGGCATTGAGGGAGAAGGAGGTTATTGATAAGATTATCAATGAAGAGAAGAGCCATATCGTCTGGCTCAATAATCTCAAAAAAAGCTTTGTATAGGCTTGCTAAAGAATAATCCCATGGACTATTCCATCAAAATAGGCGGTGAAGCCGGACAGGGGATTCAGACCATCGGGGAGACGCTTGCACGGGTGTTCTCGAGGTCGGGATATCATGTCTTTTCCCACCAGGATTATGAGTCCCGTGTGAGGGGCGGACATAACTTCTATCAGATCCGGGTTTCCGATAAACCAGTCATGGCATCAAGAGACCCGATCAATATTATTGTCGCCTTCGATAAGGAGAGTATTTTGCTCCATGAAGGCGAACTCGCCGCCGACGGTCTTATTATTTATGATTCGGCTGCGCTGAAGCAGCGGCATGAAAAAACCTCTTTCCTCGATATACCTTTTGTCGATCTGGCTGTTGAACACGGCGGGAGCAAGATCATGGCGAATACCGTTGCTACGGGAGCAGTGCTGGGAATGCTGAGTATGAATGTCGACATTCTCAGCGGAATCATAGGGGAAACTTTCAAAAAAAAGGGGGAAGAGGTTGTAAAAGCCAATATCAATGCCGCTGCAGCCGGGCATGAATTTGCAGTGAAAAACTGCCGTGGGTGTTCATTTCTTTCGTCCCCTTCATCGGAGCCGAGGATGCTCGTTGCAGGGATTGAGGCTATTGCGTTCGGGGCTATCGCATCCGGCTGTAAATTCTATTCGGCATATCCGATGACGCCTTCGACGGGAATCATGAATTATCTTGCAGGGAAAGAAAAGGAATACGGAATTATCGTGGAGCAGGCTGAAGACGAAATCGCGGCGATAAATATGGCTTTGGGAGCGTCGTTTGCGGGTGTCAGGGCAATGACCGGAACCGCAGGCGGCGGCTTTGCATTGATGGTGGAAGGGCTCTCCCTGGCGGGGATGACGGAGACCCCTGTAGTGATCGCACTCGGACAGAGGCCCGCCCCTGCTACGGGCCTGCCGACCAGGACGGAGCAGGCCGATTTATTGTTTGCTCTCCATGCTGCTCATGGAGAATTCCCCCGGGTTATTTTTGCACCAGGTACCCCTGATCAGGCTTTTTATCTTACGAACAAGGCTTTTGATATTACGGAGAAGTTCCAGATACCCGCCATTGTGCTTTTTGACCAGTACCTTGCGGATTCAGTCTGGACGCCGGAAGGATTCGATTTGAGCAAGGTCCCCCTTCACGATTACAGGCTGAGAGGAGAAAGATTCAGGAAAGCCGAAGGATATAAGAGGTATGCCTTTACAGACACAGGCGTGTCGCCCTTAGGAGTTCCAGGAGACGCGAAACATCTCGTTGTCGCGGACAGTGACGAGCACGATGAAGAAGGTCATATTATCGAAGATGCTGAAACAAGAGTTAAAATGGTGCAGAAGAGGCTCCTCGGAAAATTACCTCTGATCAGGAAGGAAATACAGCCTCCCCTGCTGTATGGGAGCAGTGCTCCGGAAGTCGTAATGGCGGGATGGGGGTCCTCATACGGAGTTATGAGAGAAGCGGTTGATATCCTGTCGCAAGGCAGGAGCCTGGCGATGCTCCACTTCAGCGAGATTTATCCGTTCCCCTCAACGGACAAGTTCGATTATATGACTGTGCTGAAAAATGCAAAACTCAGCATCTGCATCGAGAACAATGCCACCGGACAGTTTGCCCGCCTTATGAGAGCGGAGACCGGATTTGAATTTAAGGCAATGATCGGTAAATATGACGGAAGACCTTTTACCATTGAAGCTCTTTTAGGAGAGATAAATGCCCGCATTGGACGATTATAAAGGACAAACGCCTGCATGGTGCCCCGGATGCGGCAATTTCGGGATACTGAACGCGTTCAAAAACGCAGTGGTTGATCTCGGACTGGAACCATACCAGTTTACTATTGTTTCGGGCATCGGGCAGGCGGGCAAATTCCCCCATTATCTGAAATGCAATACCTTCAACGGCCTCCATGGAAGGACACTCCCGGTTGCAACAGGTATGAAGCTGTCGAATCATAAGATGCCCGTGATCGTGTTTACCGGTGACGGTGACTGTTATGGCGAAGGCGGTAATCACCTGCTGCACGCCATGAGAAGGAATATCAATGTGAAGCTGTTTGTGCATGATAATCAGATTTACGGTCTCACAAAAGGGCAGCCTTCGCCCACAAGCATGGAAGGGATGATCACGAAAAACCAGCCGTTCGGCGTTTTCTCGGAGCAGTTGAACCCCGTGGCCCTAGCAGTAGCTCTTGACTGCAGTTTTGTCGCAAGGGGCTTTGCAGGCGATATGGGACAATTAAAGGAACTGATGAAAGCTGCGATCATGCATGAAGGATTTTCACTGGTCGATATTTTCCAGCCGTGCGTGACGTTCAATAAGATTAATACCTTTGAATGGTATAGACAGAGGGTGTATCCCATAGAGCCTGAATACAACCCCGGGGATAGGGTCGAAGCGTTCAGAAAAGCCCTGGAGTGGGGAGACAGGATACCTACCGGGATTCTATACAAGAACGTCCGCCCGGTTTTAGAGGAAAGAATACCCATGATTAAGGAAAAGCCGCTTGTCCACCAGACCTTCGATATATCCAAACTGGAAGCCACGCTGAAGGAATTTTATTAATCTCCCCTTAACCCCTCCCGAAGCGGGTCTTTGCGAAGGGTCGCGTCAACTTTGCCAAGGGGAAATGGAGAAGATTGCCCCACTCGATTACGCGAAGACCCTTATTGCCAAATAAGGGGTAAATGATATCATGTATAGTATGCGCCCCGGATTTAAAAAAATCATAAAAATAACCCTTGCTGTATTTGTCCTCCTGATGATTCTCGTATTGTCTTTCGCATATATCCAGTATAGCGAATTAAAAAAGACCCTGGTACACAGAATATCCGAGAAGGCAACCGCTGTTATCGGACAAAAGGTCGAAATTGGAGACCTCTCATTCAGTCCGTCCGCAGGAATAAATCTTTATAATCTCACCGTAAGAAATCCTGAAGGATTTGTTCCCGGAGAGCTTCTGAAAATCAGGAAGATTTTTCTGAAGATGAGGCACAGAGAGCTTTTGAAAAGAAAGTTCCATTTTGAGAATATAATCGTTTATGAACCTGAACTGATCGTAGCGAGAGACAATGAAGGCAGGATGAATGTTTCGGAGGGGCTCATAAACTTCTTCAAAAAAAAACCGACTTTAACGTATCACATAGATAAATTTGAGATAGAATCCGGCTCATTCGATTTCAACCAGGTTAAAACATTTGTATCAAACGGCGGGACAAAGATGGATGAAAATCTACCCTTCCGTCCATTTGCTAAAGGGGTAGGGGCGGGATTACCCGGAAAAATATTCAGGAACAATAATGTCGATGTCCAGGTCAAAAACCTGTCTTCAAATCCGGGAATCAAAACCTCAATAAGCGGTCATACAACACTTGCCGGAAGTTTCAGGATAGCATTCGACGGATGGGTATACCTGAAGGATGAGCCGATAAAACTGAATGTCTCCGTTTCATCCGGAGACATTTCGCAGGAACCGTTGAAAGAACTATTAAACCGGCGCTGGATCGGCGCTGAAAAGACAAGGATAAACTTTTATCTCAGCGCCGACGGGGACACCCTGAGTGGATTTCTTATTAATTCGGAGGTCGGGATAAAGGAAGCGGGGTTCACGTTTTTTAAAAAGGATGTGAAAGAAATCCTGTTCAAGATAAAGGCTTTCCTGAACATTACTGAAAACTCTCTTTCTCTTGAAAGTATCTCCCTGCAATCAGGAGGCGTTACTTCCGCTGTATTAAAGGGCGAAATAAAAAAGGTGAAGCAAGATTTTCTTTATACTGCGGGACTGAAGATCGGCAGGCTGGACCTTGCTGTGTTCAATTTAATGAAGGATATAAAGGTAAGCGGGATAGTGACATCCGACAATCTGAATATCAGTGGGAGTTTTAAAAAAATCATGCCTGAAATATCAGGGGCCGTTCAATTGACTGAAGGAGCGTTAAGGTCACAGGACACGGACATCGGGAAAATCAATGCACGGATAACTTTTCCGCCCGGCAAAGAAATGGCTGTCAGGGCAGAAGCGGCTGCCGAAATCTCGAAAGTAAAAGGATACGTCCTTGATAAACCGGCAGGGGCGGATATTCGGATGACCGCAGGCGGAGACATGAAGAATGCGGAGTTGTTGTCTTCTGCCAGTTTATCGCCTGTTACAATGCGTATCAAAGGTGAAAAGAAATTCCAGGCGGAGAATCTTGCTGTGAACCTGAAAAGCAACATCAGGGAGAAGGCTCTCTCGGGAGAGATTCAGGCGAATATAAAGGGCATTCAGTACGATACCTATAAAATCCCCTGGCTGAACGGCAAAACGAATCTTGCATACAGCGGAAATATCATGATATTTAAATCCCCTGCTATTGAAGGAGAAGATTTAGCGATATCTGCAAAAAAGCTGACGGCAATATTGCCGGAGAAAAAGACAAGAGATGCCATAAGGATAAAAATGGAAGATATGAACGCATCGTATCCCAAAGGAAAAGCGGAGATCAGAAAAACTGCTCTTTCCTTAAAACTGAATACAGGCGGGAAAGCACTTTCAGGAGACCTTGGTTTTTCCATTGGCGAAATGCTGTTCGGAGGTTTTCGCTCCGGCTCTGTTCAGGGAAGAGGGACTTTTAATGATAAATACTTTACATTGGATATCCCCAGGGCCGAAGTCTCGGGAGGAAGCATAAAACTTTCCGCAAAGGGAAGGTTCTCAGGAGGGCCTTTCCCGCTGACCGTAACGACAAGTGCAGAGAATATCAATCTTGCCGATACGTCAGGGGACGCACGGGAAATTGCAGACATACCTTTTAGTGTATCAGGCAATATCAAAACTGTTATCTTCGAGGGGACTGCAAGCTCCGGAGGATCCATTAAAGGCAGAGCCGAAATAGAGGCCGAAAAGATTTCCCTTATCAACAGGGACGAGAGGAATATCGTGCAAGGGGTATCCCTGAACAGCGGTATTGTGTTCAGGGGAAATGACCTCGATTTTACGTCACATGTGAATGCGGGAAAGATATCGGCAGGCATGTCGGGTACGGTGAACCGCTTCATGCATAAAGACAGGACTATAACGGCGAAGATAATCCAGCCCGGGACGAACATAACAGACATCCGCGAGGCCTTCTGGGACGCCTTCCCCGACAGTCTTCTCTATGCGGGACTTGAAGGCTCTTTCTCCGGTGAGGTCACGATTCATTCTGCGGGCAGCGAGGTGAAGGCCGGCGGTAAGGTATCGGTTAAGGATTTTGTCCTTCGCGGTGAAAACGATGAATATTCCATAGGGCCGGTAAACGGTGTAATACCCATGACGTTTGAAAAGACCGGCAAACCGCGCGAGGAACTTCAGATGAGGCCGTTCGCGCGTGCCGACTTCGACAGGCTTGCAAAAAAATATTCGGAGATTCACCCGGATACGGGTTATAACAAAATAACAATAGGCTCCCTGCGCTATGGGTTCGAGCTTCTGAAGGACATCACCCTCTGGGTCAAACAGGAAGGCGGGGTTTTGAACGTCGACAGATTTAGTGGTAATATATTCGGAGGGAGACTGAACGGTGCCGCTGTTGTTGCCATTTCAGATGGACTTGCTTACAGAGCCGGTCTGCTCGTTGAGGGTATGAGCCTTACGAAATTGTGTGACGGTATCGAGCCGATTAAGGGTTATATATCGGGGAGGGTTAACGGTGTGGCGAATATAAAGGGATCCGGCATGGGTCTTGGAGAGTTTATCGGAAAAGCCGATATTTGGACATACAGCTCGCGTGATGAACAAACAAAAATCAGCAGGGAATTCCTGAAGAAAATGGGAGGGCCTTCAGTGAAAGCGTATCTCGGAGACAGGAAATTCGATAAAGGGAATATGATTGTCTATCTTCAGACCGGGTATATCATTTTCGAGGAACTCGAGATATCGAACAGAAATTTTTTCGGCATGCAGGATCTTTCCATAAAGGTTGCTCCGCACAGCAACAGAATTGCCATCGATCACCTGACGTGGTCGATTGTTGAGGCCGCAGGCAGAGCGAAGGAGAAATAGGGGAAATTCAGGATTCAGGAAAAGATATAACGCGTCGGTTATATTTTGTGCTGTGTCAAGTGGATTTGACTTAATAAAAAGGAGGATAGAGACATGAAAATCAGGTTTATTGCAGTAGCTTTTTTGTTCATTATTGTAGCGTGTGCTGTTATTACCGTAAATATTTATTTCCCTGAAAAAGATGTGAAAGAGGCGTATAAGACGCTGGAAAAGGAGCTCATGGGACCGGCAGCACAACCTGACGAGAAAAAACCCGGGGGGAGTCCGGAGAGTTCAATGCGCTTTCATCTGATAGCCTCAGCATATGCCCAGGAAGCGGGGATTTCTGAAAAAATCGCGGAAATTGTGAAAAAGATGCCGGACGTTGTTAATGCGTATAAGGACATGGGAGCGAGGATTGCGGATATCGACAGGCTGAGAGACAGCGGTGCGGTCGGTGAGGCAAATAACGGCCTCCTTGTTGCGAGGGAGGGGACGTTGACCGCCGGTGACCAAAAACTAGTGGATATGGAGAACGCCAACAGGAAAACTGTTATGATGGGAATGACAAAGGCGATAATACGCATCAACAGGGTTCAGGAAAATGAAGCGAGTATCCGGCAGGTGATGCCCCAGGCTGTCGAGCAATTTGCTGCGATCAGGCGTGACGCTGCCAAAAAAGGCTGGTGGATTCAGGACGTCAGCGGAAACTGGACAAAAAAATAATCGGACCTGCTTCCCGGCAATTTGTCCCTTTCTGCAGGGCAAATTGCCGGGAGAAACACTACTTCTATAAAAAAAACATGCGGACTTTTCTCCTAACACTCTGAAAAATTGACAATTTTTTTTTGGCATCCATTTTGCTTTTATGGGCAGGTAGGGACAAAATGGATTTTCTGCGATGTCCCTAATGCGGGGATACGCCGAAAACGAAATTTGTTGAAGGAGGAGGCCCATGGCTAAGAGTATTGGATTGAGCGGTCTGATTACGGAGAGAGATCTGAGCGAAGAGATCGCAAAGGTTGCATACAAGCTTTACGAAGAGAGGGGAAAGGGGTCCGGTTCTGATCTCGATGACTGGCTGGAGGCAGAGGAAATAGTAATGGATAGGTACGAAAAGCTGAAGAAGAATGAAATCGGCCTGATGGAAGAGGCAGCCAAAGAGGTGGTCGAGCGCAAAAGGGGCAGGAGAAAATCAGTCAGCTTATAGGGAGAACCGATGGAAAGAAAGAATGTCGTTACGTTGAAGGGAAACCCGCTCACCCTTGTCGGCCCTGAAATCAGGGTCGGTGAAAGGGCGCCTGAATTTATTGTGCTCGACAGAGAATTAAAGGAAGTTGGACTGAAGGACTTCACTGGAAAGATAAAGATTATCAGCGTCACCCCTTCACTTGATACCCCTGTCTGCGATACGCAGGCACGGCGGTTCAATCAGGAGGCGGCACAACTGGGGAATGATGTAGTGGTGCTCAATATAAGCATGGACCTGCCGTTTGCAGTCTCAAGATTTTGCACGACTGCAGGCATCGATAAGGTAATCGCCCTCTCTGACCACAGGGATGCCACTTTCGGAACGTCTTACGGCGTCCTGATTAAGGAATTACGGCTGCTCGCCAGGGCAATATTTGTCATAGACAGGAAAGATATGGTCTCTTACAGGGAGATTGTGCCTGAAGCGACGAACCTTCCGGACTTTACCTGTCCGCTTGCCATGGCAAAAAGACTTGCGGGATAATTGTCCGCTTATGGCATCATTGATGAAGTTTCCATTATGCTGAACAGACGTGAATTTCTGGCTGCCGCGGGCATCGGGGGCGCGGCTTTCTTATTCTTGGACGCCATCCGTTCAAATGCGGAAACAATAAAAAAGGAGGAAGATATGGCATACACAGCAAAGGACTACTCGAAACTTATCGGGATGGAAGGATTCGGCGAGACATTGCTGAAGAACCATTTTACTTTGTATCAGGGATATGTAACGAATACGAACAAGGTTCTCGACACTCTCGGCCTGATGCTGAAAGAAGACAAGACAGGAACCCCTGAATATGCGGAGATGAAGAGGAGGCTGGGGTGGGAGTTTAACGGCATGAGGCTTCATGAATACTATTTTGAAAATCTCGGCGGAAAGTCAGGTCTCGATAAAAACAGCAAGCTCGCAAAGAAGCTTTCAGAGGACTTCGGAAGCTATGAAGCATGGGAGAAGGACTTCAGGGCAACAGGAGCAATGAGGGGTATCGGCTGGGTAGCGCTGTATCAGGATGTGATGAACGGGAAGCTTATGAATTTCTGGATAAATGAACATGACGTATCCCATCCCGCGGGGTGCAATCCCTTATTGATCATGGACGTATTTGAGCATGCGTTCATGCTTGATTACGGTCTCAAAAGAGCCGATTATATCGGGGCATTCTTCAGGAATATCAACTGGCCGGCTGCTGAAGCAAGACTGAAGTAGGGTAACAGCGCGGGAATGAGCCCGGATAATGACAACCATTTGAATAGAGTTCGCTATAAATAATATGGACTAAATGATTTTTTTGGATTAATCAGGAACGTCCGGTTCTTCCCGATTCCGGGTTCGGGATGATATATTTGAGCGCCGGGTAGACGGAGGCGTGGACTGGATTTGTTGTCTGCGCTGTTCTCTCGCGGCCTGGATATCCGGCCTCCTTGGTTCCCTCGGTACCGCAGCCGGCCTCTGCTGGGGCCGCTGTGGTGCAGCAGCCGGTGGCGTGACCGTCCCCCCCGCTTCTCTCGGATGCGCGGGGTCAATGATAGGAATGACTACCTTTTCATCCCCCCTGACCATGACTATCCGTCCGGATTCGATCTCCTTCAGGGTAAACCCGCTCAGGGAATCGCCTTTTCTTAATGCTACCTGTCTTTTCCCTCTCCCTGAAGTGCTGCGCGGAGCTTTGCGGTCTTCAAGATATGCCATCCCGACAGTATCCGTAATCAGTGTTCCGTAGAGAACAAAGTCGGGTTTTGGAAGGGGCTGCTCCGCCTTCTTCTCAACAGGGATCTTCCGCTGCGGGTGAAAAAGATTCTCTTCTGATATGGCAGTATACTCTGAGATATAAGGGGACTCTATCTCCGGGGCCGCCTCTTTTTCTTCCACGACATGTTTTTTTGCAGCAGGCAGAGTATATCGAACCTCAGCAGTGACAAGCGGAAAGAGGACTGACAGAGAAAATACCGCAATTGCCGATATCAGCAGCACATTGAGAACAGTCGCATTCCTTATGACCGCTTTAATCCGCATGCACTATGTCCCTCATTTTTATCATTTTACCATACGGGTTAAATTAATTGCCGCAAGGTCTGCCAAGTATGATAATATTAAAAATAATATTTTTGATGAGGTGCACGTGATTTTTCCGGGCAAAGCTCCCGAACCATGAAAATATTGATTGCGGATGACGACCGGAACCTGAGAAAGGTGCTTTTTAGTGAACTTTCTGAGGCAGGGTTCAAGGTCAGCGAATCAGAAAACGGCATCAAGGCCAAAGATCTTCTTGAAAAGGAAGAATATGACGTTCTTCTCCTGGACCTTAATATGCCGGGCATGAGCGGTATGGAGGTACTCCAGCATGTAAAAGATGCCGAGATATCCACCGAGGTAATCGTATTCACCGGGAATGCGACTGTATCGACGGCAGTCGATGCAATGAAGATGGGCGCATACGATTACATCACCAAACCATTCCAGATACATAAGCTCATTACGGTCATCGAAAAGGCATATGAGAGGAAAAATCTCCGCAACGAAAACCTTGCCCTGAAATCACAAATCAAGAGACAGTCCAAAACATCGGAGATTGTTACTCAAAGTCCTCTCATGTTCGAAATACTGGAAAATATAAAAAAGTTTGCCGTGTCGGATTTGCCTGTCCTCGTCTGCGGTGAAAGCGGAGTCGGCAAAGAGCTTGTTGCGAGGGCCGTCCATGACGCATCAGGGAGGAGAGATGCCCCGTTTCTTCCGCTTAACTGCGGCGCCATCCCTGAAACGATGCTTGAAAGCGAACTGTTCGGCCACGAAAAGGGGGCTTTTACCGGTGCGCACGCAAGAAAGGCAGGGCTGCTGGAGATAGCCAATCACGGCACACTTTTTCTTGACGAGATCAGTGAATTGAATCTTCAGCTTCAGGGAAAGCTCCTCAGGGCAATAGAGACCGGAAGCTTTTTCAGAGTGGGCGGCACGAACGAGGTGAAGGTCGATGTACGCTATGTGTCCGCTACGAATAAAGAGATTCTGAAGGAGATCGAAGAAAAAAGTTTCAGGGCCGACCTTTTTTACCGCATCAGCGCCTTTACGGTCCATATCCCATCTCTGAGGGAGAGGAAAGAAGACATCCCCTTAATCGTCGGCTATATTATAAAAAACAACGCCGCCTTCAGAAACAAGAGACTCAGCAAAAAGGCTGTGGAGATCCTCTCTGAATACTCATGGCCGGGAAATGTGAGAGAACTGCAGAACGTTATTCACAGAGCTTTGTTCCTGTCCAGGGGCGACACAATAGAGTCCATTGACCTGCCGTTCGACTTGATTCCACGGCAAAAGAACACTGTAAAGCGGATTGAAGATGTCGAAAGGGAGCACATCCTGCAGGTTTTCAGAGAAGTGGGCGGGCACAAAAAAAAGGCGGCTGAAATACTCGGTATAGACCCTAAAACTCTTTACAGAAAACTGTCGCATTACGGTATCAGTCTTAAATAGGCGGTTTCAGGAGGGGGTAGGGGAGATTTTCATAATTATGCCTGTCCAATTTTGGTACCCTTATTATGAAAAATGAACTGATAAAAATCCTTCTGGTCGAAGACAATCCTGAAGACGCTGCTCTGGTAAGGGAAATGCTTTCCGAGACTAATACGGTCCGGTTCGACGTTATACACTTTGACAGGCTCGGGAAGGCGCTTCAGTTCCTGAGCAGCGGGGGTTGTGATATTATTCTTCTGGATCTTTCCCTTCCCGACTGCATCGGCCTCGATACCTTTGTGCAGACACATGCCGCGATGCCGCGGGTACCTATTGTGGTGATGAGCGGACTTGGCGATGAAGAATTGGCTGTCAAGGCATTGCATAGAGGGGCTCAGGACTATTTAGTCAAAGGTCAGGTGGACAGCACACTGTTGGTCCGCGCGGTACGTTATGCAATCGAGCGCAAGCAGACGGAAGAGGCCTTGCGAAGGGCACACGATGAGCTGGAGTTTCGGGTTCGCGAAAGAACCGCGGAGTTGATCGTGACGAACGATGCGCTTCTCGCCGAAATTGACGAGCGTAAAAAAACAGAGGAAGCACTTCAAAAGAGCAAAGAGAGCCTTGCCGAGGCGCAGCGGATCGCTCATATCGGGAACTGGAGTTGGGATATCAGGACCAATGAACTCCAGTGGTCCGACGAAGTCTACCGTATTTTCCGGCTTAATCCCCGGGAATTCGAACCGACATATGACACCTTCCTGAGTTATGTCCATCCCGACGACAGGGAGCCGGTCGGGAAAGCAGTCGAAAAAGCATTGCGCGGGAAGCCATACGGCGTTGACTACCGTATCGTACTTCCGGACGGAACAGTCCGCTTTGTCCATGCCCAGGGAGAGATTGCCTTCGATGAAAACGGTGAACTGGTACGTATGGTTGGAACGGTCCAGGACATAACAGAAAAGAAAGAGCAGGAGTCCCGTCTGCTTATGAGCGAACGGCTTGCCGCGCTCGGCCAGATAGCATCAGGCATAGCTCATGAGATCAACAACCCCCTGGCTACGATTGCCGCGTGTGCCGAAGGTCTCCTGAACAGGATGAGAAATGAACGGTTTGAATCCGGATTGTTCGAAAATTACCTCGGGATTATCCTGGAGGAGGTTGCGCGTTGCAAAGGCATTACAACGAGCATGCTGTCTTTTGTCAGAAAGACGACCTATGAAAAAAGGAATGTGGATGTCAACGATGTGCTCGATAAGACTATCGAACTGATAAACCTTCAGGGCAGACTGAAAGAGGTGAAGGTTATAAAGCACTACGGGAGCGGTCCGGTTGTTTACGGAAGCGAGGGTGAACTGAGGCAGGTCTTTCTCGCAATTGTCGTCAATGCGCTCGATGCCATGGGAGACCGCGGCACGCTCACTATCGAGACCGGCGGCAGGGAGACGTCCGGGAAGGGGCCGGGGGATAAAGCCGCATATATAAAAATAAGCGATACAGGCCGGGGTATCCCTGCCGAACTCGCGGGAAGAATCTTTGATCCGTTCATTACCACCAGGGCTGAAGAAGGAGGCATTGGCCTCGGCCTTTCTGTTGTGAATAACATTATCAAAGACCACGGCGGTACTATCAGTGCAGCTTCAACGAAGGGAAAAGGCACGACCTTCACGATAACCCTGCCTGAATGATTATCGGGCAATATGCCTTTAACATAGGGCAGAATGCCGGGCAGCGGCCTTCTCATTTACTGAAAATCGGGCAAAAATCAAAGACTAAATGCTGGCACTTCTCTTGCTTTAAAAACAGGATCCGGAAATCAGTGAACGGACTTTGATTTCCGGGGCAGCCTTCGAGAAAGGGAAGATATTGCATATTCTACTGGCAGAGGACGATAGAAATTTAGGTGACGTCTTAAAAAAAGAGATCGAGGAAGAAAACTGCTCGATAGACCTCGTCCACGACGGAGTGGAAGCGGTTCTGTGTTTTATTGATAACTCCTACGATATGGTCTTGCTCGACGTCTCAATGCCCAGGCTTGACGGCATCAGTGCGCTTATGATAATGAAAAAACTCAACCCCCGGGTAGCCGTAATAGCATTTTCGGGAAATGCGAATCAGGAACAGATAGCCGAAGTATTGAAGAAAGGAGCGGTGAAGTGTCTGAGAAAGCCTTTCGAAATAGCGGAACTCAGGGGCTGGATAAAGGAAACCGTGGTTCGGGCCGCGGAACCGTGACGAAAATTACCTGCTGCCTGTGAGAGCGGATACGTCCAGCTTTACTACCTGTTCCCGCGGATCTCTGTAATTCCTTACCCTGATATCAATATCCTTCACAATAAGATACGGCGTCATTGTCTCTATCGCATAGAGGATATCCCGCAATGCCCTCGAGTCGGGCAGAACAGTATCAACACTGACGGTAATCACTTTGAATTTGTCCAGGTCTTCGGGTTTTGCCACGCGCTGGCTCGATATCGTCCCGCCGCTCCGCATTACGATATCCTTCACTGTGTCCTGAAGCGCGGCAGCGGCAAGGGAAAGGGTCTGTCCCTCTACGAGGTTCGATTCTTCGGCCTTCCTTTCCTCTTTCAGTGACTCAACCTTTTTCTCGAGTTGGGGCCTTTCAGATATAAGCGTTATATACTTTTCAAGAGTCTTTGTTTTAATCGCCTCGCTCTCCTGAACTGATGCAATATCGCCCTGTACCCCCAAATAAACATACTGGTATACGATGAGCCCGAGAAGGCAGACCATGAGAGGAATACTGACAAATAAGAATTTACTCTTCTTCATCTTCATCCCCCTCCCCGGGTTTCCCCGGTTCTTCGATTTTTTCATATCCTTCTATGTCCATTTTGATATTGAACCTGTCGGAATTCATTCTCGCATCCCTGAAGGTGGGGGAGGCGAATTCAGCCTTCTTGAAGTGAGGAGATGCTTCGAGTTTCGGCAGCATCCCTGTAGCGGAGGCCGCATATCCCTCAAGGTTGACAGTCGTATCCGCGACCCGTACCCTCGTCAGCCAGGCGTTCTTTGGAAGAATAACTGTGAGCTCTTTGAGGATGTCAAGCGTCAGCGGCCTGTTACGCTTAAAATTGTTGATTAATGCTATTTCGTGATTCAGGGATTCTTCCTCTTTCTTCAACGCCTCGACTTTCTTTACTTCTTCTTTTCTCATCGCGATCTGGCGGTCTATTTCCTCCAGTCTTTTCCCTTCGGTGCGGAGGGGAGCGATGATAGAAAGGATCCACATCGAAATAAGCAGCAGGGAGAGGATTATAGTAAGGGTCTTCGGATATTTCGGACGCTCATGGGCTCCTTTCTGAAGGAGATTGAGGCTTTCCGTCTTCGGCCACAAAGATTCCAGGACTCCTCCGACAGCAGCATAGGGAATCCCTTTCTCTTCGCCCGAATATCTGATTCTTGTGTCCGTTTCATTCAGTATCCTGAACGGATGGTTTATCCGGGTCCTCAACAGTTCCTTGAGAGGGGAGATTTTATCCTTCATGAAAAGCAGGATACCGGGCGCCTTGTCGTATCTCTGCATAGTCTGGAAAAGAGGTGTGACCTCGTTCATAATCATATCCGCCCTCGCGTTGTCGTCATCGGTGGTGAAACTTCCTGTAAAGGGTGAGGATATGGCGCCGTTGAAGAATAAGGCGCCTTCAAAACCGTCTTTCAGTATCTCGACGAAGACAGTGTCTGAACCGGCGCCGGCATAACGGCAAAGAGTCTCCAGTCCGGACAGATTTACTGTAACCCTGTTGACTGTAATACCCTTCTCCGCGAGCGCTTCGATATAAGGCCTTACCAGGTCGGCCTTTGCCGCAACCACCATGACGGCGATCCTTTTGGCATCTTCTCCGATTATCCTGAAGTCATAGAAAGTGTCCTCAGGACTGAAAGGAGTGAGTCTGTCGAATTCGAATGAGACGACATCCGGCAGGTTCTCCTTCACGGTGACCGGGAATTCCGCCGTCTTGATTATGGCCCACGCTTTGGGGATACTCAGAGAAATATCGGCACTGACAGCGCCGAGATCACTTATAGCCAGAGCCAATGAAGAGGCAAAGACTTCCGCTTGAGGAAATCTGTCTTCATCAAAGGAGAATTCCCTGAGCCCCCGGATCTTAATCCGTGAGAAAAACCTTGATCCATACGCCACCGAGAGGACCCCCTTTTCGATAGAGGCAGAGAGAGTTTTCGCCGGATAGATGGTTTCATCGGCCAGATTAAAAGAGAGTATTTTCCATACGGGGTCCGCCAGCCTTTTCAGGAAGTTTGAAGAAGAAGCGGCAATAGTCGTTAATTTCGTTATAACAATAGATCCGTTCATTGGTATATGTTCGAAGGGCTTTTGTAATAAAGATATTTATGCGTGTCCTCAGCCGCAGAAATGACTACGGTCGCCCTGACAGCATAACTTCCTTTTTCATTGCCCTTTGATCCGTAAGCGTCGATAGTGAAGGTGTCGGTCCCTTCCGTAGAAATATAAGGCTCAATCGCATTGAGGTTGTCCCCGATAATCCCGTGTAATTCCTGGACGCCCATAATCTCTTTCGTCTCCCTGTAGCTGATTATACTGTCTGCAATCTCGGGAGACATGCCCGGCAGGGCTGCCAAAACCTCTTTGGGCGCGGCGTTTATATTGATAAGCGCCGCCTTTGAATGGAGTGTAAGAAATTCGATAATGCCTTTTCTTTCTTTGTTTCCATAGAGTACTTCGGGGGTCATACCTTTTACCAGCAAAAGCTCCTCTAATGTGTCAAAATCAGCATTTTTAGCCTTATACGGATTCGGCAGGGATGAATAATAATCATTCTCAGCGCCATGAAGTCTGTGGAGATCATCTTCATCCTTCCAGTCCATAACAGAATCGACAATTATATCGGCATCATCAACGCCGACACCCGCGTTTACCAGCAGATTTTTTAATAGTAACTCAGACGCTGTGTTTATGTCTACCTTACCGGACTCGTCGACTATCCTTACCACATAAAAGCCGTCACCCACCTCTCCCTGATAGGGCGTGCCGTCGGTTTTCCAGACCCCGAGGCCTTCGAGTTCAACCGTCTGGTGCCTGTATATATCTCTGTAATAAAGCTCCATTATCCCTCTTTCCAAGCCTGCTTCAGCCAGGAATTTTTTCTCAATGCCGCTTTTGAAAGACAGGGTGGCAAATGTCTCCGTCCTTGTCATAAACGAAAAGGACATGGCGATGACCATGAGTATGGTCAATACCCACAATACCATCAGGAGGGCGATGCCTTTCTTGGATGTCATATATTTCCCGTACATCCGGTTTTTTACTCTTCTTCCCTGAGCGAGGCTCTGCCGATCAAATCCTCCGGCAACCCTATTACCCTCAGCGGAATAACAAAAGAGATATCCCTCCCCCCATCGATAAAATGGAGCTTCACTTTTTCAGGGGTACTGACCTCATCTGTCCACTGGTCTACCCAGCTCCCCTCTTCTGTCGGGTCCTTGAAAAAATATTCGAAATATATTGACTGGAAATTGTCGAGCAGTTTTGTTTCCCTCTGCCCCTCAATGCCGATCACATTTTCCGAAGCATACAGGGCCTGCTCCCCTCCGTCTTCAGTTTTTACCGAATAGACGGCAATGACGTAACCTTTGGCCCCTCCCCAGATCGAGTAATTCGTTGTGAAACGCATGGAGTCCCTTTCGCCTTTGAAATAATATTTTGTCTCTCCGTCTTCTTCATAGGACAGCGGAATATACGACTGAAGCTGCGAATCGATAACCTGATATGACGACCTGGTTCTCTCAAGAGAAACGGCTTTTTTCTCACCCGATTCCACCGAGCGGTACCCCAGCCTCAGGGCCCCGACAACAATGAGGACAATAAGCCCGATCAGGGTTATCGAGATAGTCAGCTCGAGGAGGGTAAACCCTCCTGCTGAACTGCAGGGCGCCGGCCGGGGGCTGATAAGCGTTTGATGTCTCATGCCTGCCTATATCTCTTTTCTCATGACCTTTATTGTCCGCAAGGTGTAAGACTTGTCTTTTGTACCCTTCATCCAGGATATAATCAGGTCTATCTCCAGGAGTTTTACCTCAAGATTCATTGTCCTCTCTTTCAGGACTTCCGTAATAGTGACGTCGATTCTGTATCCGTCGTCGGTTATTTCACTGAATGCCTTCTCATTGAGTTTACCGTCATCGAGGATATCTCTCATCTTCACCTGTGCCGCTGCCGAGGCTTTCACATAATCTTCGGACAGAGACAGCGCACGCAGGTTTGCGGAAAAAAGCTGCAGAACAACGGCCACTGCAATGCCCAATAACGATGTCGCAACAAGCACTTCAAGAAGGGTGAAGCCAACTGTACTGCCCACGATCTTTCTGCCGAATCCGGCCGTAACCGACTTTGCCAGGGGGTGTCTGAGCAGGTCATCATTGTTGAAAAATTCCTCCTTACTCCTCTTTGCCAAAGAGGGGTGCGTTCCCTCCCTTTGGCAAAGGGAGTTTACCTGCCTCCGGCGGCGCTGAAGGCGACCAGGGGTCAGGAGGGTTTTTATAATCAGTGACTTCATGATCTTCCAGTCGTTATTTGATCACCAGAGACCCGGCTATCGGGTCCGGTTCAATCCTCACGGACCTCTTCGCATTCCACAATACAAGCGTTCCGGCCTCAACGCCGCCGCCGGGATACATGATAAACCGGTATTGCCCTTCATCGACTTCACCTGCGAAAGGGTCAATGATCTTTATGTTCACATCTGAAGGGATATCTTTCGAACCTTTCCCATCTATGCCGTATGTTTTAGCATCAAGGTCTATTGTTACGGTCTGATACTCGCCGTGAATGTGTGCGAGGGCGCGGGCATATTTCATGGTCGCTGAAATATTCCTGACGGTAGAGTCAAACCTGCTTGAGGGAAGGAAGCTTGCAAACATCACTGCCGACAGGCCGATGATTAATGTAATCAGAAAAAGGACGATTATAAGCTCAAGCAGGGTGAATCCGCCATTTTTTATACTGTATTCCGCGTTGAGCATCTGCACCGTATTTCTTAAAACGGCAGTTCCGTGATGCTGAATATCGCAAGAAGCATGGAAATGACAATAAACCCTATAATAAGCCCCATGGTCAGAATCATGACGGGCTCGATAAGATTCACAAATCTCTTTATCGCCACACTCAGGCTTTTTTCATATGTGTATGCGACTTTCATGAGCATGCTGTCCAGTTGGCCGGTTTCTTCCCCGACCTTGATCATGGAGAGTGCAAGGGGCGGAAGGACATTGGCATCGGCCAGAGGGACCGCGATCCCTTTCCCTTCTTTTGCACCAGTTGATACGGCGTCGATGGCAGAGGAAATGACCTGATTGCTGATGACGTCCTTTGCATTGTTTAATGCCTGCAGCAGCGGTACCCCGCTTTTCAGGAGTGTGCCAAGGGTCCTGCAAAACCTCGCCGTCTCGAGCTTTTTTATGACGTCTCCCATGAATCTGAGCTTGACGGAGTCCCATTTGTACTTTCCCGCATCCGACCTTATGTAATTCCTGAAAATTATCCAGGAGACAAACACCGCTGAAGCCGCCATCCACCAGTATGCTTTCAATGTATTGCTGAAGGTAAGGAGTATTTTGGTCGGCAGGGGCAGGGAACCCCCGAGTTCCGCAAATATCAGGGAAAATTTCGGCAGCACATAAGTGAGCAGGATAATGATCGACAGTCCGCCGGTGAAAAGGAGTATGGCAGGGTAGATCATCACCGAGAGTATATGGTCTTTTAATTCCTTTGATGATTCGAGGAATTCATTCAATTTGTCCAGGACGACATCGAGAACTCCGCCGGCTTCGCCTGCCCTGATCATGTTGATATAGAGTTTCGGAAATACCTTCGGATGTTTCTGGAGAGCTTCAGAAAAAGAGCTTCCCGCCCTTATGGATTTAAGAAGCGCCTGTACCACGCTTTTCATCTCGCTGCTTTCGGTTATCCCGGCGAGTATGTTGAGGCTTCTGTCGAGAGGCAGTCCTGCGCCGAGAAGCGCGGAGAGTTCCGTGGTAAACGTAAGGAGAGCGCCTTTCGAAGACTTAAAGGAGAGCTTTTTTTTCAGACCTTCCCGCGGCAGGGCGATTGTCAGGGGTATATACCCTGTATTTTTCAGCCTTTCAATTGCGGTTTTTTCATCTGCCGCTTCGATAACTCCCTCAACGATCGTACCTTCGACGGTTGTTGCCCTGTAAGAGAAGACAGGCATCTATGCCTCCCGGATTACCAGGAAAGTTATAATGAAGATTGCCATAGAAAAACTATTAAATTATAACATATCCCTGATTCAGTCTGTTCCGATACTCAATAATTTTCGGATTTGCAAGGATGTAAATTAATCCCTTTTGGCGCCTGCCTTTTTATGGTAAAGTTTCAAAAGTTTATATTCCATTAATGCAACCTTCCGGATCGACTCTTTGTTTTTAATTTTTCAGGTCCCCGATACCACAAAAGTACGTTTCGATTAAATACAGACTTATCAGGGAGCGTCCCAGAACATTAAGGGAGAAGATACGATGTCTTTGTAAAACAATTAATTTGTGAAGCCCTGACCCCATTGACCCCGATATTAAAAAAGGTTGGAGGATGAAGCGGAGCGCTAAAACATAAGCAAACGCAGCCAAGAGTAATGAGTCAGCATTGCAGGGATATTGTGAAAACAACACATAAGCAATCCACCGAGTATGAGCCAATAAAGAAACTGTGATCTTTGGTAAACATGAAAAAGAAAAATTCCTACCATCAGTGCTATAAAAGGGAATATCTGCAACAGGTAGGTAGCCTTAATGGCTTTAATTTCACCGGACCTTGTAAACATAATAAGGAACCAGAAGTATCCCGCCAGAGATGTCATGACAGACACGAGAATCAATCCCGGAATCTCTTTGGGGTATAACACAACTGAATGTCTTGCCCTTCGCACTACTTGGAAAACAGAGAAAAAAATACCCATGAAGGCCAGCGTTGTCGGTAATATTGACACAAGGTTTACACGTCCGAGATAATTACTGATCGTGTCGTAGTTTGTTTTAAACCAGGCAGGACGATTATCCCCCGAGAGGATTTGACTTATCTTTTCTCCTGATACAAATCGGGACTTCCTGGTGTCTATGCCGTATACGGTAAAAAAATTCCAATAGTCTCCCCATATTTCTGAATAGAATATCGGAAACAGCTGATTGGGAATATTTGGTCTGACTGGTTTCGAAAAAAGCAAAGACGGACTCAGTCCGATATAGAATTCTACAGGGTAGTTTTTTAATGAAATAGAGGGGGCCGGTTCCCTATTATAAGCTGCATAGGCGCCATATCGAAATTTTAATGACAAATAAAACCAGCCACTTATTATCGAGATGAGCAGGAGACAGATACAGAATGTTTTTGCTATAACGTGTCGCTGAGCGTGATAACGAAGCCATTGGTATCCGAGAAACAGGAAAACTGCGGCCAGGAGCAGGATTCCAAATTGGCGTGACAGTGCACAAAGCCCCATGGCCGTGCCCAAGACAAGAGTATTCCTCATGGTGTAGGACTTCCTGATACACATCAGCCCTGCATAATAGACTATGACCACCCCTAAAAAAGCAACATAGGGTTCTCCCCGTATGAAAGCAAAGGATTTGTAATATACAGGCAATATGCCAAGGAACATAAGAGACCCTAATTTCAGCGTAGGACGGGAACTGATAAGATCGCATATTTTGAGCAAGTAGAAAGATAAGCCGAGCGATAGCAAAACGTTCAGTATTTGAGCGAATTTTGCCGCCCAGAATAATTGAATGCCGGTAAGGGCCATGAGCAGGGATGGGAAAAAATGCGGCAGGGGTGGAGAATAGAATTGGCTTGAGTCACTTATTGTTACCAAGCGCAACTCGGAAAGAGCCTGCATATATCTCAGGTGGTTGTTGGCGTCATATCCGATTCGTGGGTCATGGAGACAAGCATTGACCAGGACAAGACCGTTGATAAAAGAAAAAACGAGAACTATTGAGAAGCTAATCCTATTCCCGGAACGAAAAGGGTCTCCCAGGAAAGCAAATATCTTCTTCATCGTCCTATGTGAAAGTTTAGAATTGTCTGCCTTGTCCAATACCACTGAACTGCCCTTTGCTACTCCAGCCGTCTTATTTCAAAGCTTGTACTATCTAAGTTTTCAGGATTTTTATCTAAAAGATCATATGCTTCCTCATAATCTTTAGATTTTAAAATAATAGGTTTTTTATTCTCACAGTCTTTTCGTTCATAGATTTCAATAGTTTTTTTCTCCTTATGAATAATGCCTATTATCATGCAATACCCACTTGATAACTTAAGCTCCGGTCTTGATTTCTGAGGGTTGGCTGTCATGATTATATAACGGGGGAGATCTGAGTCGGTACTCTTTTGGCGTAAATAATACTCTGTGATCCTGGTCTTTTCATTACTTCTATATGAGCCTTGAAGTTGTTTACTCCGGAATAAATAGCCGACTGCTTTCCAGCCCCTATGATAAGGGAACCCGAAATGGGCAAATATCCTGTCTTTTGCCTCTGGTTTTGTTTCCCAATGGTATTCCGGTTTCTGGTTGATAAATCTTGTGTAACTGAACAGGCTGCAATAGATCAGGAAAGTGATAAATCCTGCCAAGAGAAAAGCGCGCATGGTTCTTCGTGACAGAATATTTTTTAGAGAAAGGTCATATAAAGACCCCAGCCCGCTTGCTGCAAGAAGGCATAAAGCCGGGAAAGCGTTATAGACGTGCGTTCCTGGTTTTTTCATGAAGAGCTGGGGCAAGAAATAAATGAGAAACCAGAAAAGAAGAATTTTTTTTGAAAAATCCATCCTGTGTAATGAAAAAAGGGCAAAAGAACAGAGAAAAAGGAAATAAACACCGGAATTATAATAACTGGAGACAAGTAAGATATAGTCTAAATTAAAACGCCATCCTATAGTCTTCCCACTGAAATCCATGCCGACACGTGTTTTGAGAATATGGTCAAACACGGTTGACTTTATATTCGGATGCAGAACATAGGGGATATAGAAAATGAATGTAATGAATAGGAAGATAGCGATGGCCGGCAGGAAAATACTTTTATATTCAGGGAGTCTCTTCAAACCATATTTTTCAACGGCCAGGTAAAAGATTAACGGGAAGATAAGGATATGTTCATAATGAGTGAAAAGACTGAAGGCATAAAAAGTAAACGCTAAGAATAAATACTTGCGAGCTGTTTCGCAATTCTCTTCCACCCTGAATTTCATAAGTAGATAAATGCAGCAGGTAATGGCCAAAACAGTCACTGACTGGTACTGCACGATTCGGGAAAACGCGATATGAAATCCATTGACGGCCAAAAGGAAACCCGCAACGATTCCCGCAAACTTGCCGAATAATGACTTTCCCAGCAGATAGATGGCGATGATGGACACGGAACCTGCCAGGGCAAATGGCAAGCGGATATTATATTCGTTATAGTCTCCTGTTAGGAAATAAGAGAGGGTCGGAATAATTATTTTCGTGGGCGGGCGCTCATAGTTGACGAGCGTCTCTCTATTACCTAAAAGGGCATCTATACTTTTGATGATACAATTATAACATTCATCCCCCTGGTATTCTGAATAGCCAAGTCCTGTGAACCGGAAATAAAGGGTGAACAAAACAAGAATGATTAAGATAATATCTTCCTTCTTGAATCTAAATGTTCTGTGCTCAAGACTTTCATCGTGTCGGAAAAAAGCGAGGAAAAGAAAAAAGATTACAGGGAACACCATAAAAAGCAACAGGCTGGATTTAGAAAAAGAGCCTATGAAATAATAGACAGTATAGTAACCTACCGTAACAAAAGTCAGACTGAGAATAACGCTCACAGGAATCTTCTCAAGTCCCTGCAATTCCCCGGATTTGAAAAAATATTGAACAAAAGCATAACCCGGCAGAAAAGAGAATAGGAGGACTGCCGACCAATACTTTAACGTTGAGACATCCAAGAACATGATGATGAAAGAGAAAATGAACGTAAAGGATAAAGCCAGAAGGATTTCTTTCTTTTTCATTGTTAGTGGCAATATATGGCGTATCATGGTTAATACTTTAAAATAAGGATGCAGACAAAATTTGTCCCTCAATCACTTTAGTTTGGAAAGGACTGCTCATAATTTCTTATTACTGTATATCAAAATCGTCGGGTTATTAAACCCGTAAGATTTGAATGCAGGAGTAAATTCCTTGACCAAATAATACTGTGACATTATTTCTTGAAACATAGCTGCCTTTTCGGGCACATCCTTCGGATGTTCCAAATAACGTGAAAAATTGTGACTGCTAATAATAAGATAGGTTCTCTCTGCCGTTTGCTTTATTTTTTCAAAGGAATCAGGTTCTAATTCATTAAAGGTTCTTTCTTCTATGCTAAACCCCGCCTCATATAAGGTCGCATTTTCAGGAATATGACGAATCACCCATTCTCTTGCGACAAGTCTTGTATCCGGGTTCATGGAAAAGACGTACCTGATTGAAAGAGAGAGAGGATAGCTGATTAAAAGGAACAGGCATAAACCGAGCATCCACCCATGCCATCTTTTGGGGCTGTTCCTGATCAAGGAAACAGTCTTTGCCGCCGAGAATCCGGCGAAAAGGCACAATACCGGAATAGCAGGCAAAATATAGCGAGAATAAAAAGGGTACGGTTTTGCAAGAGATAATTCAGCAAGGAGATAATAACCCACGCACCATAGCAACAAAATCAGGGTCTTTCTTTTCTCCTCTTTGTATAAAAGCCAGGCCCCTGCGACAGAAAAAACGAAAACGAGCAGAGTAAGCCCCGGAATGATCGATTTAATAAGATAAAAAGAAAAAAAGTAGTCCAAGGCGCTGATCGCTATCTGGTCATGATGCCCTGTAGCAATATAGTTAATCTGGAACTTGATGCCATCAATCAATTTCCTAAAATTAAAGAGAAGGACTGGGCTGGTCAATAAGAATGCAGTGAGACAGGAGATAAAAGATATCCCCAATTTTCTTAATTGGACCCAGGACAACCTTTCCTTCAAAAACCCTCTTTCTCTAATGCGGGGGAGGCTTTCCGGCAAAAAATGAACAATGACTACCAGCAAGAAGAGAGACAATCCTTGGAATTTTATTCCAAAAGCGACTCCGCTGGCCAGGCCGGCATAAATATAGTCTTTTATCTTCTTTCTTTCAGATAGGTTTACAAGGGCGATTAACGCGAGGCTTACGCCAAAGACGAGAGGCGTATCTTCTTTGGTATAATGTGCGGATACTACCATAAGAGGCGTAATAGCAAAAAAAAGTGCTGCGAAGAGAGCGGTAATATCGTCCTTCATTTTTTTACCAAGCAGATAAACAAGATAGATAGTCATTGTGCCCAAGATAGCCATCCAGCAGCGGGCTATCCAAAGAAAAAATACAAATTCTGTTATAAAAATATCTCCAAAAGGTAAACTTTTTTCTAAATTGGGTCTAAAAGGCTTGACAAGTTTAAAGAGAGCATAAAGGGAATTATATAAAAAAGAGGGATGCCTGAAATCATGCTCAAAAGATTCATGCTCCATCTTCAAGGCGGTTTTTACTTTCCTTTCTTCATCACCCCCGTAGAAATAGGGTAAAGCATAAGTACTGCCAATCAATCTCAGTAATAGTCCGCAAATAATGATAAGAAGTAAGAATTTGTTCTGCAATTTACACATTCTTCTGTTTTAGTACCAAGATAATAGTCACTCGTTCAGATATACTAAAAAGAAAGAGCTATCCAAAGTAAAACCTATCAAAACGGTATTCCCTGGAAATATTCATTAGTGTCTCATCGCGATATCCAAATCCGCCCTGCTGAGATAATAAACGGATGACAGGAGATTCTTATGTTCATCCGCAAATGTCTTAAGGGGGACAAGAAGATTTTTCCAGTAGTTTACTGGACGGCCAAGAATATTTTGCTCCCAACTCTGGGGGTTTTCCACGATAATCATGAAGAATCCATTACTCTTCATTAACTGTTGAGACACAACCGCCTCGTTTTCGCAAAATGTCATGTGCTTGGGAAGGTAGAACGAAGAGATTATATGTTTTTCGTTTGTCGCGTAAAACTGCTCTTTCGACTTATAGTTGTCAGAGAAAAAATGTCCTATTTCTCTCCACTGCCTGTTATAAGGGAATCCCATGATGCCTTCCATATAATGCCCTCGAAGTTTCCAGCGAAAGAAATCCTTGTCCGTCCACGGATATTCCTTCTGATGATCCACAAAGAGAGTGTGGCTCACGGAAAACAGAAACAGAAAAAGGACAGAACAAGCAATATGAACAATTGTAACGCTTTTTTTTGAAAAAAATCGTCTTATGCCTATTTCAATAGTCTCTATCCCCATAGCGGCAAATACGAATGACGGTAAGAGATATGTATAGATGTGAGTTCGCGGAGACTGCATGACGAATTCCATAAAAATGAACGGAGGAAGCAGCCAGAGGACGAATAAAAAAGCATCTTTATGCTGTTTTATCCTGAAGAGCGAAAGAACGAGAAGTACTCCATACACATGGATCCCTATAATAGGATTGTAAAACTGAAAAGAGGTCATTGAATGGCTCGGCGGTCCCGATATCCTTTCCGACCAATAAACAATCCTGTCATATGTCACGTATATCACATACGGGATATAGAAGATTAAGACTGGTAAAGTGGCGAGGGCCACAGCATAGAAAATATGTCTCCGCAAGCCTGGGAGTCCCGGCGGCTTCTTGCTCTGTTTATATAACTTGCAGAGGAGATAGACTGTTGGAGGGATGATGAAGATGCCGTCGAAGTGGGAAAGGATGCCGACAGAGGCAGAAAGCAGGCCTGCATATAGAGCGGGCACCCTCCACCTTTCGCCTTTCATTGCAGAGGAAAGGAAATACAGACAAAGGAGGGAACAGAGTATGGTGATTGACTGGTATTGAACGATCCTTCCGAAGGCAACAAACAGGCCGTTTGTGGCCATGAGGAATGACGCACAGATGGCTATTGTTGTTCCAAAGTATAGTCTTACAAGCCCATAAAAGACTAAAACAGAGAAGATGCCGGAGAGGGCAAAAGGAAATCGCAGGAAGAATTCGCTCGAAAACAGAGGGTCGATAACGCTATAGATGCCTGTGATGAGAAACTGGACAGGCCCTTTTCTCTGGGAAAAGAGAAAATCTTTGATGTTCTCTCCGTCCTGCGGCCTGAACATCGCCTTGATCTCGTCCCCCTGGAAATTCGAATAGCCAAGGCAGGCAATGCGTAACCATAATGTGGCAACAATGAGAAGAAGAAAGAGAACGACGGTCCCACGATTCTTCATTCCAGCCCTTTCTTATTCAAGTTGACTGTGGCAAGCGTAAACACCTGTAAGGTATGGTAATCAGATATTCAGCCATCTAAGCTGGTTATACCAATCCAAAGCTGCCACTGGCTGTTGAAATGGAACAATGCTGGTGTCAATATATCCTCTGAGCAAAAAACAGACTGAGGCAAGTCTGATCTTTTTGCCTTGACATATAACCGCATTTTTCATATATTCAAGTCACTTTGGCAATCCACGTTGCAATTAAACACGATTCAGAGGAAAAAGACAAGAGAGGGTTTGAAAGCTGCGTTGGTCAAAAAAGCGGGATGAATGTGCAAAAGGAATTCCTAACAATGATGTCCTTCTTATGCACATTATAATATCAGGTCGGGAAAACGGGGACTGGATGAGTATATGAGCAGTGCTGTATCTTATAAATGGCTTACTGCCATAAAAGACAAAAAAGCAAGTTATGTTTTAATAGCCATCTTCTTCCTTGCCCTGGTGTTAAATATCTACAACAACAACTTCAGGCTTGGTTATCATTTTGATGAACCCATAAAGACCTTCTTCATAAAAACAAATACCCAGAATTTTCATCACCCTGTTTTGATGCTTCATACGGTCAGGATTGCAAACTGGTTTACAGGCTTTACAGTTGATCAGAATATAGTTATCCTGGGAAGGACCATCAACGCTATATTTGGCGCTTTGACTGCTGTCCTTGCTTACTTTATATCGAGGCCTGTCTTAAAAGAGAACGGTATTTATGTTGCAGCTCTATGCGCTACGTCTCCAATACTTGTTATTCATTCCCACTATCTAAAGGAGGATATAGTTTTAACGTTTTTTTGCCTTCTCTCCCTTTTGCTCTTATATAGATATATTAAAAATAAAGATTCGATTTCCATGATCGGGCTCGGCATTTCAATAGGTCTCGCCATAAGCTCTCATTATAAAGGTATCCTACTCCTTATTGTTTGCGCGGCCAGCGCGATCCTATTCCCATTAAATGATAAACGCAACTATTTTAAAGGGCTACTCATTTCCTTCGTTATCAGTATGATAGTTTTTATCATAATTAATTATCCCATGTTTTCTGATCCGGATATCTTTTGGAAAGGTATTTCTCATGACTTGGACCATATTGTTGGAGGCCACAGCATCAAGATTCATACCCCTCCTGAACTATTCGGCTTTCATCTTGTAAACAGCATTATCCCCGGCATGACAGCACCGGTGACAATGTTTGCTCTCTTCTTTCTTTTGTACACAGTGCTCACATGGAAAAAGGCATTCTGGTACGACAGGATTCTCATCTTCTATGTTCTGGTGTTCTATTTTACTGTTGAAATATCACCCACCAAGCCTTTCCCGGGTTTCATGCGGTATGTCATACCCATTGTTCCAATTCTACTTTATTTTGCCTGGAGAGGTGTCGCAATCCTTTTTTCCTGGTCGAAAACTAATAAAGCCAGGATACTATTGGCGTCTTTTGTTACCCTCTTTTGTTTATGGCCTCTATACGAATCGCTGCAATTAGTTTACCATCTCAACCGTGACACACGGGAGATTGCAGAACGATTGATAAAGGATAGACGGGTGAAAGCAAAATTTGAGACTTATGCTGCGCCTTCTATAGATCTGAGTTCTTTAACCGGCTTAAATATTCCCGTGGAGCGCAGCCAAGGGATTACCCAGGATGTTCGTTCTTTGACCAGCTTAAATATTCCCGTGGAGCGCAGCCAAGGGATTACCCATCTGGTGGCAAGCAGTTTCATGTACGACCGATTCATCTATGGAAATAGATTGAAGGACCAGGATCCATCAGTGTACGATACATACAGAAAATATGAGGAATTATTCAGTTACCCTTTCTTGGAAATAAGGCCGGCGTACAGATCATTTGCCTTCAGCAATCCAACCATAAGAATTATTGATATTCGAGTGCCAAAGTAAAAAAATAGGGACAGCGTCGATTTTTTGACATCCACATTATTAAGAAACACAAGATGAACACAAGAACTGTCGAGCTTGTGGAGATGAGCATTTTCTGAAAACAATCGAGAGATTGCTCGGGGGAAATTAATCGGATTACCAAAATGCCGGATAACGTAAAATATTTTTCGCACAATTAAGTCATGGTGACCTCGAATCTGGTAAATTAGTTTCGCCAAAAAACAAATACCGGAGGAGGAACACCATGACCCAAGGACA